>Ga0210059_1010476_pt1 | contig 14311 bp, 10 predicted proteins | sample Ectturendosymbi2_FD_188042 | JGI IMG/M metagenome (GOLD analysis project Ga0210059, IMG submission 188042) | Ecteinascidia turbinata endosymbiont from Florida, USA - Sample 2 (SPAdes) (version 2) | ecosystem: Host-associated > Tunicates > Ascidians > Unclassified | place: Key West, Florida... | reverse complement strand
CTCTTCTCCAGATCTTTGGAATTTTCAGTTGGCGCATGCACGAACTGAGGAAGTCGCAAAACCAAGATTTGAGAGACGACTCAGTGTAGAGTATGAACTCCGGGAAGATGGAATCTAATCGCGGAGACTTTTTTGGCTTAAGGCGTCTGAGGGCAGCAGCAAGCTACTCCGGCCTAAAGGGTTCAGAGATACTGTGACCCTCAGGTTTTGGAATCTTCCATCGGTCGATTGGAAGATTGTTGACCATCCTGGTGGACTTTCGGTCTCCGGTACTGTCTGCCTTGTTCCTCACAAGTTGCGTGGCGATGGAGTTTGCCAAGACGGGGCACTGGTGAAAGGAGCGTCCGGACCTGCTAGTGTATTTGTTGATGCTTCTCCACGCCTTACGGCTAGAGTGCGAGAAGTCGATGAAATTGACCATTTCCTCCCATCGCTCCTGCTTCTTCTGCCCGAGTCAAGATAGTAGGGACGAAGCAGCTCTATCAGAGTAAGTCCCCACTGTGGCTCGGGTGAAGGAGAGATAGAGTGTCTCGCACTCTTTTTCCCGGCACGGCACATAGTTCTTCCGACGGCCACGTGGGATGCATTGTTTGTCTGCAGATAGTAGGCTCTCGTAAATATCCTGGTATGCCCCTCAATGTTTGATGTCTCCGGAGGTGGCAATCTCTTAACAGATTCATCTGTTAGAAGACAAAAGCGCTTCCAATCGGCCTTGCGAAAGTTCCAGCGCTTCACCGGGTCGCTGGGGGCAGGAGCCTTGAGCTTCAGTGGCGTTGTGAGGGACTGCCGATGTTGTCGCTGCGGGAACTTTCCTAGGACAGGTCTGTCCGGCAGTCGGCTGTCCTGGCCGAAACTCGCGAAGGCCAGGTCTGGGTTGATTCCGACGTTCCATCGGTGAGAGAAGCTGGCTATTTCCTTTGGGTTATCTAGCAAACCAAGGTTGTTGGATGTTTCCCAGGAATCTAGGTTCTCACCGTCAGATGTTTTGTTGTAACCCCAGTTGACGTGTTGGCAGTTGAAGTTACCAACGTACAGACTGGGGTGTGGGAACGTCGGTGTGGCCATTGGTGTGGATTGCGAGCGTGGAGGTTTGTAGACGTTAATGATCTTGTATCCTGCAACGTCTACGCACAACCACTTAGTCTCTGATTGTTATGGAGACTGATCGACCACTTACCATACCAACCGCTCATGGAAAAACGTGGCAAGGCCGTGGTTCCTGCTCAGGACCGACCCAGCTAGTTAAAAGTTGAGAATCACTAGCGTGTCTGCAGTTGTGCAGTGGGTCTCCTGTAGGACGATGATGAAAGCCTTGTTCTTATAGGCTAGCTGTTCAATGACAGAGATCTTGTCTGCAGTAAGCAACTCGGTGTTCAGCTGGAGTATGCCGCATTTCTACTGCCGCGCCCTGAGAAGGGCGCTTTATGACCCACCCCATCCCGAACACGTCCAGCGCGGGGAGCAGTGTTTGCTCCCATATTGACAGGTTTAGTTGACATTCGTAGCGAATGTCGCACAGGAGGGTCACGTGAAGGCACCTGTCATCCTCCCAGAGTAAATAACTTTCAAATATAAAGTGACACAAAAATGAAAGAAAGTACAACACTTACAATGAATAGGTAACTTAACTAATAAGTGGAAATTCCTCCACTGAACTCAGGAAATTCCTCGCTGGGGAGAAAATTCTCCCCTGTTGGGAACCATTTATGTATGAAGTATTGCCGTTATTAACTTCAAAGTGTAGCTATATCGCATATACAGTATATACTAGCAAGATGCAATAGTAAATTTAATAATCTAATCTCAGCCATGTAAACAATGTTTCATTGTTAACCCCACGTTTCAGTAGTGTCTTGATACTTTCAGAACAGTGGCTCTCAACCTTGTTACTGAAGGATCCGAAACGGGACCAAATCCTGTTTGAGAGCCACAATAAAACGTTCTAACACAAGTCCTTTAATACCATTTGTTTTACTACAGAACAAAGTCTGCTACACAAAATGTCAGAAGGTTTTTTGAAAGACTCCTGAGAGTCGCACAAAAGGTGCTTGGTAGTGGCATTCGGCTCTCGTGACCGTGGTTGGGAACCACTGTTTCAAATCAAATAATTTGTTTCAATCGATAATGTACCTCTGTGGGCACTTCCGCAGGACCTTTTTAGGGTGCGGGACCCATTTCAATTAAATAGGTCAAATAGGCTTAAACCAGTTGTGGTTGAGAGGCGTTGGCTTGCAGCCTATATTGTGGCCTGCAAACTTGGTCTAGCTGTTGGGTTGAGGTTTCTTCCAATTACACTTGCATGTATTCATTACCTTCATTACCAACAGACGTCTAATTCAAAACCTGTATTACTAAAGCCTACCACATTTCTTTTGCTTGCAGTTTGTACTTTGTTTCTAAATATGTTAAAGCTAAATAAACTTCCCACAAGCGGGATATTTTCAATATGTGCCAAAAGCTGTAACCCTAGTCATTAGATGGGCTTATCAACAATAATTTTGCGATTGAAGTGAAGAACTCTGTCAAGGTAATTTTGCTCAGTTTCAAGATAACTGATGCTCTTGACGTAATGGTGTAAGTAAATGACGTTCTGTAAGCGACATAGTGCAGTTGGTATGTTTGCGTTGGTAATTTAGAGCTCAGATTGTAGGCTTGAACTGCAAGTAGAGTGATTCAGTGCCAGCCCGCAGGCAATATGGGTTTTGTAGAAGGTTTGACTCCCTTTGCTCAACGGTACACTTAAAATCAAAGCTGGACATAAGAATCTCGACTTGTGTGCTAGATGTTTGCAAATAAACCAAGAGATTCTACGGAAAAGGGTTGGAAATCCTTGTGTAGTAGTAGTGTATTGATCTTTGTGCCACATTAATAGTTCACACAGTCAATAAATCATACAGCATTGCCAAGAATATAGATTGATGCAGAAGCTATAGCAAAATATAAGAGCAAAGATCTTTACAAGCAATAAAGAAGCAACAACATTTACTGGTTCTTTTGTCACAAATAATTGGTGAACGGCCATAAGGTCATGTAGTCTACCAACACTTCAATGCAAAATTTCAGCGCTATAATTAGGCATGTGCAGTGGCGGCTCGTGACTGTGGATCGTGGGGTTCTCCAATTCCTAACAAAGGTTAATGAAGACTAATTGCATCACGTTTTCCTTGGCGGCGCGGACTGTTACGACGTATGACATTTCTCTTTCTACAAAGAAATTACGAGATTTTTGAATATTGCTATGATGGAGTGATTCTTATTGTCTCACACACAGTGGCGTAGCGAGACTAATTGCCGCCCGGGGCCGATCATGAAAGTACCGCCCTTTTCACGCCTCAAATGTGCTTACAAGAATTTTCAATTAACATGCTTCGTGCTTATTACAAAAATATGACTAATAAAAAGGCATCTTCAATACCACAATCAAACACTTACAAACTGAAATTGGTCTTCTTTTGCAATGTCGATTATGATGAGTCTTGTTTTTTCTGCTTGTCGCCACCTTTGTCACATGCAATTTTAACAAAAAAAAAACTTGCAAAAGGTGTTGCTCTCATTTTGACAAATTAGACGCTAATAACTTGAGTCCTAAAACTTAACGAAAGTGCAGACGATCTGGTTAGTTACTCGGCCATAGGATCAGACACTGATCTTTACTTAACGAGGTTTCACAAACTGTCTTTACCGACTTTCGCCTGATAGGTCAATCGTGTTTGACATCTTGCTTTTGGTTCACAAAGTCAGTCACAGTTTATTTTTGGAAATGTTCCACATGTTGTAAGGGGCTTTTTGCTGTAACTCACTTCATAAATCGGCCACCATCAACGTCAACGTAATCACTGTAACAAAGTCTGGTTTGCCTACAACTGGGGTGGGGAACCTGCGGCCTGCGGGCCAAATGCGGCCTGCACGAACATTTGTTGTGGCCCGCATAAGAATTTAATTTCCCAAGTTAGAGTAGCAAATCGCTTCGAAACGAAGGTCCATGATAAGCATGTACTTAGATAGTAAGTCACGAGAAGTCACTCTTCCTCATAGTTAGATAAAGATAGAATTTTAGGATAAAGCTAATTGAGTTTGCAGCCCGCCACCGATAACATACAATTCATGCTGTCCGAGATAGTAAATAGGTTCCTTAGCCTACAGGAATCAATCTCAAAGTGAAATTACATACACCATTCTGTTATTATTCTTTGGCATAACGTTTGAGAAAAAGAAAGTTCAGCATCACATAAATAGAAATGTGCTGTTGATAAGACAAGCAGCATTAGGGCTACCAGCTCACTTGGAATCTTTTCAAGGACATTTTTTCGTTTTTTGACGACTGACACTTTACTTCCTGCGTACTTTGAATACGTTTTTGATATACTGTAGTGGTGTAGCGCATTTGTTCCAACAGACATTGCTGAATAACAGTGGGTAATCATTGACTACCTGTTAAATTACATTGTTTAATCTTGATTCTTGAATGTTCAATGTAATCAATATTTCAATAGTGAACGATTTCAGAACTGTTCATGACTTTTCAAGCAGGCCGGAAAATACTCAAGGACAAAAGATGTTTTACAAGATTCAAGGGCATAATCAGTTGTGCTAGACAATTCAAGGAAAGTCCTTGGCGCTCAAGGATGTCTGACAACTTTAATGCAGCGTGTTTCAGAATGTTTCACCGTCGTACGTGCATGGATTAGTGACAGGAAGAGATCAAAGGATGGCCCTCAAAAGTAGATTTGCAGAAAGTGCCTGTGGCAGACAAAAATTCATCTCCCATAAGACGTTTGAACATTCGACGCAGTAGTAAACTTTTGACTGCAGGCTAGGGGTTGTGAGGTTAGAACTTTGCTTGATATCCATCACAAAGTTTATTCATGACTAATCGTTGCGATTGAATTTATTTCTGGCAAGTAAGTTTTACAAAATCCAGGCAAGTAAGTTAACCGCACACATGAGACGAGTAGTGTTGATTGGAATTTTCCTGCTGATATTGTTTCTCACAATTTCGCACGGATTAAGTTCTGAAGACTTGAAGAAAAAAAAAAAAAAAAACAGCAAAAAACTCGGTGGAGTTATCCTCCAAAAAAGTCGAAATCGGTGAGTACAATTTTTTTGACTGCACTTTACATGACATGTCGAGAGGTCTCCGCTTAACAAGTACGATTGACAAAAATTGTGAGTGGTCAACCACTAACTTCCTATGGAAATCATTGTTACTTATGCGTAAAAGCTTGTGCTTTAGTTTTCAAACCTGATTTCAAAATGTTATCATCAAATAATATTGATTATTATATGGAAGCGTCAGATACATCTGATGCCCTTCTCCAACTATTTATTATTGTTGACTTTGCGGACTTATTTTGTGCCTTTTTCTTTTTTGAAAATACCCGTGTGTAAATCCCACTTTATTTCGTTTGCACTTATTGCAGTTGGATTGCAAAAATGCAAAAAATAGTGTGTTTATGCAACAGCTTCATTTAGGGGTACCCTGAAAAAGGCAGTCCAACCTAACAATTGTATACGCAAATTTTTGTACTTCATGCTGGCACTACCTGGCAAAACCGTTCGGTAAAGAAGACTTCGGTTGGTCTGCTATAAGAACGGAAATAAGGTTGTTTCCGCAATTGTTGAAGTGTTGTAGGAAAATTTGTTTGTATTTACGTTTTGTGTATGTAGTCATCGCACATACTTCCGCTTATATGAAAAAATTGTGCTTCTGCTCAAACTCAAGGTTTTTAGTTCATCGGACATTTCAAACTTTTTTGGATGTGATCTGTGCGGAATGGGCAGATCCGCTTATATTTTACAGAAAAATGTATATGATATTGATAGAGGTTGCCAGACGCAACTACCAAAGATGCATATCTGACAACGTGATGTTTTCAAATTTCAGAATGGCTTGTGTGATACAGCATGTTATCTCAAAATATGTGTATTTCCTTCTTCAATTAAACAACTCTAAACACAATTCGCAAAAATGAAAGGAAACGTTAAATTTGAAAACAGTTCAACAAACATTGCTTGTTGCAAAAAATGTTGACCTAAAGAAACACTCAAAATAAACTGTTTATCGTTAAAATCAGTTTCTGAGTCAATTGCTTAATGTTTGCTTCTGAAATTGTTAGGATGGACTGCCTTTTTCAATTATTTAAGGTTGCTTTGATATTTTTTCATGAACGCACCGAAACTTGAAATCAAGGTAGGATGGACAACTCACGACTTATGATGTCAGGTGTTTGAATGAAGAACAAGCAGGTCGTATCGAAAGGGGTTGGAAACACTAGCGTAGAATGTAAGAAAGACCTTTATAAGCAACATGTAGTCCTTGTCCTGAGGGGCAATTGACTTTTATTTTTTATATGTATTTGCAGCTCCACTTGTTTCAATTTAACCGGGGGTTTGCGTCATGCTAGACCCCTTGAAAGTTTTAGGTAGGTTTCGGAACGTACTAGTCACTCCTTTCTGCTTCGGAAACGCCAGAACTTTGATATTTGTGTACTGGTCACTTGTTATTATTGAGCAAAGTGTTATGCGTCAAGGAAAAATCTTTTCCTCTTCGTTTATCTCTGCTTGAGGTGAAACTAGCGTGGTGCACTCCTTTGGTTCTTAAGGCGATGAGCAGGTTGTTTTGCTGCAAGCAATTTTTCTTGCTGCGCGAGGCATTGTTGCAAGACTATGTTTAGTGTTTTATGCAATCATGTTTGCTGTTAGCTTTAGGTTGTAAAATCGTGAAATTTATGTATTCCATTGTAGTGTGTCTTTTCACGCCGTTTTTTACTTGATCAATTTTTAATTTATGAAATAAGATTTCTAGTGTTGCAGCGTGATAACAGACAAGGATCTCCAAGTTTATAAGATATGCGGATGAAGTTTGATTTAAAAGTCAGGCATTGCATTTTAAAGCAAGTGTGGTGTCACAGTGATGATGTCAGTGCGTTTTGTATCTTTTTGTTAGTGGTTTCAGTATATCTTTGTTGCTGCAGAAAATTAACCAGGTGCCAAAACCGTTGGAAGAATTTTCATTCAACACTAAAATAAGTTCAATCTCCATACTGCTTCTTTTCAAACGCATTTTCAATAATTTCATTCGGGAAAAAATTGCCAAAACCGCCAAAGAGTCCACCGAAGACTACTCAAACAGTCACATTTGACGACAGATAATATGTTAATCAAAGATAATAATTGAATTCTTCATTTCACATATTTGAAATAGTTCTTTAGACATTTATTTACAAAATTATAAAACGGCGCTATATTTTCCAAACAGCTCGAGACAAGCTATACTCTCGACGAAAGAATCCATAACCAGTGGTTTCGTCCTTTAGCACATCTCATGCACGGCGCTTCTGCATCATGAACTCGCAAAATATATCAACATCACGTTTCTGTTGCGAAGAAGCAAAAACCTAGACCAGGTCGTGTATCGAACACGGATTATATGCTTTTATTAGTCGGTTATAATTCTTTACAGTTCATCTGCAAATAAGGAAAACTGTGATGTTCTCTCATGACGTTAACAATGTTCGTTACACATTGAACAAAATAAGTCGTTTAATTTCATTCGACAAAACCAATCACTCTTGTGTATTCTTATTTGATTTCTGACTGCCTTTGAAAAGAATGGAGGCGACTGGCTGTAACCAACAAGTTTCAAGTCAAGAAATATATTAAGGCAAACCTGCCCCTCATGTTTACAGCACCTATGATAGTTGCTTACTTTTTGTTCTTTTCAGAGATCGCAACGACGACGACTACCGTTGGGGCGGAATGAGAAAGAGAAGTGTGGAAACAAACGAGAATGAACTCGATTTGGCTGAGCTTTTTGCCGGTAGTTAAAACGGAATTTTTTTGCTGAAAACAAAATATTTTGATGAGAAAAGGTTGCTACTCGTTTTTCGGTACGGAAATCTGGGAATGTAGCTCGTTTTGGAGTGCTTAAATGAATATAAACTGATAACAATTTAAAAGTCGTTGCAAACGCATGTTGAAAAAGGCACTTTAGCGTTCCACCAAAACTTTGGAATTAATTCAAACAATTTTTTTTTAATTGTCATGTCGTAACATTTGAATGCGATCAGCGGCAGTGTCTACTAAAGATACAACAAACGCTACCTCGAATTCATGCATAGTGCCTAAAATCGCGAGAAAGCATCACGAAGGCGAAATCGCAATATGAGAAACCAGCACATAACACCCAAGCTGTAGTATCATGTTAGTTTCTTTTGACAAATTTTTTCTTTTAAAATTTTCCTCTATCTCAAAATGCCACGAAGGTTCCAATCAAAATCAACCACAGTAATGAAACTATTTTTTACCTTAGCCTCTTTCAAACATCTGTGACGTGTTAGGTGGGAATTGTGAATAAAGGTGAAACTTTCAAAAAACCTCAATCTTGATAAACATGTCTACTTAAGTAAGTTTCTCGATCGATTTCTAACTACCTTGGAAAAAAACTTAGAAGGCAACGGAGAACTACCGTGCAAAGACGAATCTTGAAAACTTTTTGTCCTACAAAGTTATACTAGTGTATTTTCAAATCAGAATTACGTGTTGATTTGCTTTGATCATAAGCTTCATCAAATTTTCATCGTATTTTTGCGTGCTACTTTAATGAAGCCTATTCATTGAAGCAACATTGAATCATGTCAAGTAAGTGCTCTCCACGTTGGGTGTAAGCAAGGAATCGATCAGCAAATTTTTAATAACAAATCGATATCTCGTAAAATTACGCATAACACCCATCGTGGACAGTACAAACTTGAACGTGGATATGTGCAAGTTTGAATCATCGCAAAAAGCTGAAGACAGAGCGCAGTCGACTGATTCCTCGAAAGCATACAGAAACACAAGCGCCTTCAAGTGAATCATGTCTATAAGCTTCATTACAGTAACATTGTTTTTTTGCAATTCGCACAAAAAAACTACGTACAACTGACTTCAAGTACTGTAAAACATTTTTAAGACTAGTATAAAAACTTAAGAACATGTAAAACACTGAACTTTGTGTCAGTTAGCATCAAATCCAAATAGAAAGCCGGCAATGTGGACGAAAGCACGTAGTAGTGGCTGAAAATGATTTGCTGAAACAAACCTCTCTGACTTTATTTCGTTTATTTTTTTTTACTAAACAAAATCATACGTTGGCATAAATAAAGTATTTAAGTACAATAATATCATGAAATTTTTGTTGCGTCACTCACCAGCTAGTACTTTGAAAACTTCTTCAAAGTAATAAATTCCTTAGAAATATTAACAAGTTCAACATGGGCAAAAACAAGCAAAAATATTTCTTAACAGAGGATATCTTTCCTTTCTTGCCAAAAAGCATTTTTAGCAAAGATTGCTTTTGAGAATTTACGACCATCTCACTATTGAAAAAGAATGGATTTGCTTTATCTTGAAAAAATTTTCAAGCGGATTACACTTGAACCTGGTGTGTTTTCCTAAGAAGCAGAGAAATTGGTCAGAGAGGCGGAAATGAACCTTGAAAAGAGTTTGTAAACAAAGTTCATTTAATTTCAACATGAAGTTACATGAAGTTTGTGTGTAACGACATAAATACCAGTCATGCAATGTTCTACTAGCCAAGATGAAGCTTTATTTTATTCTAGGTATATTCGAAAGTGGTTGATTTGGCTCGTCTTAGTCTTGTAACAAAAACTGTATGAAAAGACGTTTTTACCTGTGTTGATGAGCTCACCACTCATTTGTCTAAATGCTTAAGCCTTAGCAATCGATATTTGGCTACTCCTTTTTGTACCTTTCAATGTTTAGCTACAGATCAAAAGAATTTGTCAATTCTGAGAAATAATTCTCAAGACTTGTTATAAACAGCACAGATTTACAAAAATGTTACTTCCCTTTACGTGAATCTTTGTTTCCTTTGAATTTTTTTGCAAAACAATAAAATAAATGTTTTTTACTTTCCAATAAATAATGTGGAAAAATGAACAATGCCGTACGCGGTACTGAAAAAGAAGCAAAAACTCATTTTGTTTTTCAGACTGATAGCAACTGGATCACCATGAAAACGAGATTCTACAAACTATATTGCTAACAGTGTAACTGAATTTTATTGCGCATTAAAGGTAGTATGTTTTTTCACCTCTATCATCAGATTTAACAATCACACATTTTTCTTCGTTTCTTATGTGGAGAATTGTGAACAGTGTTAATTTCAATTTATAAATCAGTGCATTCATGTATTTCAGTTTATAAAGGCATTGATTGTTTATTTGCTCTTACATTTAGCAAAAAATACATTTCCTGAGAACTGAGAAAGCATAGAATGAGTGAATGATTGTTTTGAACGGTTATCCTGAATCAAATGCTCAATGCTTTGCTATCAACAACGTTTAACATTTACATCTGTCTGTTGAAGTCTTTAAGCAACAAGTTTAATAATATTTTCAATTGATTCAAACAGATAGGTTCATGTCCATATTTCAATCAATTAATCATACTGTTAATCATGGCAAGACCAGAGAAAGAAGTCTTACCTTGAAAATGCAACATGCTTAGAAAATATCCATAATACAAATGTCCGCCAAGCTTGAAAAAATTTTTTGCGAACAAAAAGAAATGCAGTGTCACTCTGCTCGACTTATACGTTTCAAGTACTACGGTAGTAGGTGCGACTTCTCAAATGCTGCGTTCATGTCCTAAAGCTTCCACGAATAAAAGGATTTTCGGATTAAGTTGGGCAATACATTTCAGGCAATCAATCCTATTCTGAAAAGATCGAAAGATCTGATTTTCTAACTTGCGTATTCTTTTTATCAATTTCCCTGCGGTGGACCGTTTTAACTACTTCAACGTCCGGTTGCTTCGATAGGTACTTTGAAATGAAGGTGAAAATTGGGGTTAAAACATTGGAGGAAGATCGGTGATAGCCTAAACAGTAGTCTGCTCCACATCATTACTCCATTTTTATGTTCTACACAATTTTGATATAAAATTTGCAACTAAGCAAGCTCTGTGTTTCAGAAAACGATGCTTGCCTCGGGTTTGTATACAACGATCGCACACTGAATTTCAACAGCATTTCTAAAAAATTGGTTAGAGCGTGAGGTCTGTTGCACTTATTGTGCTAGGTTTTTAATTTACTGGTGGGAGATCGCTGTGAGCCAAATCTCTAATCAGGTTCAGCTTCGTTCACCAATTTCCGCTGATCAGCATCAGCCGACGCTTCTTCATCCGTGATGTTCGCAGGCACCCCGACTTCGATTGTCGGAATCATTTGTGAATACCCGCATTTGGATGAGGAGCGAAGTCTTGACGTGGAGACAGTATCTTCTCGATCGTTGCCATGTTTTGTATGTGCATATGAAGGGTTGGCTTCCAACAGTAGGGCCTCGTCACACAGTGGATTGCCTTTGTTGCGTACGTGGCGTCAAAGCAAAACAGCGCCATCCGTGAGAAGCCATGTTGGCATAGCGGTGCCAAAGTCGCCCTTCGCTGGAAGTGCAACATCTGCTGGTGTGGAGTTTCGTTAGCCGCTATTCATGGGAGCGAGCGCACTGCATGCAGAGTTTCCTGAAGTACACCTTGACACGTCTCCTTGAATCATCCACGATGGTGCAATGGCAGTTTTATCGTCTTCCACGCGGTCTGATACGTTTGTTCACATTGACGATTGCCTGTGGGGTGGTACGATGTGGTGCAGCTGGAAGCAATACCTCCTCTACCTCGCTCTACGAAATAATCCCTTAAATCTGAGATCATAAACGACGAGCCACAATCACTTTGCACGTACGCAGGAAAACGAAAATAACAAAATAAGTTTTTTAAACAATCTACGACAGTTTTCGTTGTCACAGAAGAGCACGCAAAGACATAGGAACCGGCTGTACTCTTCGAATTCAACGAAAAGTTATGGTTTTGGTCCCCAGACGGGTCCTATGACATCAATCGACAGACGCTCCAGCGGGTATGTTGTTTTAATGAGGGATCTCGGAGCAATTCTGAAAAACCTCGGCTTTACTTCTGCACACGTTCTGCAATTGTTTATGGCAGTTTTCGTCTCTTCACTTGTACAGGGAAGACTCCTCGTTCGGATAAAGTGATCCATACGAGAAAATCCAGGATGCCCAAGCTGCTGATGATGTGCTCGTATATTTGCTGTCGAGGGTATCACTGAGCATATACGAAACATTGCGTCCAAAACAACATGTTCCCTTCCAGATCTATGACATGCAGTATACGGTAATTGACTTTACTCGAGCCTCCACACCAATAGCTTGGTATTTTTTACTTTGCCTCAATTGTTCTGATCGAAAATGAGAGTAAAAGGCCGACTTTACAAAAATTGTGGCCATATGCGAGTGGCTTCTACAGTGGCACAAGGCTCCTTTTCAACAGCGTGATACTTTTGTTCGTCACTATTTAATGTTTGAGACATATACGCGAGTGGTCAATTGACTTGGGACAATATAACTGCGATGGCGTAGTCGGAAGCGTCAGTTTCTACCTCGAAAGAAAGGTCCTCCTTAATGACACACTGACTGGCTTTGTCCAGGTCATTTTTCAAAGTGATGAATGCTTCCAAATTTTGCTCATCAAAGGGAATTCCTTTGCCATTTGCAGTGGCCGTGACTTTTTTGAAAAGTGTGCAATCCACTTGGCTTGAAAAGCATACAGTCCACAGACGTGGGCGTCCGCAGAAAATTTTCCAGGTGGGGGAACGTCAAAATTTTGCTTATCATTTTCAAGTTGCTCACGATGCAATGTAAGCGGACGTTCACAAAACGCTTTACCCTTTCTACATCACAAACAAAATGCACCATATTACGGTAACAGTACAAAAAAATGCGCTTCGGTGGCAGCAATTGCCAGGTATATTACGATAATTTACACAACAGGCATGATTTTCAACGCAGGGTACTTTTTTTCAAGTAAGCAGTGAGCATTGGCTTGATCTTTGATGAAAGAAGCATTGCCACGATCTTCAACAAATAAGCAAGCATGGTCACACCCAGCTGATATCTTCGCGCGGGGTGGGGTGCACGATGATTGTAGCTTGATGCTGTAGGCTACGTAACAACCGAACTTGTTTTTGAAATTTTCGGGAGACGATTGTCCGGTTGCCCTCCCCTTGGTTACAGGATCTGCTCGCAAAACTTCAGCGTCACTTAGAAACAAGAGCTGCAAACGTCTGGGATTTCCTCCAAAGCGATCAATTAAACGTTGCCTGTCTTTGCTAATTTTTCATGGTGAACGCTCATCATACACAAACCGGGCAACAGGACAAGTAAACCTGTATGTTGACGCGACTACGGACAACTTACCAGAATTAGAGCAACACGCAAGCTGCACAAAATTGAGCAGATCAATTATCAAAACTCGACACAGCAAACACAGCTATTCACTCAGATGTCAGAACTAAGTCTTAACGATTTAAAAAATTGAGAAGATGAATTATAAAAACTCGCCAAAGCAAATACAACTTTTCACTCGGAAGTCAAAACTCGTTTATACGGACCGCTTTGTTTTGTCAAAAAATTTCAGTTTAACAAAGTATCCGGACAATCGGAATCGAAAGTATAAAGAGCAAAATCCTTTCCAAATGCCATCAATCAAGGCCTATGAAAGGGGGTCCAGCCAGCGGTGTAAGAAGGGTGGCAAGGGGGGACATCTGCCCTCGGGCGTAGCACTTTGGGGAGGGCCTAATTGAGGTCGGAATGTTACGAACAAATTACGAAATGTCAAATGTGAGCGAATGCTAATACCTGCAACTTACAAACTTTCGAATGTCATTGCGAAAACTCATCAAGATCACCACGGTTCTCAAAACGAGCAATTATGAACCTACGTGATTTTTCAAGGCGGTGTTTCTATCTCCAGCAATGAGCGCCCTCTTGTGGTTTTACTCACGGCTGCGTCACAACGCTTTCAGAAAGCCAGGGTTGCAAACTTTCCGACTTCCCTACCGTTTTATAGTTGTGTCATAATGGGACGAGAATCTAGCGCTCACAGTGGATGCAGAGCGCTATATTGCGCATGCTTTGAGAGCAACGATAAAACTTAAACAATGTTGTTACCAGGGATGTGCAGAGGGGGCATGAACGAGGCGACAGCCCAGGATATCCAAGACAGTGGGTCATCCAAAAAGTGAATTAAAAAAATGCATTTACCAAAATCTTGTAACCTGACGAGGGGAGCAAAATTTTATGTGAATGTTAGTAGCGTACAGCAACTTTTAATAGCGTACACATATAAGCTTTGTCATACAACATTCATGTGCATGAAATATAAAAGGTAGAAAATGTTCGCCCACTCCACGTTTACAGTCGCGCAGCGCATTTTTGCATCCCTGAACTAG
>Ga0210059_1010475_pt1 | contig 14311 bp, 8 predicted proteins | sample Ectturendosymbi2_FD_188042 | JGI IMG/M metagenome (GOLD analysis project Ga0210059, IMG submission 188042) | Ecteinascidia turbinata endosymbiont from Florida, USA - Sample 2 (SPAdes) (version 2) | ecosystem: Host-associated > Tunicates > Ascidians > Unclassified | place: Key West, Florida... | reverse complement strand
CTCTCCAAATACAAAACCTAAAGAGGAAAAAGTGGGGGGACATAGCATATTATGTCCCCTCCGTCTAAAAAAATGGGGGGACACGTCCCCCGTGTCCCCCACCAAATTGCGCCCATGAATGTAACTACGTTTATAATTCTACTATTTTTTGAAGGTCATTCACCTTCGCATAGTAAGGTTGAAATGACCATAAATGACAAGTAGCAAAATTGAAAAACTTAATCTATTGATAATCTAGTGATCAGAAGAAAGACTCTTCAAACAACGGAAGAATGTTTCAAAAGGGTGATATAAAACCTTGAGCACGGTTCAGTTACGATTGGAGATAAGCTCGATACAGAAGCAAATTGTGAAATGAGTGTAACAGTAAGTATCTCGATTCTATGGAAGTCAAAATTAATAAACTACCTCAGGCATCTCCCTGAGAAATATTTTAAGGTTCATGCAATAAATAAGTTGTCCAGGTTTGAATTTAAAGGCAAGTTTGCTAAATGTATGGGGAATTTAAGAAATTATTGTAAAAGGTGGGCAATCAATACGACTGTCTAGTGCAAGCCATTAACATTAAAAGGAAAGTTAAAATAGAAGCAAAGAGTGTCTACCAAAAGAACTCCCTACATAGTAGGTTTAAGCAACTGCATCAAATCTTAACAAAAATGTCTATAAAATATAGACGACTTAATCATAAAATGTAATAAAATCCCGCAACTCACGGTTACAATATGTCAAAACAATGGTCATTCAAACTTGGTGAGATGCAATCTTACAAGTGAGCCCACAATAATGTACTGATGGAGTGACAAACTTAATTTTCTCTTAGTCATGTGCCAAAACTCACAAATTCACCTTCAAATCTCGTAAAGTAAATACGATGAGTTTTCACCTGAAAGGATAAGGCATCAATATCTATGAAATGCAAAACAGGATGACAATCTACCTCAGGTTTTGCCAACATTTGGTCATACTCCTATTTTCCTACTGAAAAGCCTCAATTTTCCTTACATGGGTACGTTGCTGAATTCTAACCCCTAAGTCTGTTCTTCTAAAGTTTGCTGATTAGATTTGCTTTAACAATTGCTTTGATTTCTAGAGAAATGTGAATATTCTTGAAATTTCTAGTCTTTAATCCTAGACTTGTCAAGAATGAAGTTTCCAAAGTTTTGTTAAACTTCATGTTCAAATTACATCTTATCAACCACGTTTTAGTCTTCCAAGATTAGTCTTCACTCAAAAGGAAATCGTTTAGAGGCAATGTAGTGGCCTTGATTAATTTTACAAGTAATTTAAGGATTGCCTTGAGCTGAAAAACTACACCAAATAATTCTTACCCTTTTTACAGATTCATGAATTAAATTAAAACCCATAGGTATCGAATTCAACGCTCTACTTTTGTCAAGGGGTGGCACTATCAAATTAGATTTAAAAGTGGCTATTAGATTTAACAATTTGGAAAATTTACGATTCTACGTAAATTTCTCAAAAATGTAACTAATTTAAAAAATCCAAATCTGATATGTATATCAAACTACAAAAGAAAACTTTTATTCTTGGATTTAGAAAGGTTTTCTGAGTTTTGAAAAAAAGCAGAAATTTTGTGTAAAATCATAAATTGCTTGAAATTTTTTGGAAAATTTAAACTTCAGTTGGAAGAACATGATTAAAGTACCAGCTCAAAGAAAGTGGCTCTAGCCTATTTCTGCTGCCATGACACGGTTTGAATAAAATGCTAGGCTTTGTCTTATAAACAATAATCCCTTAGTGGTCGAGTGGAATGTCCCAAGCTTGGTATGCGAGTGGTGCAGGGTTCGATTCTTGCCTTTGCAGCTTTGGTGGTAGTGGTTATGCGTCATACTTTTGATGGGACCGGTTTAATTCTTTTGTGTTCGTGTTTATGCTTTAGGTTTGGTTTCATTAAACTGAAGTGAATGTTTTCTATGTATCAATATGAACAATTGAAAATTACGAGTTTGATAAGACAAGGACTACTGGAGTGACTGGAAACGCCACTGATTGTAAAAGCAGTCAGAGCGACAATCCTATATGTTCAACCAGAGATTAAATTTCGCAGCCCTCCTGGTTATTTTCACCACGAGCCGCCACTGATAGGACAAACGTTTTAGTTTTCGCATTGCATATCTACCCTTTGCATTCGATGTTGCAGAGTGTGTTATTTTGCGTGATGAACACGAGTATTATGGGCACACTATGCGTCATATCGTTTTTATTCAAAATTATGGGGGCCCTCGAAACTGTTCCTCAGGGCCCCTAAAAGCCTCATCTGGGACTGCGCGGAGGTAGCTGTAGGTCAAGGCCCCCCTGCACCACCTTTGCGAAGATCACGGTTGCAAGTAGCCTACGCGAAAATACACTGCAGCATGTGATGTTCGAGTTCCTTTGGGTAAATCACGTTCATAGCAGGTTTATTCATGCATTTTTGTGACTTAAATCACCAAATCAGTGGTGTAGGAGGCGAGGGTGCACGCGCAGCCCAAAAGTTTTGCTTTGTCGAAAACCCGGGCAAAATCCCTAAAAATCTGGGCAAACTCCCCGAAAATACGGGCAAAAATGGCACCCAACGTTGTTTGATTTGAAAAAAACGGCGCCTTCGCACTAAAAGTTTTCGGGCAAGTATGGGAAAATTCGGCAAAAATCCTTGGCACTCCCCAAAATTTGCCTGCTCCTACACCTATGCACGAAGTAACATGAATGCAGCAAGAGGGGCCCGTTATGAACGTTGTCTGATATGAACGTGGTCCGTTATGAACCGGTCTGTTTTGAAATGGAACCGCAGGATAAACCCTTTGCTTTCTGCGGACGATTTGGTACCGCTTGCATCCTCTGACAAGGGCCTTCAACATGCACTTGATGCAACCAAATGGGAATGAAAATCAACACTATAAAGAAAAGACAGGTATTGTCTCTCCAGAAACCAAGTCAACGTACGTTGCAAGGGCAACAGAAGGATGTTTTTCCAGGGGTGAGGGAATAGTGGATTTTTCCAGGTGGTGGACAGAAGCATTTTTTCAAATGGGGGCAGCAGTTCGAAACTAAAATAAAAACAATGTTAAACTAAAATATTGCTAGAAAAATTCCAAATTTTGAAATGGAGTGAGCAGCCAGGGCAGGGGATCCAGTAGGGGGCGATCGCCCCCACTAAAAGCTACGAAAGTAACTTTGTTCATTACAATTTTGTACAATTTGGAAAACAGCATTCGCGATATCGGGCCAGTTTGTCATCCATTGTTTTGTCACAGCAGTGTTGTGAAGTATGCTTCATCCCTCTTATAGTGAAGCTGTTATAAGACTTGAATACCAATTATTACTGAAATTTCCCCCCTAAACTTACTGGTTGGATCCGCCCCTGCGCCAAGGCCCCCCTGCACCACCCTTCCGAAGATCATGGTTGCAAGTACGCCAAAATGCACTGCAGCATGTGAAGTTCGAGTAGCCTACCTTTGGGCATACCGAGCAAACTTCCTTAAGATTGAAGTTTCAAATTTCTAAATCCAGTAATTGCAATAGCTGGCGTTATCACCGCAGGAACGTCTACCCAAATAGTTTGCAAAACAACGCACAAATTATGTATTTGTGGTATTCGCGACTGACAAGACAGAAGTTCAATTACTCGCGATATTTCAAACACCGCAAAGCTGTCAGTTTATGAATCAATCTTAGTTTCCATCCTCACCTATTTGGTCACGAATCATTGGTGCTTTTTTAAGCACAAACGGCAGATACGGGATTTTTGCGAAGAGTTCGCGGTGTGACCATATTGTTAAAGCCCACTTCTCCGAATCGCGAGATCTCAGCTACATTGGTTCGACCATGTGTCCTGAACATGCCAGGAATGATGGGCGAGGCAAGTTGTGCTGACTACACCTCCGGGAAAGCGGCCCAGTGTTCGCTGAAGCACCACCTGACGTTGCTACACTTACGACCTTGCCTGGTCCCGTTGTGCTGTGAGTCCCAGCATAACTATCTAAGACTGCTGAAAACCGTGAGGAACTTCGATTCCTACTACGGCTGCTGTCTCCGTGACTCTTTCCAGATGTAAAGCGGGTTTGAAAATGAATGTTGAAGAAACTATACAATGTCCACTCGACCGCTGAGATCGGCTTAACGCATCCTGTGGTTTAATTTCTTCGAGATCGTTTGAGTCATGTTGGTTTGCTGCACGGCGCCTACCTAAATTGATTTTGACTCCTGTATCCGAAGATCCATCAAATGTGTTACAAATCAGAAAAAGCAACCTAAGGTCAGTCAGAAACTGACGCGAAAGCTCTATTTCAAATATGTAGTTCCTCAAAACCACAATTAGCAAGTGTCATACCACTTTGTCACGTTCGTAATTCATGCAAAACAATTAAATCACGCCCCTGACGAAGTTAAACGCGACGGGCATCTTGCCTGAAACGCGGCGTCAAGCGCTGCGTTTATTCACAAACCAGCGCAGTCGGAGTCGGACTCGTCCGGTGAAAGTCGAAAAGTTTGTAATAAGCTTTCGTGGATTGAATAGAAGTGTTGGAGCGAAGCAGGAAACAGTTTATATGGAAATGAATGGTGGAAGCTGCAACGCCCGACTCTTGTTACAGCGCTGGCTGCGGTATCCACTGTCAGCGGCACGTGCGAACACCGACGATGGGCGATAGACTCGCTTTACAGCTTTGCTGTGGTCAGGAAGCCGTTCGAACAGGTCTGCCGCAAGAACGTGCAGCAATCCTGCTTCGTTCCACCGTGTGACGATGTTTTTTTTCAAACAAACACGGTTCTTCATTGTTTCCCAAATTTCGTTTCCTTAAAAAAATCTACTTGTGATCTGAACAAGGAATGCTTGATCAGATTACGTTATACTCAGCTGCTGGCAGTGCGCTATTGGGTGTTTAGGCAGTTTGACTGCAACAACGCTTTTGTTTGCCCGACACACACCACACCGCTGTCTCTGTAAACAATCTACCTTTTAAGCGAGACTTGCATTCAATTTTATCACGAAAAGAGTAAGATTCTGTACGTATCACGAATAAAGCGTGTATTTGGTAATGAAACCACGACATCGCTTTCTTCATATTCTCTTTCAACAGAACGCAAATTAATGATATCAGGTTTATTTCTCTCGCAACACGTATCTCACGACCATAGATAAAAGCGGCAAAGCAAACTTGATATGTACGCTTGGCTTAAAACCGGGGAACGACACCAGCAGTAAGGCGTGCTGCTGGTCGGAAGCATTGTCAAGAGTGCTGGCAGTTAAGTGCGCTCAGAGGATTTCATACTTGATGCTGTGTGATGCGGTCTTTCTTCCCACACGGACAGAACAAACACTCTACAACTGGAACTATATAAGAGTTAGGTAAGTCGGTCACCAGGGCAAATCACCGTCTCCACCGCGTGCAGAATTTTCTAACTTCACAAAATATCGAGTCGTTAAAAAATACGTCGAGGCATGTTCGCTTTTCGATGTCATGGCTTCGCAACGAAACCCACCAAACGTTCGTCAGGTGATTTCCCTACAGCGAAACAAGGCAACTGCATCGCGAAAGTTTTAAAGAAAAAAGACAAGACGCTTGTACGGCGTATATCGCTAAAACAACAGATCTGTTAAAACGCAGCCTATAGGGTAGAAGACTTATGTAGCGTGTTCGGCAATATTGAAGAAAGATTCGCCACAGGACGGATTCCGTCACATTATAAAAATCTTATCAGCCTCACTAAAGTTGAAGACTTCCTTCGTTTTTGGACACGTGACTTTGCCGTTGTAGGTGATCATGCGAAGACCCTGCAAGTTTGCACAGAGGTAAATCTTTACACAGAGATCTATGCAAAACTGTTGCGAGCAAGTTAGAACCTATTTTCTGTAACGTGAAACATGTTGGATAAAAAGTGATTTTCTGCCGCAACTACAGCAGAGTTACACGAAACGACAACTTCAAGCTGTGAAACAACACTTGGTTTATACCACAAAACGCAACTGATACGAGCAGAAAGTTACAGTGAAACAAGTGTTCCAAGTCGTCTGATTTTTCTAGCAAAATAACCGTCACAGGGGAGATTCCCCAGGAAGATCTACAATTCCGTCATAAGACTTTTTTCAGGTTTTGTGAAACAGACCAAAGCTTTAGTCCAGCAGTTCCCAACCGGGCTGCCGCGGCACCCTAGGGTGCCATTTACAATACTCAGGGGTGCCGCGAGCTAAAACGATTTTTAATATATCGTTAAAAATACGTTTTCAAACTATCATCAACCTCAAACCAAATTGCTATGGGTTCGCCACTGGGTGTCGCATATTTTATTTCTTTTCTGTAGGTTCGCCACTGGGTGCCGCAAGCCTGAACAGGTTGGGAACCACTGCGTTAGTTCATACCGAACTTCGGAAATACGCTGATGATAACAGCTAAGTACTCGACAAGTTCCCTTTATAATTGCCCGATAACGTCCTACCTTGACTAGTTGCGGTATATCAATTCAATGGCGTTTCGTTATGGCTTGAAAAAGAAACGGTGACAGCCTGCGAGCACCTGACGCACCACGTGACAGCCGACAACTACTGCATCACCAGCTACGGAGGGACTGACAATCGCCCCGCACCTTTTCGCCGTAAACGCGTCCGTTAGGCAGCATCATGGGATGATTGTGTTCGTTCATCAGTTCGCCAGTGATGGAGCAGATCAGTCGCGAATGGGCGCAGTGCGCGAAAGGCAGAGGTTCCGCGAGCTGGTTAAGATGCGGGGAGCACACGGGGCACTCCAAAGACTTTGTGTCGTCGTTGTAACAATGGCTGGAAAAGGATACAGCTAAAGAAAAGTACGGAAGAACCACTAGAATGTTGAGGTTTACTGTTGAAAATCGAAAAATGCGATTTTTAGGGGGTGAAACTACAGTCAATGACACACGGCGTTTTTCAGCCATTCGCAGCCCCAAACGCAATGTGATTCATCGCTGTTAAAATTTGCAGTTGGAGATTGGAGAATTTTGAAACGGTGTGCAAGTCTCAGTCGGCCAGCCGCGCGCGAAGTCACAAGCTTTGAAGCAAACCATAAACAAGAAGGATACTGCGTCTTCAAGCTGGCCAAACCGGCCTGCAAGGTGACTTTGAAAACGGAAACACTTCCCAGCTGATAAAGTTTGTAGTTCTCTTGCCGGAACTGTTCCTTCAACGCTTGCCACCGATCGTTCGAGAAAAGGCTTTTGTAAGGAGAGACGTGCGTGTCCGACCGAAACGCGAGAAGTCCCATCACCTGCACAGGTTCGGCAACCAATGTCACTGCAGCTTAAAACGTTGTCTTAATGCACGCGTTCGAACAATGAACAGCATGATGTCAATTTTACTTGATGCGTCTTTTGTGAAATAATAATGCTTCTGGTTCGAAAACCGGTGAGTGACGCCTAGACTTTAGCTTTCAAAGATTGGAACCGATGTTATGCCGACTGTTTGGAACTCGAGCCTACCTTGTATGCTCAAGCACGTCGAACAAATACCATTGACTTTAGCCACGGTTTCGCTAAACCACAGTCACATTCTGAATGGCAATCGCAAATGTTTGACATTTTTGCTTAATCTGAAACAACGGCGGGCGTTCGAGCGTGTCGACTGATGCGCGATGATGCGTTGTTCCGTCCGCAGATGACAGAGCACGAGCTGGCGAACAGCTTTTCCCGACTTTCCAACAAGTGGCCAAGTCTCCGGTTTATTCTTCGTCGCTCGACAGGACGGGAGTTTTATGCAAGTGCAAAACACTGCTTTGATTAACGTGCGATGTTCAAAGCAACAGAAAAGTTTGAAAGCAAGATACACAAGTGTGACAAAGAAATTTAACCTTCAACAATTTTTTTCCACGGTGCTGAACAGGTTGGCAAAACATCTTGACGTGAAAAGGAACGAAGAACGAACAGTATAACGGTTTGACTGCATTGGTCAACCCACAGCTGCAGTAAAACCCGAGCGCTTACACCTTTGTCAACAATGAAACGTCCCGACAAGAAACGAATGTTTGTTTTAAACAGCATTTCAAACACTCTACCAACGCGGAAGCTTACCTGACGCACTTCGGCCAATTGGCCCGCGTCCACGGAGCTAAAGAACTTCCTCGCATGGCTGGAAAAAATAACAGAGCTGTGGGTTTGGCGATGACGTCACACGGAAGGTTTCTGCTGCTCGAATGTTTTCCACCACAACTAGTTCGGACCAAAACGCGCATGCTTGCCTCTAACACTAGAGGCCATCTATCAATCACCATGCGTAGATATTGTTTATTGCAAAACAGCTGCAGACACATCACGAGCTAGACTGGCTTATCAAAACAGAAAGAATCGTATTCAGCGCGCGCATCTCTACGCGTACATCACAAAACACCACCAAGCATCACTATGACTTCACCTTGCGGGAGCCTTCTTCTAAGCAGAATCCCGAAACAAAGCATTTTTGGGCAAAAAAATGAAACTGCGGCTGGTCGTGCAACGCTTTGTCACCTGACGGCGTCGAGCCTTCGATCGTTGCGTATCAGTTCTATGAACTGCTGAACGTGCAGGCTGAATTCCAAGCCACTTTTGAGTCTTCTCAGCCGCGAACGGTTCTCGTGACACCAGGCTAGACACTTGTCGCATTCTCGCCTGTCCAAGGATTGTTCAACTTCCCAGGCAGTGATAAATACGTCGATGTTGACGAGGTCCTGCATTTTATGAAAAAAAACAATTCAATTATTTTGTTTGCTTCTTTCTGTGCACACGATTCGAAAGTTAACGAATTTTGATAAAAGCATCAATTGGTGTCTACTTCAATTGGTTTGGAGCGCGTGAATTCATCGTACGTTTCCTGACCACATTTTATTTACTGGTTCATCTCATACAACAACAGAGTAAACATTTCTAGATGTGTAATTTGATTCAAAGACCGAGATTACGCTTGAGTCTCATGCCATCCAAGCAACCTAAAGTTTGAGAACGTATGGTATCCACGTATGAGAACATTACAGCACGGAACAACAAAAGCTTAAGATGATTGTTTGCTACTGCGACATCTTCGCTGACGCAGACAAGTTCTACCATACCAGATAATTAGTAAGCCAGATACAAAAACCGCGGCAAACATTGTGTTCATAAAGGGTTCTATTTTCAAAAAATGTTTAAAAAATCTGGCTCAACTCACGACAATATTTGATTCCATTGCAAGTTTAAGTGCACTATCATAAAAACCACAACGAAGCAGGTGGTCGACAACCATGCGATCGAACTGCGTCTTCTTCCATCGAACCACAACGTTTGGGATCGGACTTGCATGTTCCTGAAACAAGCTTAGTTCCAACAATCATTGCCTTACATACAACATACGCAACGTGAATTTGTTAGGCATGTGCACAAATATGCAAAACTCTTCGGCTGGATGCCACCCTAGCAATATTCCAATCGATATAAGCCTGGCAAAGAACCAAAGACGAAGACACAATCTAATAAATGGATGCGCTGATTTTAGGAGGCCGCCGTTTGAGGCAAAGATGTACACCGGACGTGTTGCCGAACGAAAAAATACGCATGTTTATCAGCGCGACATTGGATAACGGATTTCTTCCGGTGATGGAATTCTAAAGCTAATAATACAATAAAAATGTTACCATGGGAGATGAACTAAATTCAATACCAACCAAAAAATGCCAATTACTGACAAAAACTTTACCTGACCTAAATCTTGATACACCAAATAGTAATTTAAAAATAGGAGCATACAAGCTGCGAAGTTCTACTACCGATTTCTTTGAAAAAAGAAAATGATTAAAATCAAGCTTGGACTTAGAAAACTAACATCGATGTAAAACCCTATATTTGCACAACCACTAAAAATGTTGTATCACACAAACAGTCAAGCATTCTAGATGTGTCAACACACCTAACAAATTAACAACTAATCATCCACCATAAATGCATAACGCAATTACAACAGACGAAAACTGATGCAGCATACTTTTAAATGCTCAATCCGCTTTTTGCATAACCGGGCGCTTGATTCTTCTGATTCTATGGCATCAACTGCCTAGATAACATAAATTTATCATTAGTAGAAAACATTAAGTTTAAGAACGCATACACGTTTTTAGTACGACGTATTAAGCAAGGAAACAAACCAGAAATGAACAACAATTGCAAAGACTAACAAAGCTTATTACATGTCAATGTAAAAATTATTTACAATACAAAGCTTGGTAAGTTTCATATCATTTGTCAGAAATTTGAAACATATGCACAAACGATTTGACAAATCAGTTTGTACAAATTATTTTGACCAAACATTAGTCTTCAAGCAAAATCTATGCTAGTTTTGAACTTATTTTGAATCCATAGTTGCTTCTATCAGTTGACCAGGCGGGCACAACCTGTATTGCCAACCTGAACTATGTCAAAGTGATCATAGAAACTTACATGTTCAATATACCATAAATAAAATCATAAAGCAAGCACAACTTCATGAAAAGTATCTGAAACATAGTTACCTTTCTTTTCATACACTTAAGCTTTTCTACAACTCCATCAAGCATTTGAACAACTGTGCCTGATGTTGCACTTGCAGACTCCATATAAGTTTCGATTTCATTCATTGCACTTGTTAAGCCATGAATTTCTCTGTCTATTGTCTTTTGAGCAGAGCGGAATCGCTTGTTCAAAATTTCATATGGAACCTGAATGACCACAATCAGTCGTTAGATAGAAAAAAACATCACATGAGCATTTTTTATGGGACAATCACAGAGATTAAATTTCTGATGGAAGCAACATCACATATTTTTAAGGAGTTCCCAGTGATGTACACACATCAACATACAGCAATGTTTCTTATCTACATCATCAGTGCAAATGAGGATGTATTGTACAAACATCTTTGCTTGAACACACAACTTTTTTGATTGGTTACCACTTGACTGATTTCATAATTTTAACACCAAAAATGCATGAACTAGAGAAAGAAGCAATGGCAATTGTCATTTCCTGCCCTGTATTTCCAGCCTGTGTGAAACGCTTAACATCATGTGTGAATAACATAAATAGAGAAAACGTCTTTGGCTTATGATGCTTCATACAAAGTGAAAAAGGACACACCATCCCATTACAGCCTAGGTGACCATACCCACTATTGTATTGGAAATGCTTTTTGTGCTTTGAATTACATTAGCCTTTGCTCATGGTTCTCACTGTCCATGTGAACATATTTGTTACATTTCACCCAACTTGAAATCAACTCTGCAACATCATTCCCTCATTGGAAGGACTTTATTTCCCATTGATTGTTGAAATGATACCTGAAAGTCCTTTTCATTTAAAACAAAGGGCACAATGTTCACCACCTCTGAACTCACTTGCCTGGCAAAAGCAGTATCTACATCGTCATTCTTAACAGCCAACATTTTCAAAGCACTCATGGTGCAAAACCCTGCACGTAAAGTAAACACAATGCACTCTTACATTCTTACTCAACCAAATGAGCATCCTTCCCACTATTGCACTGCAAACATTTTTATGCTTTGAATGGCCTCTGATTTGGGTTGGTTTTCTTGGTTTCACCAAACCACTTGTGACCAGTTTTGCCACAGTGCATTTGCTGAAAAATTCATTGTTCATTCTCTCGTATTAACAAAATAATTATGGGGTGGAACAGAGTGTGCTGAAAGACTGGTAGAAAACATAGCTGAAAAGATGCAAGAAGGTACATGTCTCTATCGCAGCTATGTCCAACACGTGCCCCACAGGCACTCCAGTTTAGGTTTTCGCTGTAGTAAAAGTACAAACAGACAAGCTGCCCTTGTTTTGATAATCCTAAATTTGACATTTTTGATGCAGTGGTTCTCAATGCCACTTTATCACAACTGTACTGCATACTGGGAAATTTAGACATGTCCAATGACACCTTTGTCCATAACTTGTTCTTACTTTTTTGATTTCTGCCCTTGTTATTCCACTGGCACTAAACTTGCCTAAGACAACACACTTACAGAGTGGTGAATAGGTGCAAAAAAGTCATTTCCATTGCAGTTAGAAATCGAACACTTTCAGTACAGTAGCTTAAAAAATCAGTTTTCTAAAATCAAAGTACATCATTCAATGTGCAGCCCTCAGTAAAATAGCAACGCAATTTTTGGCTCAGTAAGAAATTTCAGTTGGACATAGCTGCTGTATTATATAAACTACATTAGAACTAAGTTTAGATTTGCACTGCTGAGCTCTTGCAGAAATTCAAGGATTTTGAGAGAAAAGGAATAATGTGAACCTTTGTTATAAACACAACTCCAGCCTAATTCCAGGGCTAACAGGTCATGCAAATTAAGCTGTCCAAATGTGCCCATATTATGGTGATTGGACACAGCAATGACACTGTGAGTGATATGTTTTTGTTTTTAGATTATTATATATACTTGATTTAATTAAAAGCAGTGAGCAGACACTTCTAACACTGCTTACTATTTATCTTTCATTAGTAACTAAATTTTATCTTTATGTACCCTATGTAGTGTATTTTTGGATTAGTTCTTCTACTGTTGGGATAACTTTTACTAGATCTGGTGATGTTGGCTTTAACTGGTTGAATTGACTATAATATCCATACAGAGGTGCAGATCTGAGAACAGATGCATGAGTCATTTTTGATGCTGTAATAAATTTTAGAAACTTCAGCTAACTCGGTCAGGATTTCTATAACTAGGATCTGCACACCAGTGGGGTTTTGTGAAAGTATGAAAAAAAATGTTGCGCATTTACAGTCACAAAAAAATACTGACAGTGATTTGTTATTGAAACAACTTTGCAAGTTTTTGTATTGGTAAATTTTGACTGTCGCAACATCTTAAAATTTTCAGTTACAAATTTATTTACAATGATTAATGGCATTTTGCATGTATGTTCATGAGTGTGTCAGAAATAGTTATCAGAACTGATAAATTGTGTAGTATGAAGCAACCCTACTGCTCCTACTGAAGCTGTAAAATTTGTACAATGGAACGATTTTCAGTTGAATATCATTTATTTTTCTTTCCATGCTGGTAAGGTGCAAGAACTGATGCAACATGTTGGGGTCTAAGAAAAGCAGATTCAGAAATGTGGCTCTTGACCCAAAATGTCAGGAAAACTCAGCTACTGCAAGTGTTTATGGTAGCATTATGGAATTTTGCATGATAATTTCTTTAATAATATTTTAATTTCACTATAGAATGACCAAAATTCAAGGTACAGAATCAGTATGTCAATAGAGGCAAAATGATTTGAAAATTAAATTTTCAAACGTGCAGCAGGATTTGCATAGTAAATCCACATATACAAATCCTGCAGTGTATTACATACAATTTGCTCTGGGATGGAATTTTTACATTGAAAATAACCAGAAAATGAAACCAAAATTCACTTTATAAATCCAATTAATATTGTTTATGAAAAAATTTAATTTATGATTCAAAAATATGATTTGTTAATGTCATTCATTTGAATGTTTTCGGAGTGGGATTACAACTGTTTGTGTTATCACCCTCTTATTGCATAACAAAAGCAATTGCCTTGTATGTAACTGTGCTACATGAATATTTTCATTTAGGTCAATGCGATGAATCCGTCTATTTCTGCTGCGCAGTGAATAGGTTGAGAAGAAAAAACAGTGGCTGAGGAGCTAGAAATGTTAGATGCTACAAAGCTTTGCCTTAGTCAGTATAAGGCAACCCACAGATTTGTTATTTAACACTTTGAGAGCCGGTCTACGATATATTCGTACTTGGATTTCGGCCTAAAAAACAGCAGTTTTCGGTTGCCTTACCAACGCCTTAGCTCCTCCGACGATTGCGCTAAAGAGCTGTTGAATGGCTCAAAAGAATCGGCCAGCCTAGTAGATTACACTTGAAAAAAAAATTTTGCCTGGGGGGTGCGAATTTTTTGCAACTGACGTCATAAGTGAAGTAGTTTTAGGGTTATTTTGGCACATGTTGCCCGGCCTGGGGCCCAACCGCTAGGCCAAAGTGTTTCGCTGAAGCTTTCATTGGAATCTAGACTCGAGTCCGAGTCTTTTGAGCCTTTGATCGACTTTCTAGCGTTTCTGATTCAAAAGTTATGATCTAAAATAAACAAATTAATTAATTATCTAATTAGTCAAATATTTTTACTAACTAACATGATAACTTTTGAACCCGAAACCCCAGTAGGTCATCCAAAGTATCAAAAGACTCGGATTGTAGCCTAGTTTCCAGTAAAAACTTCAGCGAAATACTACCACCTAACGGTTGGCGCCCAGGGCCACTTATGATGGCCCAAAGTGGGCCAAGGTGGCCTAAAAGTCCTCCACTTATGATGTCACTCA
>Ga0210059_1010472_pt1 | contig 14319 bp, 5 predicted proteins | sample Ectturendosymbi2_FD_188042 | JGI IMG/M metagenome (GOLD analysis project Ga0210059, IMG submission 188042) | Ecteinascidia turbinata endosymbiont from Florida, USA - Sample 2 (SPAdes) (version 2) | ecosystem: Host-associated > Tunicates > Ascidians > Unclassified | place: Key West, Florida... | reverse complement strand
GTTTTTGGTGCTTTTGATCAACAAGCTCTCCGCATTTTTAAATGTGCGCTTATCGCCGCTGCTCATGTGTTATTACGTCTTCTAAAGAGTTTCATCTTAAATATTTGATTGGAGTTGTTTCGTTTGGTGTCTTCCTAAATGTTTTGAGTTACAAAGAGAATAAATTTTTGGAAGGTGCAAACCGTTGAATGAATCAGAAGTAAAGTGATGTATCACCATGATGCGCAAATTAAAGCTATCTGATAGTTTGTTAAAAATTCAACACAGCTTCGGGGAAAAAAGCGATTAGCTACAGTTCTTTTGGAGCTTGAATCACAACTGCTTTCTAGTAATGATGATTTGTAAAGAATGTTGTTAAAGCTTGCTTAACCTCTTGCTTTAAAATGAAACTTGCCTGTTTTTACGAAGGCAGCTGAACTTCCCCTTCATACATTAACTATTTTGCAGAGCTGTGAGGCCGAGGTATGGTTACAATTCTCATAAGAAAAACGAAACACATTTTGTAAAACCAACCATCTTTTTACTTGGCTTTGTAGGGTTAAGTATGGCTGCTGCATGATTTTTTGTTGTATGTCATTTTTGCTTATCTTTTAACCTTCTAAGATTGGTAACTCAAATTACCGCTTGTTTGACTAAGGATGAGCCGAAGAAATCTAGCGCAACATTTTTACAATTGTAAAACACCTCTTACAGTTCAAGCAGTACTGTCGCTTCCAGCAGTCTCCACGCAATGGTTTGTTTGAGCTTTCCAAATTGTTTTCATTACGAGGTTGATTATTCCAGTGCTTGAAATGGTTTCTACATAATTTCCGCCAGATATGATTTTGTGAAATTATTTCATGAAATCGACGGCACGTTCGCGCAAGACGCATTATAGCTGGTGGCTTTAGGTAAAGAATGATATTTCCAAGCTGAAAAAAAAACGGTTTCCGGACTGAAAATCAGAATTTTAAGCATCAAAATGCTTCAATATTAATGAGAGTATCGTAAAAGAGGAACCCATGCTCTAGCAGTAATAAAATTAGAAACAATAAAAAATTTTCAAAAACTTAACAATCTTCCAAATTTTGAGAACAGCCATTTGAGATGTTTTCCCACAGAATGCGCTCTAAAGCAGCTGCTTTTCTGTTTCAAATTTACTGAAGTATTACCACAAACATTCAACAAAATTAAAAATACAATCTTCGGCATGCGGAATGAAGGAATAAAGATCTGAATAGAAAAGTGGCTATTTTTGAAGAATTGAGCATACCCTACGCCAGGGGTGGGCAATTAGCGGCCCGCGGGCCACATGTGGCCCGCCACATCGTTTTCAGTGGCCTGCGAGAGCTTTCAGAAAAAATCCTTAAATCTGAAATTCCCTCCAGTTTAGTGCTGAGGCTAACTTGTCAGAGACTTGCTTTTATTTCCATTAGAAGAACGGCTCTCCGCTAAAAACGGCCTTCCAAAAGTGGCCCCTAAGCCAAATTAATTGCCCACCCCATACCCTACGCCATATGTAATGTTACCACGAAACTTCTTCGTAATATCTGTGTTCTCGTAAGTTATATTTCTGCGACCTTTGCAGCACTATGCATGAAGAAAGAAACATGTAAGTGATTAAACAGAATTTTCGACTGATATTTGTTAAAATACGCACGAGTTCATCGGGAAGTCTTATGATCGACGACGAGCAATCGTCTTCATTGTTCCGTTCATTGCGGGCAATATCAGTCTTGAACATTTTCGTTGCGGTTATTGCTCTTCCTTCGGATGGCGCTATGGCGCTCATTGAAGATGACTGAATGTTCTAAATGCAAGGAATTAACAAGAATGCAACCTTGTCAGTATATTAGCAGTGACATGCATAACTTTTGACGCAATTCTGCGAAAAAAACGATTTTCATTTCGCCGCATTCGCTTCTGCTTGGGTTTGACAAACCACAGTTTAATCGATATTAGCTCAAAACTTTCGCATATTCTAAAGAGCGCAATATTTATATTCGATCGTACGATCAAGACAGCTTTCCGTGCAGGGATGTAGTGCTGACAAAAAAGGTGTGGGAATGCATCCAAAACATAGCCATTTTAAAACAGCTTCCATTTCATTATCAGGCAAAACGTGAAAAAGGTGTGGGAACCCCGTTCCTCCGCGTTGCCGCCCCTCTACACCCCTGTTTCCGTGTCTTCAACACAAACATTTTTTCGATTATATCAAGTTTTGCGTACCAGCTGCTGAGTATCACTGCATAGGCGTAGCCTGGAGGGAAAAGGGGTCATGCTCCCCAAATTGTTTAGAAAATATAGTCATTTTGTGCTTTGAGAGACGTTTTTCTAAACAAAATAGTGTTATTCGCTTAACACCAAAAATTTTGGCCTCCCCCAAATTTTTGGCTCCCCAAATTTTTGGCCTGGCTATACCACTGTATCATTTTAGTCTGAAAGGGAATTGTGTTATAGTAAAAGCTCATAAATATTATTCAAAAAAGAGGAACGTTCCTTGTGGTTTATAAACACTGCCCATCTATCAGACAATAAAATTGTCTGCACAACATGCAGCAAGATTGTTTTTATACACGAACGTAAAAACGTTGTATCGGATGTATGCCAATGTACAATTCCTAGATGGCTTTCATTCTAAGTTGTTCTGTAAGCAGCCGCCAACCAGTGCAATAAACCAATATTTTTCGAGCGGTTGTAATACTTTCTACAACTGAGGAACTCGCTGCATAATCGAGAAAGCTTTGGCCGCAGTCCCAAGCGCCTCGGCAGGTTTTTGTTGTTGGAGGGCGCAAACTGAAAACGGAGGGGATCACGTTCACAAATGCAATCTAAATTATTGCAATGTACCAAACATTAGATGCGAAACAAGGAAAGGAAAATTATACTGCTCCGAACTTAAACCCAGACACCTCCCTCCGCTCGTGTAGTTGGGTGAATTCTTATAGCGACAAGGCAAGCGGCCCTTAACGTTTTAATGCCTCAATACACTTAAGTCAAATTTTCGTCTATCTGGATACCTCTTTTCAACAAAGTTTAATAACCAAAAATTGTAAGAAATAAAACGAAACTGGTAAAGAAATATTCACTAGAGTAGTGAAGGAAAAGGTCAATGCAAAGTCTACATCACATTCATCAGCATCAATCTTCTTGTTCATGTGGGTACAACGTTGCTAGATTGCTAGAACGAATGCTGGAAAAGTCAGTCCAGATGGAAGTAAGTCCAAGTTCTTAGAATGAGGACTTGAGTCCGGATTTGGAATATACTTCTCAACAGTGTTGAATACCCTCAACATTTGATCTCAATACCCTCTGGAGGTATCAAGGCAAATTTAAGAATCCTTGGACTAGGTTGACCTCGCTGTTCATAGCGTATGGGGATACTATCAGCTCAAAACGTGATGCACAAGCAACCCCGACACGAGCTCCTTAACACAGCTACAAGTACAGACACACCACAAATTATGAGTATAGCATTTCACCGAGGTTAAAAATAAGGAATGTTTCGCAAGCATGGGAAGCTAAACATCCAGCTGGCCACCTTTTGAATCCGCTGAAAGATAGCAATGAAAGCGAAACGATTTCACTTGGCCTTCGTTTTAACCTTCGCAGTTGTTATAAGACGCGAAAAAATACTGAAAGTAATCTCAGAGGGTTTGTCAACACATACGCAATAATTTACAAAATTAGAGATCTCTGCTATTCGGTGATGAGGTTGGAAGCCCCTGACTTTTTAAAAGCTTTGGAACAGCTCAATACGGCTTAACTACAGCGAGCAATATTTGCCCATTTTGTTGATCTTCTTCTGGCTTGTTGATTGATGGCATACGATATATTATAAAGCACATTGAAATTTCAGTGCAACGCAGAAAAAGCAGTGCTATTTGTGGGTTTAGAGCGTCTGGAAAACTAGTTGCCTTCCTGCAACAACTTACAGAATGGGTTGTTGAACGTCTGGAAGGGTTAACTATGTCAAGAATTGAAAAAACTACGAAGATTCTGGTGTTGATATCTACAGCAAAATACAGTAAAACCTGCACTAATAACGGGCAAACATTTTTTTCTTATTTTGCAAGAAAAAATACGCTGATGAAGAAATAAATATTATTTTCCAGTAATCTGAAATATGATCCTTATAAACAATGTCCCTGTTACAGATATAAACCCTAAATGGCTTGCATTTTTTTCGAAAGTGAGGCAAAGTTTGCTGGAATTTTCTTTATTTAGGATAATTGCATTCCAGTGCTTAACAGAACCGTCTCCAGAAAGTTTTTCAATAGGGAGGCTTTGCGGTTTTGCGGGGGGGCTTTGCGTTTTTGCTGGGGGGCTTGACATTATAAAATTAACCAAAACTCTACTGATTTACAGTGTTTCACGTTTCAATTTGGGGGGGGCTTGGAGCTTTGCTTGGGGGGGCTAAGCCCACCAAATCCCCCCGTGGCTACGGGACTGGTGCTTAATAGTGCTAAATACATGTCAAAGTCCTGCGGACAAAGCGATTATTTTGTTCAACGTGTTTGTGCATCATAGTAAACATTCCGTTTCAGAGAAGGGATGTAAATTCCATTTTGACTTCTGAGATAATTCCTCAGAATCTATAGATTTTCCCATTCTATTCTAGAGCCGGAATTTTGTTTTCTCACAATAAAATTTCAAAAAAATTTACAATACGAAGCTGATGCAAGTAATGCAAACTACTGAAGAGAGGTACTCCTTCTGTTGTTCAAAAGCTACTTCTTCACCTTTACTTAAATAAAATTATATTGTTGCTAGAACCTACCTCATGATTTAAACTCTTAAATGTTCGTCTGAGAGACGTGCAAGTCACGTTTTTTGACCAATTAACTTGTCTACCAATTACCTGCTATTGTCTACCAATTACCTGCTAGACATCCAAACCGTTTTGCCCATGACAAAGTTTCGCTCATTGTCAAGCGGCAACTAACTTATAGTAAATTGTGTAACTGGTAACCATTTATAGTGTGCGGCAAAAAGTTGCGTTGTTACGCAGAAAGTGCCGGTGTTGTTCAAAAGAAGTTTTGATTGGCAGAATGCGTCAGATATGCTTGCGCCTGAGGGGTGAAACACCACAGGACTGCAAGTATTGTGGTTTGCATAATTTTTAAAGATGCTTTGAGCTAAGAGCTATGACACATGTGTAAGAATGCATCACACGTCTATATCTAACTTCCTCAGTTCTTTTTGAATGGGTTCTTTTAATTTTAAGTAACTCATCCAGCACTGGGGAGCCAACTAGAAAAATGTTTGGAAAATAAATATATCTTTTAACAATCTCCAATAACTACGAAAAGGTTACATATCATAAAATGCCATACGCTTTTATTTATCTAATAGTATTCCCAACAATTTTTGTTGTAACAGAAAACAACCTGGATTTTATTTCATTTCAAAACCCCTATCAAAACTTAATTGACTAAATGGCGTATTATGAAGTTTAAGCCTATCTATCCAAAGAAGGTGAGATTTAGTACGAAAAAAGGGTTGCGGTTGACATAATTATCATATTTTCCATTGCTGGCGAATGATTTGTAGTTGCACCAGGGACCTCGCCAGTGGAGGGGTTGGTGGTGCCAGGTTCCCTCAATTTTGGTGTCTCCCCAAGTGAAAGCGAATGATGGCTTCTTTATTTTAGTCTTTCGCTCTTGGGCTGAGAGCGCACACCCGGTTTTCTGTTACCTTCCACAACAGCCAAATTAAATCTTCCATCTGGTTTAGCAAAGTGCTTTTAAGGCGAAATTGAAACTGAAAAACCTAAGTTTTTAGTCTTATTGATCTCTGTGAGTTTCCGATAACTGTAGCTTGCACTGTAATGAAATTAAAGATGGTATTTTTGTCTTCGAGTGGAATCATATCAAGGTATGCTAGATTATTATGTTGGATCAACTCCTACGATATAATGGTATCTTCAATACATTTAACCACCGTCTTCCTTTCAAATGTTTTGGACAGTACTTTGCAGGTGCTGATACTTTTCTCTAGAATGGAACAAGAAGTGAAGTTTTCAGACTATTCATAGGAAAAGAATTGCAGGATCCCATCATAACACCAGATGCAGTTTTACGTCATACTTTTTGAAAAAAATAGTCATAGCTAGGTCCAAGGTAGTTAGAACGACTCTGATCGCGTCTGCATGTGCTAAGCTGGCCTTGATAAAGTCTCTCTACCTGATTGCATTTGTGTACACGATAAAGTTCGGTGCTTGTTCTTCCACGTTTAGGTGTGTTTCCGGAAAAATGCATCGTTCTTTTTCTTTTTCGTGTAATTTCCTTTAACAGCCTTTTGTTACCGAGAAGAGCAAAACAGATGTCGAATAAAACTTTTGAAAATTTGCATCGTTGTGCATGTGCTCTACTGTAAGTGTCGACGTGAAGTTAAAAATAAAGCTTACGTTGCTTGCGCTGAGAAGAGGTTTCCATTTCCGTTTCCGGCTGTGAGAAGTGCAAACTTGTTCCTGCGGTGAAAGCTACAAAAGCAAAATTGTAACAATGCAGGAAACAAGACTAGTTTGCAGAAGTTTACAGTATTTTGGTTGGAAATTTCTTGCAAATTACACAACGATTTTGGGCGTAACGTGCATCGGTCTGAGTGTAACGTGCAAAATTTTTTTGCCAGGCCTTGCATAAATTTTTCTTCTGTGTGTGTATCGACTCATGGGATCAATTACACTAGTCTCTACGCACTATTTTTCCACGAAAATATATTCCATCCGTGTAGCTCAGTTGGTTTGTCACTTTCACAACATTAACCTGAAAATTTACTCCCGTCATGCTTTCGTCAGACTATAACTCATTAAACACTGGATAGCTATTGAAATTCAGCCAGAGATTTCATATACAGTGAAGACCATTTAAAATTTTGGTATCTTGTTTTTTTTTTATTTTGTGCATATCGAGTAATACTTGATGAAAGTGATAGGCCTGCTGCATTTGGTAACAAGCACCAACTAATCAATTTACGTTGCAGTCCACTCGGTGAAAAGCAATGGTAATTTTGGAAAGAAACTATAGCAAGAAATGCTCCGGTGTAGAAAAATACGCTCATTTATTTATAAAAGTATAAATATGTGACTGATCAAGAGTTACCAGAACAAGCTGAATACTTTCAAAACTGTACTGAGAAAAAGTAGTGCCAATGATGCTGTATCACAGACACAGTTGTAGGAGGCGGGGATGCAGGGGTGCAAGCATTGGGAGAATTCGTGCAAAAATGCATGCAAAATCCTTTAAAACCCGGGCAAAACCTCTGAAAACCTCCACAAACTCCCTGAAAATACGAGCAAAAATAGCGCCCAAAATGACATGAAGAGTTTTTTTTCTTTTCTTTTATTCTAGAGTTTTTTTCGGGCAAGTTTGGAAGAATTCGGGCAAAAATCCTTCGTACACCCAAAAATTTGCCAGCTCCTACACCTATAATCACAGAACAATTTCAATGACCATAAGGCGCTAAGCAGAAAAATTGAACACTATTTATTTGGCATTCTCTTCTAGTACTTTATCGTGCATGTATTTTACCCGTCATTTACTATGGAGATGTTGTTTTTAATAACTGTTCTATTGCAGGCACCAATCATCTCGAAAGCATTCAAACTGCTGCTGCAAAACTTATCCTTGTTTGGCTCAGGACCACGTTGAGAATATTTTGTATTATTTAGGTCTCATGTCCTTAAGTCTCCGTCGTCAGTTTCAACTGCACATTCTTACTGCATTTCGTAACACACTTTTGAACATTGCCCTTCTCTCTGCACTTGCTCAGAATTTTTTTAAAATCTATCCAACTATTAATAGGGTTTTCCTTTCCAGGACAACTACCCTAATGCAAAACTCACTCTTTTCTTATTTTATTGTTTTGCAAAGGCTCCAAACTTTGGAATTCACTGCAGCCCACTGCGTTTTTTGCTTTGATTTATGACCAATTCCGCTCTAACGTACAGTATTTACTTGTTATTCAACCAGTAAAGTAACGTTTGGCATTTGCACGGAAATATAAAACCCACACAATTGTAACTTTGTGCATGCTTCGTTTGGGTCACAGTAAACTCAATATCGATGGCCACTGCAATCGAATGTGCTAGTGTGTCGCAGTAAACACCAAACACCATATCTTCTTTGACTGCCCTTTAACTTACCCTCACGTCAGCTTGTCAACGATACAGAAGATTTTTATAGATGAAGGTGTCATCTTATGTTCATCGATTGAGTCCTAAGTGCCCAAGAGCTAATCAAAATCTTACTGTTTGGGCATCCAGATTTACCCAGGGATCCCTCTGTGTTCCTGTTTAAACACCCAACATTTTAGATGGACATTGCCAACTCTGGTTGTTTACTTTTCTTTCGTATGTGTGCGTGTGTATGCTATTATTACTATTCATTTATTTTGTTGGTTTGCATGTCAATTACATTATGCACGTAGTCTTTTTATACTGTGTTTCTCTCTCTTCTACCTTTGTGTAAATCAACCAGTGATCATTTGAGGACCCGGTCTGCCATCATTGGCATTTTTGAATAAACAAACAAAAAAAATAAAAAATGACTGAAAGTATAAGCACCGGTTTTCTTATGAAAACATTCATGAAACCTGCAGTCATTTCACAGGTATTTTACTTGTGGCTTTGCTTAGTTTTTCTTTTTAATGAATTTATAATAGTTTCATGCTTTTCTGTTCACTTCTTTCCTGTTAGGACATGTTCACCATAGGTTTAAAATTTAAGTTATGAACGTATGGTGAGCAATGCCTCTCATATGCTTGTGCAACAACTTTTATTGAATTAACAAAACATGTTATGCGTGGATTGTATGCTACAAGTAAAAAGGTGCATGGTTTAAATTATTAACTGAGCCTTCCTTGCACCTGCTATACAAGATGCTTTAGAGTGGTCTCATGGGGTATCTTTTGCAAAGCCCTCGGATTTAGTTGGTCAGATGGTAAAAGGAATTTCATCCGAGCTTTTATCGTTCAAGTTGGACTTTGTTAAAGTATTACAAAATCCTTTTTATCAAAAGGATCATCTTCTTCAACTAAAAGCTAGATACAACGAGTGGACCTTTGTGTTGTTCAGCTAAAATTTAGGACTAACTCTTTGCCCTGTATAAAAGAAATCTTTTATGAGAGATCATACTTCATAAAACAAGCATTGGCTTTTAACGGTACCGGAATTTAAATTGCAAGCTAGATTTCCTTTTGTTTCGTTTTTTGCATGATTGGCTTAAATAATGCTGCAATTCGAAGCATCTTTTTTTTCAGAAACGGAATGTAATCACCTTTATATTTCGTATTTACGTTAAAAATTTGAAATCACGTTTGGTCAGAAATGTCATTTACATAATTGGTAATAGTTCTAACTGTTAGAACGTATTAGGAAGATCCATCACGGAATTTTACGTCAAAAAACATTTCAAGGAAAAGCGGCAATTTTACCAATTTTTTAAGTGATAATGCCCTTACTTTAGATTCCGAAGGACTATTCTAACAAAATAAACGTTGCCATCATGTTCCGAAATAACTTTCGTTTCTACGATTTTTGACAAATGTAACTACTACAGGCTCACTTGAAAAATTGTCTGTTTAAATCGTCAGTAATAATCCGGTTAAACTGTGAGGATAAATCGATTTCATTGTATAGATAGCTGTGAATTTTTGACGATTATATTGCAACATGCTCAAAACTAGACAAACTTTAGTTGTAAGATATGACCAAACAAAAATTGCCAAAGATAATGGAAAGAAAAGCCGACAAGGAAGATATTGAAGCTCAAGGTAAAAGTTTAGTTCCTGGAGTAATCGTATGGCCTTCTTCAAGTTAGCTATGGTCTTGCGTACATCAGCATATCGAAACTTACATGAAGCACCAGAAGACAAAGCATCAGAAGTACGACAAATCATGTACAATCATAAATTTCTAACAGATGGTCACCGTTTACCTTAGAATCCATGGCAAGATTGTTGAAATCCGAAAATCAGAGAGACTTGGTACCGTCCAGGGCTTCCTCTGTCGAAAAAGTAAGCACAGCAACCATGGGTTTGACCACGTAACTGGCTGTGTGACGTCATAAAAACATTGCATTTGTACGCACATGTTTTTTCTCAACAGATTTAATGCAGGTATGGCACAAGATTTCCTTTAATATCTTCGTCCAATACAGTGGAAGCCTACTGACAACTACCCCAATAACGCGACCGTCCCATGCCATCACGAACACTTTAATGCGGTCCCAAACCTTTACCCATGTTAATGCATTACTTTTCGTTTCAATGATGCGATCACTCCGGTATCCAAACCGCAACCACAGTCTATAGCTGTTACAAAACTGCTGATTGATACCCGCTTGGCACGACCACATAAATCTATCGGTATCATTTAAGTAGAAAAACTAACTTTTCAGTAGCAACTGCTTAGCTGCGTGTTCTCCTATAGAGACCTACACGTTGAGATTGTGACTTGTACAGTTTTTGTGAAATAAGATATGTGTTCTGTTTACTTTGTTTACTCTGTTACGTGACTGACAGAGACGAAGTGGTAGTAATAATACGTGATAACCTTAGGAATGCAAGCGTGATTAAATCTACTAACGCGACCACCTCCCTAGCAAGACCATTTGAATTCCTCCCAGTGGATATCGGGGTTCCACTCTATCTCTGTGACATCAAATACGAAATTAGGTGTTTGGAGATACTGGTAGTGCAAATGTGGGGGAATTCGAAGTCAAGCTTCATCGGTTCATCATCTTCAAACTGGCTGGAGAAGCATACCTTTTTAAACTTTCGGTAATGTATCATTGGTTAATTATTTTGGTTTTTCAATCAAGCATATTTTCCGACTGTGCAGTTTTAGCACATAGCCTATACTTCAACATTGCAATTTGGTTTACCAATTTTTTAAATAAATTTTTTATCGTCATATGATACCAACTTTAATTTAAAGCGTATTACCAAAAAATTGACGTACTTTTAGCACTGCAATTAGTTGAAATTCAACGTTTTTGAGAACCTTTGGTGAAAGGCTCAAACATCATGACTACAAACAGTGCCGGCACTACCATGAGGCGAACTAGGCGGCTGCCTAGGGCGACGGCCAAAGGGGGCGCCAAAGAATAAAGTTATGAGGTTCAGAAAGTGACGAACTTACACCAAAAAAGGGAATGAACATGATGAAGGTTAATGAAACACACGATCATGCAGTTTATGAGAAGATAAAGGTACTACACTATTTCAGGTTTGCTGCAGAAGGGTTGATATTTTTCCTATTAATCTCAATTTCACATATAGGCCTACTAGGCAAGCTATTTCGCAATTTGCCATAAATTTTAGTCATGCAACAAACATTTCTAATGTACAAAACGTCTTTCGTATTTCCGTAATGCATGTGATGAGTAGAGTAAGGATCTTTGTATAGGAGGGGTGGGCGCTGGAATGGATCTTGCCTAGGGTGCTCACAGGTCTATCAATGGTCTCCTGTCAGGACCAGCAAAGCACGCCATCCAGGCCATACTTTATCAAGTTCACTGCAAAATTTTAAGGGTACCATTTCTGTTCATTTCATTTCTTGTTTTTTCCTGGCTGCCCACTTTTACCCGAGTAGGTTTATGTCGAAGCCTTCACTAAATTATGTTTCAGTCATCAAGTGCAGTCAGATGAGGAAACGCTGTCGAAACGCCAGCATTATTGGCGTTAGTAGCCTAGTTAAGCAGTAAGATTTAGATTACAGGACGTACCGCCCAGTGGTGTCTTTAAGGGGAGGCGAGCGAGGCACTTGCCTCGGCTCCTCTTTTTTAGAGCCCCCTTCGAGGTGTTTCTCACTTGAATTTTCCTAATTTTTTGTGAAAAAGTATTATCCACTCATACAATACTCCGATGCTGATCATTAGTAAGTACTCTACTTTCAAAAGGACGCCATCAGCAACTGTAATGTGCGGGTACTCCGCTTCCAAACGGCACCCCAACAGCCACTGTAATGTGTAAGTACTCTGCTTTCAAAGGGACCCCAATAGCAACTGTAATGTGTCAGTACCATGCTTTCAAAGGGACGCCACCAGCAACTGCAAAACTAGAGAAATAGGGGACAATGCCAGCTTGCTATTTCTTAGCTTTTATATGTTGCTAGCTTTGTCTTCCCAACTGCCAGTGTTTTCAAATTTGTGTATCATGAACGCCGTTTTGCGTTTCTGTTATGTCAGTCATGCCGTAGTCTCAGGAACGTATCCTTGCGTGGCCCGCATATCCTCAAAAGCTCTAATCACGGTTGGCTGAGTATGATGACGTCATCAAAGGGCCTCCCTTTTCAGCTTTGCCTCGCCCCCCCAATCCTAAGTCCACCACTGTACTTCACAATACTGCTGTGACAAAACAATGGGCGACACAATGGCCTAATATAGCGAATGCTGTTTGGTGATTTGTAAAAAATCATGGTGAATAAAGTTACTTTTGTATGCTCTCGGGGGGATCGCCCCAATCTCCCTCCTTGGATCCGCCCCTGTTCTAAACAAGGCATCAAAAGTCCTTCCTGACAGACGGGGTAACCTGGTTTGGGCGAACACTTACATTTTTAGGTATGCAATACGTACTAATCCTGTAGGCATTGTTATGGGGCGTAGGCAAATCGTAAGCGCTTCATACTTCTACGCAGGGACCGAGTTTATGGGGGGGACATGTCCACCCCAACTTTTGGACAGGAGGGACATAATATCTTTTGTCCCCCCAACATTTTGTTATGAAAAGTAATGTAGTTGTGCAAATTTCATGGTTACATTACTGTTGGAAACGTTTCCCCAGCATAAAACCAGGGAATAAATGAGAAAATCGAGCACTATCACTGGATTATCTGTAGACACAGCATAGGTACAGATGTCCTATGTAAACCGAATTCTCATGATTGTTGAAAAATGTGTTAGTTAATTTCAATTACCGAATCGGTGTGCGCATGAACTCAGGGTTGCAGAGCTCTTGTAAAAATGAAACGGCTCCGGCTCCGGAGCTCCCTGTTTTCGTAAGCATGGCTCCGGCTCCGGAGCTGTATTTTTTGAAACATGGCTCCGCCTCCTGCTCCGGAACTGTGTTTTTTATAACTTGGCTCCGGCTCCGGCTGTGCAGCTGTGTTAATACACTTCAACAATTTCGGTATTCCTAGTGTCCTTCTTGTTGCAAGTGAGCGTGTTATTCCAACATATTTTGAACTAATCTTGAACACTGCTACCACTACCAGGGCTGCGTAGTCGAAGGCGGAAGGAGTTTGGTCTTGAGTAATCGGTAAAAAAAATTCTAAAGGTTCAGTCGGTAAAAATTCATTAAAAAATCTGACTCCGAGCTTATCTTCTGCTCGCCGATTGTGACCAGTGTTGCCACTCTGTTATGAAGAAAACCCCATTTTACCTTGACAAAAAAAGAAAATGATAAAAAAACAGACATTCAAAATGTTTTAAAAAAAGTCAAAATCAAACTTGAAATGTACGCCACCGGTACTTGCACACAAAAACTAAGGTATTGTGCATTATTTGCATCAAGTTTTTAACAAGTTCAAGGCTATTTTGAACATACTGACAATTTACAAGCAGCTAGGCTAGCAGCAAATCAAGTGCATGCAGCAACATAAAAGTTAGTTAGATCTTTTTCAAAAAACGTTTAATGTTTATTTTACTTTCACTTAAATGCACAAATTGAAACATGTACATGATACACATGATACATTTCAGGTCTTACCGTTTTTTTACCCTAGTCATTGCAATATTTGACTACTAATTTAACATTCAAAATATTACGTTCATACCCATGCCAACGAGCCCATGGGCGTCCTGGAAATTGGGCCTAAGAACCAAACTTTTCTAGAAAACCTGAAGTCAGCAGCTCAGATTCGATTAATTAATTTAATTCTTGCAATGGCAGTTTATTTTCAGGGGAGGGGAAGATATGTGATTGAGTCATTGAAATGATTACACAATAGCAAATAGCAATTTATTACAAATCACTATCAGTGGGATGCATGTAGTTGAGGTTGAGGCTTCTCTGACGCTATCGTTCCTTTAGCAATACCAGTTTAGTGGCAGCAAGTCGAAGACTATCGTTCAGTGTTTCGTCTGCCATTCAATCAGGCCCGCAACCAGCTTGGGACACCAGGGGTGGCGAAGATTTTTCTGAGATGGTCTCAAATTTTTAAACCATGTCCTATAGTTTCAAACTATGTCCAACACATTTTTCATGGGGGGGCGAAAAATTTTCCAAGGGCGTCTTCGCCCGCCCCTGCGCCCCCCCCTAGTTACGGACCTGTATTCAATTTCTGTTTTGATTGTAGATTTGACTTGCTTCAAAGTAGAAAATGTACGCGGTCTCACA
>Ga0210059_1010471_pt1 | contig 14319 bp, 4 predicted proteins | sample Ectturendosymbi2_FD_188042 | JGI IMG/M metagenome (GOLD analysis project Ga0210059, IMG submission 188042) | Ecteinascidia turbinata endosymbiont from Florida, USA - Sample 2 (SPAdes) (version 2) | ecosystem: Host-associated > Tunicates > Ascidians > Unclassified | place: Key West, Florida... | reverse complement strand
GTAGTGGAATGCCAGTTTACACCATAACTGAACATTTTTCCTCTCCATGGGAAAATGCATGAAGCTAAGTAAACATTTAGGTGGGGGAAGCTTGGCTTAAGACGTTACTACTTTCGTTTTCAACAGAGACGGATAGCTGGAACCAGTGGTGGTATCCAACTGGCACAAAGCGGTTCTTGAAATTACAAGAAGTCAGCTAATCGATTGTTGAATTGTATGTGTTATATCTTGCTTGACTTCAATTCGAAAATCATTTCATGTGACCCAACAATTTCAGTGATTCGTTTGTTTTCTGTAGTAGGATGTTTTGTTTTAATTTGCAGACCAGTGAGTGTTTTCGTTGAGTGTCGCTGACTTATAACCATTCGGTAGTTGCAACAGTTTGTTGAAACACCGTAGCCTCTGTGAAAACCACAAGCAGTTGTGGACCTCAAAAGTCCACTGTGATTGTTTCATTTTTTTGGCCTACGGCTCGGTGTTTACTACGCACAGATCACAACAAAAAGTGAAGCCTCCCGTAAGTCACGCGCCGATCTCGAAGGAAACAGTTTTTAGAAAAATTAATTTCATCTTAGCCTATGCAGAAACCATCATTAAACGTTTCTCAAAAGGAGTTATTTACTGTCCTGTGTTGCATTTGCACACCATAGTCTACTTGTTTTCTGTGCGGTATTGTGAAATCGTTCTTGCAGATAGACTACACTGCAAAAAGTTGCTATGATTTGTTTTTGCTTCAATATTGCAAAGCGACCACTACGGTAAATCCATGCACAGGGCTATAATCGCAATCAGTCATTGCCAGCATTCGCACAACGTAATTCATTCCTTTCGGTCTTCAACAAAGTAGAAAACACTTTGCTGCTTAATTCTTGCTTAGCAATGTGTGTAGTATTTTCGACGTTTTACGAATGGAATGTAGGTCTTGCCAAAACGTGCGCAAATCAAATCTATAAAACAGATGAAAATTTTTGTCTAGGCAGACACAAAATAGACGGAAATTTATGTTACAGGCAAGTTGCCTGCAGCAACTTTACTGTATAGAAAACAAGCTTGCTGAAAGACTCACAACCCTGAAACTGCCAGGACAGATTCAAAAGAGTTACAGCTAATCAAAACTCATTATTAAGTCAGCTGATCCTAAAGACAACGTCATTAAAACGTTAGCAAAGTCACAAGACGAGTCACAAGACACAAGCGAAATCACATGAGGCCCGATCATGATTAGGTGAAACCCCGAGCACCGAGATTTACCTGAAGGTTCTGGAAGCATTTAAAATCAGCCAATCACCAGACAATTACGCAAGCAATAGCCAGTTGGAACACCTGAAGAAAATGGGAATTTCCAAGTCACATGACGATTTATGGGTATAAATAGCATATCATTTGGACTGAAATTCAGACGTTTCTCTTTCCGCCTTCAGGGATGTGTCCGAGGTTAAGTTATAGACCCGAATCTGAGAACTCCGGCTATAATCAGGAAAGAGATACTGGCTGGGCACATGCCAAAAGTGTTAAAGGACATATCAGCAGTTTTTGCTTAAAACTGGAAAGTATAGCTCGTGGAATCCTTTGGATTTGTCTATGGAACCCTAGGGTTCCGCGGAACCCACTTTGGGAAACACTAGTTTACGTATTAACAAAGGCTGAAAATATTTAAAAAAGGGCTGAAAAGTTGAAAAGTTTGAAAAAAGATAACCGATCTTCTTGAAACACACACTTTGCAAAAAATCACTAGATTGCAGTGAAAATTCGCTAGATCACTAGGTTGGTCTGAAAATCACTAGATCTAGTGAAAAATTACTAGGCGTGGCATCAGTGACCACTGCAGCCAGGCACTACAGCAGGAGCAATGTACTATCGTGAAACAGATTGTGACGACATAATCAGTCTAGATTACAGGAAGAAGAGTGCAGTTCGGACCGCTTTAGAAAATTTGATTCAAGAACAAAGTCACGCTGATGGCAAAGACAAACACTTCGCGGCCCTGGCGACCCTTGAAAGCTCTTGCGGCCCTAAGCGAAAGCCGCTGCGACCTTATTTAGGGTCGCCGACCCTTATTTGGGAATCTATCGGTCTAGGCCTATAGGTAATCCAGTGGTAATGTCCATTTTTTCTTATTTATTGATTCCCTGGGTTTATGCTGGGGGTTACCAACAGTAATGTAACTATGAAATTTGTATAACTACATTATGTTTTATTACAAAAATATTAGGGGAACAAAAGATATTGTGTCTCCCCTGTTCAAAAGTTGGGGGACACGTCCCCCTTAAACTCGTGCTCTGGCATGTTGAATCTAACAATGCTACCAAAACTAATTAGCCTACTGCGAAAAAAGGTAATAAAGGCATTCACTATCGCCATTCCCACTGTACCCTCCTATAGAATTGAAATCAATCTGAACTCCATAATATTATAGCAAAATTTGATCAGGATATACTGAAAACTGCTTGCCTTGTCTCAGGAAAATATGCCATGCAGTGTATGGCATACATGTTTTTGCACCAGGCCTTCTAGTGACAGATGTGTATATAAATATATATAGGCTACGATCGCTGATTTGCCGCAGTCAGTTACTTTGTTCTTATAAAAGCATCTGCGTTGAAGTAAGCACTACGGCCACTGAGGTCTTAGGGCAGGGGTGGGCAATTAATTTTGCCCGGGGGCCACTTCCAGAAGGCTGGCTTTAGTGGAGAGGATACCTTCTTATGAAAGCAGAAGCAAGTCTCTGTTAAGTTAGGCTCAGCACTAACATTTAATATGGTAAGGTGGAGAATATTCAAGATTTGAAAATTTTCATGATGCCTTCCGCGGGCCACTGAAAACGCTGTGTCGAGCCACATTTGGCCCGCAGGCCGCTATTTGCCCACCCCTGTCTTACGGGAAACTAAATTCTTTTATGCTAATGCGATACTGTGAGTTTTGGAAGTATCTTGCTATCACATTCTAGCACGACGTCTAGTGAAGTGCTGCCTGAAATTGAGGCAGCAAATAGTTTGTCATCTACAAACACTGATCTATTAACTGATTTACATTGAATACAACCAGAGCCGGAGGAAGGCCCCCCGCATCCCCCGGCCAAGGGGCCCCGGGCGGAAAGGAGGCTCCCAAATCTGACTTAGTACCTTTGTTACGGCATATAGAGACACCAGAACTGAACTCACACATTTCTTTCAATATTCATATTTTTCTAATACGTCAAAGAAATTGATCTTCACACCACCCACAACTTCCTAAAGCCAACCATCGCGAAATGCATTGTGAATAGCTTCCTTGTCAGCATTTGACTTGGTAAGCTTTTCATTGGACAACTCTGATGTGTGGCGGCCTGGAGATGAATACAGCTAAAGTGAGATGATGTTAAACATTTAATGCAATGAAACTGACCATGGGTGGCGGAACCTTTTCAAAGTGGGGGCACAAGTGCACGTCAAGAAAATTTTGTGGTTTGAATTGGCAACTGTGACGTCACAAGCATTGAAGTATGACGTCATTACCTACGCACTATATCAAGGTCTAAATTACACTATTTTAGACAAAATTACACCACTGTGAAAACCTACCTGAAATTCAATAGGCTGATACATGGGCGGCTCAGGTTAACAGCGTCACGCGGGCTCATCATACAATTTATTCTGACTGACTAAAACCGTTCGACGCCTGCGTCACTGAAGTTTTCATTTGCTCTTATTTTGACTGGGAGTATCGTTGCTCTGTGACGTTAGTTAGGTAACAATAAATGAGAAGTTCTCATGATGACTTCTGCATTGTTGGGTAACGTACGTCACACTAGGCTCATTCATATTAGCCCGAGTTACTGGACAATTTATTGTTCGTTTGAAATTATTCCCGAAATAGAAACTGTCCATTGGGTTGAAATTCAAATCCAATATTCTATGCAAATCCATTGCTTCAAAAAACGTTCAGTCCGATATGAATCATGTTTCAAAAATACTTAATAATTGTATAGGGCAGTACGAGCTCTAATTGATGAACCGAGTAAAGCGCGAGCGAACAAAGCCGAGAGAACGCCTGCTACGAACGATGTTTTATTCAGGTCACCTGCAACATGAATGTGAAAGCAGAACCGTCGCCAGAAAATTTTCAATAGGGGGCTTTGGGTTTGTGCGGGGGTGTAGCAGACATAAAAGTCTACTACATCTAAAATAAAACATTGCAAAGCAAAAACAATGCTTAACAATCAAGAAGACTGGATTCGCCGCCAACGCTGGGAAGACAAAGAAATTCCGATGAACATCGAGGCCAGCCAAGCATCAAGAAGCAAGCATGAACTACATATTAAACAGGAACACAAACTCATTCTGCTCTCACTCTGATCTTGTTTTCATTTCCTGTCACGACCTAATGACGTGACACTCTGATCACGCGTTGAACGTGTGATCGAAGTATGATCAAGCTATGGGACGATGCGTGCTTAAGGCATGCTCTACTTATGGTATGAAAAGAACCTTTAGGGTCTTCCCCAGAAATTTGAGTATATAAGGGCCGATTTTCGCAGTCAAGGTCAGATCACTTATCGACTCTGATGAGAGAACACCTTCTCTGGCCTAAACCATTTGGTTTTACCTTTGAAGTAAAACGAAGCTCTGAATCGCAGCCATCTTAGCTCGACGGATGGTTGTGAGTATTGGTAACTCTACCGTGGGTCCATTGGTAACTTTAGCAGCTTGAGTCTTCAGACTAAAAACAATGTCACTGACTTGTTTTTAGTCAACACGGGTGACAATTGTCCGGGGTAATTTCTGTCACTCTATACAATAAATTGGCATTGTCCGGATTAATTTCTGAAACCCAAAACGACAAATTTAACTTGCCTAAAATAAAATCTTCGATTGCCAAACTATCCAAACCAAAAATAAACATTGTTTTGATTTGAAACTTGCAAAACCGACAAAATGAAAAGCATTAAAAACGTGACGACCATTGCGGAACTTAAACAACATTCTTTTGAAACTGGAAACTTGTGTAACGATTAGAATCATTCAAAACATGTTCACCAAGCGTAACTCCCTCCTTTTGAAGTGTGACATTTTAGCAAGGAGGTTTTAAATTGCAGAATAGTTTAGAAAGCAAACTTGATGATCGTAAGAACAGTTACTTGCTGAATTACTTGTGTCTGTAATTCTGATTCGAGAGACAGTTCGATCTACTTCATGTTTCGTATAAAACGGTGAGTTTTTATATATGATTTGTGTATATTTTCTGTGAAATAAAAATGACTTAACCACATACTTCAAGTCTGCAACCTTAAACAGACTTAGCTAGCATACCAGAAGCTTTAGGGAGATCAAACAAGCATCGACTTGTGAACATCGTCCTGGGTACTAACCATGAATCGGACCCATGCAATAAGTTTACGGTTGTACCTAAATGGGGTTCTTTTGGTTTCAATAGAGACCATAAAACCTTTACAGGGGGGCTTGACACTCTAAAAATTGACAAAAACTCAACTGCTTTATAGTGTTTCGTGTTTCAATTTGGGGTGGCTTGGAGCTTTGTTTGGGCGGGCTAAGCCCCCAAAAGCCCCCCGTGGCGACGGGACTGTGTGAAAGGCCAAACATGAAATGAAAATGTATGAAGAGTGACATGCACAAAGAAAAATTAACAACATAGTGAAATTGGACCGGACTTTGGGTGGTGGCACAAATATACAAAGCAAGCAAGCCCGCGTTCTCAGATATAAATCGTAATCGAAGACTCGGGCTAAACCCAAGGATCCCATGTGCCGGAGTCGACACTGGGCTGTTCAAAACACCAAGAACACAGCTTAAAAAACAGGCAAAAATGATACAGCATTGATACCTGTCTTAGACACATTTAAAATCGCAACTTTTCCACATCGTGAACACAGAAGTAACGTGACTTATACAAAGGCATTAGATACTGGAATGCGAAAACACGACAAAGCATATGTAACAACTGGCAAGTTGTCTATAAGGATGCCAATTGTGTTGCCAATGCAGAAATAAAAGATAGCTATTTAGTGTTGCCAATGCAAAAACAAAAACACAATTGAAATTGATCTGTCAAATATTTCATTTTGCGTATAAGATTCAGCAAAATTTAACTATTTAGATCAGTGGTTCTTAACCTTCAGAAACAAGCCGAACCCTTACGTAGTTATCCAAACTTTTGCCGAACCCCATTTTTGCCCAATATAACAGAAAGTAAAAATGGGTTACTGAACTTAAATCATTCAACAGTTTGTATTTATTTATACAGTAGCTCCACGCTTTCAATCATGTTTCAGATGACATTCGTCGAACCCCTGAAACAGCTCCGTCGAACCCTAGGGGTCCGATCGAACTCAGGTTAAGATCCACTGATTTAGATGGTGTCAAAACGCTTCAAATTACACCAATTTTTAATGGTGTGGCACGAACGTTTTCCTACACACAAGCATGGGTGTCGGAGGGGGCGCACGAACTTGAAAATTTCAGCTAAAAGGTTGTTTTCTTAGTTTAGAGTGGTAAAAAACAAATTTTGCTATTTTTGGCCCCCCACCCTAGAAAAACGTTTGGAAAAATCCACTAGTGGCTCCCCCTGGAAAAAATCCTTCCGATGGCCATGCACACAAGCATGTAAAATTACACCATTTTTGCAAAAATTTGTGTTGCATTACTCCATCTAGCAACAAGGTTGAACAGCACTAATGCGGTATGCAAGCCATAGCATGATGACAGACTGTGCACGGTGTATTCTGCCAAGCAAATCCTGCCAAATTACACTTAATATATTACAAATAATATTGACATAATACTGCCAAAAATCTGCAACATGTTTTTTATTAAACGATTTTCTGTGGACCCAATACTAATTGTGTTACTTAAACTTGATTAGGAAAATTCGACATTTAAAAGTGGAGGGGCCTAGGCCCATGCAGCCCCCCGGTTTCCGCCACCTATGAAACGGACAACTAATGCGGAAGCAGCAGAGTTAGGCTAGCGCATATGTCACATTTTTTCAAATACTTGAATGTTGTTGATGATGGTTTTCACCACCTCACTATCAAACTAAAGGTCAGGATCTACTCAGCGTACATCCTGATTGTTCCGCTACACAGCAGCGAGACGTGGTGTACATGCCGCCGCCAGGAAAACCGTCTCAAAGCCTTTCACTTCAGGTGGCTCCACCTGGGGCGTAAAAGAGGAAGGTCAAGGGGAGTACATTTCCCTGGGCGCCGAATCTTTATGGGAATGCAGAATCACCGCGAGGGGCGCCGAAAACTCCCAACAATGTCACAAGTACTCTCTTCAGCACAGTACATTTACTTCTAAAAGACATCAGGTTTGAACATGGGGGCACCAAACTTGCTTCTTGCTTGGGGCGCTATCTAACCTCGTTACACCCCTGGCCTCCACTCTATCCTTGATATTTCGTGCAGGGACCATATCCCTAACTCCACCACCAGCCTACGTGTCAAGGGCTCATATCACTATTATGAGGCAGCGACGTCTGCGCTTGCTGGGCTAGGTCCGTCGTGTGGGGGATGGTCGCCTGCCCACGGCTATCCTTTAGGGCGAATATTATAACGCGCCTCGTAGAGCTGGCAGACGATACTGCGCTTTAACGACGTCATCAAGCGTGACATGGCGAGCTTCAACATATCTCCAGAATCCTTGGAAACACTTGCAGCCAATCGCAACAGATGGCGTGCCTCATTGATTGACAGTTATTCATTCTCAGTCGCAAACTACACAGAAAAAATGGAGAAGCGCCTAGCTCATCGTTGTCAACGATGGGATGGGCCATTGTAGTAGTAGTTAATGATAGTTTTCTTTTCTAGATGTTTTGAATTCTATAAATATTCTTTTTATGTTTATTAGCTCGGTGGCCCTGAGATTACTAAGAGAACTAAAAAGTAATAGTCTGTCTTCATTTATGACTGAACAGGAAGTTAGCCTACTGCATGAGAGCCGTGAACTATTTTGAGACCTTGTAGACTGCTACTCGCGGACCTTCATGAGAGAAAATGTGGAGCCATAAGGTCAACAACTAAATATTTGAAGACATAAAATTGTCTTTACATTTGAGCGGTCAATAGCAACGTAGCTGTAAATCCTAAACACATGTTATACTGATGAAGTACCGCGTGCAGGGCCATCCCTATAAAATGCGGGGCCCAATGCAAGTCCTAGGCGCGGGGCCCCTCTGAGCAATGGTCCATAAAGAGTGGGGCATGGTGGAACGCAGATATAACGTCCTAGCGATAGAATTGAGACATTTGATAACGTTCGATGATGAGAGGAAATCCATCATTCGTTCAAACGAAGTAATCGTTTACTAATAATGAGATTTATAAGCCATTTCTGCAATTCTCAACCGCAAGGAGTATCTGGCAAAAATGAACAACCTGCTCAAACAGCATGGCACGGGCCCAATGCAGCTGCATCGGATTAAGGGCGGCCCTGACCGCGTGGATTTACAATCGAAAGCAAAGAGTGTAGACTTTGCCACAAACCTCGGCGTTAGCTTTTATTACAACATGACCCATTCCAAATTGCTCAATGCTACTTTTAACAAGGCATCAATGATTGTAAGAATTGTATGCGTCTGTACGCAAAAACATAGTCATTCTAATACATATACTGCACATAACACAAACAGAAATTCAATTTGCGTAATTAGCGTGCAATTTGAAAACTACTGTGAGATTGCAGACAATCGTGTCACCACCGATTCTGCGAAAATGCTAGGCTACTATAGCTTCAGGCCTTGCATCCACAGAAAAAATATACGAAAACTTTGTTCACAACAGGAAGCTCAGGTAAGCGCACATTATGCACCATTGAGGTACGTCATAAATGCAAAGTTTTTCTGCGATGCACAAGGTGTCAGAATTAAATTATTTTCATGATTTAAAATGTTGTGTAATTTGACACAACAAATCAGTGATCTTCAAGCTTTATCGTGGTGCCTTGTTGCAAAAGACGTCAAAATACTCATTACTCAGAATAAATGTGGATTGCTACTGTGTCACGGTGGTGGTACAAATAAAAAAGAAAAATAGGCCAGTCAGATATCAACAACTTTCTTGCAAGAAAGTCCAGTAAAATTGCGTTTGGGTTTTTAGCAACAAAGTCGCAAAAGCGTATGTTAGCTGAAGACCACTTTGAAATGAAAAAGTACTGAAAAGCACCACAGAGGAGTTGAAGCAACTTAATCAAGATCGTCTTCGACAAACAAAGTAGTTTCGTTAGGGTCAATAAAACTTTTTTTTATATGTTTATTATCTAGCACAGAAGGATTTACCTCCAGGCCTCGTACGTCACTTTTTAAAAGAGAAAGTCCATAACTCAACAATGACTTCATTTCGTCATCAGCCGAAGAACGAGACGGCTCAGCCCCAGGATTCCCATCGTCTTCAAGCTGCTTCAGCTCTCGCAGGTGTTTAGCCATGTCCAACGTCAGGACTTGCAGGGCTGGTTTCAATATTCCGATCAGAGAGGACCTCCACTTCTTAATTTTATCATGGTCTTCATCTTTCATCATGACTCCCATGCCCATGCTTGCAGCCGCCTGATTATACATACGCATATATTCATCAGTTTTCAAATCGTCGTCATGTTCATCATCAGCATGCGACTGCAGCGAGCTTGAGTGTGCGGAACATTCCTCCTTGTCGCTTGGAATCTTGGATCCATCATTGCCAAGCTCTTTTTCGTACGTCCATTCCAATAATTCTCTACAATCATGAAGTGGCTTTTTTCCTGACGCCTCTCGTTGCTTATTCAAAGTTTTAATCGATAAATCTAGTAAAGCAAGAGGGTCAGTTATGGCAAAGTTGCTCGTTCTCAAACGATCGAGAATCATTTTTGTGTTTTGACGAAGCAACAATTTTCGCTCAGGCAGCATTTTTTGCTTAACTCTCTCATTTTGTGAAATTTTACCCTCTACCGACCGTTTCGAGTTGTTTAAGCTCATTTCTTCAAAATGGGGAGACACAAATTGACAAAAATTTTGGCAACGCGTTTCTTCCATTAATCTATTAATTTCTTCATCATCTTGAAAGTAAAAATAGCAGATGTTCTTCAAAATAGAGTGGATTTGGATTCTTACGTAATAAGGCGGAGTCATGTCGAGAAGAAGCGCTTTGCAGCAATATTTTAACGAAAGCATAAATTGTTCCAAGCTGGCCATCATTATCGCTTGCATGACGCTATAATCCATGAGTTCTTGATGGGAGAAAATAACTGCTTGTGAGGCAAAATCATAGTTCATCATCCGTATCACGGTGTCTGATTGGTTCACAACATCTTTCAAAGTGGGAGATTTACCAGATATCCTGTTGATCAGCATCCAAGTTCTGTACAAATGCGACGAGTCAAGCAAGTGTGCAGGCTCTGAAGACGCGGGTGAAAACTTTTGCTCAAACGCTTTGACAACTATCTCTTGCAAGCAGAGAGCAGTAATTATAAAATCACAAGCACCACGGGAGCCCAGTTCTTCAACCAAAGTAGAAAGAAATTCTTCATTGTCATAATGGCCACTTTCTATGAAGTCAACCTGCCCCTTGTGCTTCAAGTAATTTTTCAACCTCATCACGCAAGCAATCGCTACTGCGTACTTGATCTTCTGTTGAAGATCCCTCGTCAACAAGTTGTGAAGCTTGTCAACAATTTCAAACGAGCTTGCCCAGCCTACGTCATATATTTGACCAAGCATTGACACAGACATAGTTATCGTACGATAAACAACTCGCTTGACGTCAAACTGGGCAGCGAATTGCAAACACCAAACTCCTTTCGTTAGGCCGAAGCGTTGCTGATCGCTTTTCATTAGTTGAACAAAGTTGGCTGACGGGCCTTTTCCGAGCAAACGTTTTTTTACACTTGAATCGAAATGATCGAACAAGTCTCGGTCACCGCTCACAAAACAATACTTGGTGAGAATATCAGCCAAATGGTAACCGTTTCTGCGGTCTTCGTCTTCATCGAGGTATTTGAGCATTTCACTGACTGGTTTGATCAACTCAGTTTTCCATGGCTTGTCATAGGTGAAGTCTTGCCTGCCGAGTGGGTTGTGAGATGCATGGGGATAGAAACCATCTGGTGATATTCCACAAGGAGTAAAAGCATCGAAAAACCAGTTTTGTTCTTTGTTTTCTGGATGATTTAAACTTGGAATTGCAGCATCGTAAATGACGGTTTCTCCAAAACTGACCAGAATAAGTTGAAAAATTGTAGCAACCCATCGGAAATATTCGAGTTTGTTTTCATAATTAGGTTGATACTGTATGCCATCTTCCAACACAATTATACTCTCAAAATCAGAGTAAGGTGTTATTTCCTTTGTTACTAGTGACCCCATGCCTAGGAGGGCATATTTGCTCGGCTTTTTCCCCATCAGCTCCACGGCAAATTGAATTATTTTGTCCATGATGCCTACACATTTTTGATAAATGTAGTCTTGCGTTTGTTCGGCAGTGCTGCAGTATTCGTCTATTTCTTTCAAGTAATCATCCTCGTAAATATCTTCGGGTATTTGAGAAATCGAGTTTGCCACCCCTTCTGCAACTTCACGCATTTCCTTTACTTCTCGCAGCATCTTTCTCGACTGCTTTAGCAAATCCGCTGTCTTATTTTCAGCCCCAGCAAGATGGAGTACATGAGCACAAATTTCGTTGAGGTCTTCTTTGATCTCACCGACATTTTCAGGAGCTCTTGCAATGGCTGCGTTGAACAGAATAGCACTTCTGATAAGTGATATTTTGTCCGGACTGCGCAGTCGATAGGACCGACCTAACAAACGTATGACCTCAGCTGACTTGGTTGGATCAATCTCTTTGCCGCTTTCATCACACAATGTCCTTAGTTCTCTTGACAAGGTCACTTCATCTGCTTCCATGGTCTTATTTTCAGCATCCAGCACAATGTTCAATGGGATTTCTTATGCATACGCTTTAGGAATTAGAAAAGATAATTCTGGAATCTGTGACGCAAAATCACTCACATTAAAGCTTGTTATCACTTTAACAAAACATTAATCATCCAATGCTAAGTCCACCTGACATCTTGCATGTGTACTTGATGCTTTGAAAGAACATTTACCCAAAACCCAAAAATTTGTTTGTTATGTGCATCGGAATAGTACTTAAATTGTGTCAATCACACATCGCCTTACATCATTGAACCTCACAAATTCCTTGGCAAAATCTTGGCAGGATAACTCACTCAATATATCCCGATGTACATGGCAAATAACGGCACGGACTTGGGTCATGGTAGAAATTTGTACAACTACATTATTTTAATCACAAAATATTGGGGGGATAAACGGTATTGCGTCCTCACTTATCCAAAAGTTGGGGGCACATGACCCCCTGTTGCAGTTGACTTGAACTACTGAGCCATCTCCAGGCCGCCACACCCCTCTCCCTTTGAAATTTGGTCCCTGCAGTCAACACTTTGAATTACATGTATGGAAACTTCCTGCTGTGCTGACATTTTGTGTATTTCATTCAAGCATCGTCAACCCATCGCGGCTTAATCTAAAATCTCTTTAACATAATACTAATAAAAAGTCGCTAAAAGTCGCTATATCAAGACAATTATACAACGATAACGGATTCCTGACTGAAACAACTCATGAGCAAACCGCTTTCCTTTTATATGAACTATGACTCTGAAGTACCTTATGTGTAAAGGAGAAATAACCACACATGTCAATATTCCTCCTACTGTGTAAACCAACCCGGTCTAGAGAAAGTCAATGCACGGAGTGTGCAATGTGTCTGTCCTCTTATACAGAACAGTAAATATGCACAAAACGTGATCCGGACCACGTCGGCCTTACGTGATATGTTTGCGCTGTGCAACGTCACCCAAGCTGAAGTCGTTGCTTCCTAAAAACACCAGAACGGAAATTTCACGTAAGGTTTAAAGAGTTATAAAACTACGGGTCTGTTTACTATGCTCTCAAAGCATGGGTAAACAAAACTTTATTTCATCTCGGACCTTTTTTGCATTGCAAAACAACATAATTTATCTATTCTTCTCTGATTCCGCTTACATGTACAAGCACATGCAGCAACACAGCTTGTGAAAGTTCACCGAACCTACGTATTTGTCAGCAGGGCCTCCAAGAGAAATTTTACCAGGGAGTAGGAAGATCGATACTGGGCTCCCCTAGCAGGCCCGCAACCTGGGGAATTCCAAACCCAGAATTTTCAAAAGCACGTTTATTTGTTAAGTACAACATCTAGTTAAAATCATTTCCCCCCGAAAATATCAGCTGCTTGCGGCCTTGCCGCCAAGCTTCTGGGGCCCTCGTCAGAACTTGTATAGCTTGTTCGTATAGCAATCAGAATATAACAGCTGAATTGTTGTACTGCCAACTTGATTAATTACACCAGTAACACTGCAAATTCTTATCTTCATATGTTTCACCCTTTAAGGACGGCAAAGCCATAGTAATGGCTCTGACTTTGTCCGGTCATAACCTGCCGACCGATAGAGCTAAAGAGCTGTTTTTTATGCGTTTTTCGTAAGTTTTTGGACTGTTGTTTTCGGTTGATTTCGGGTTTTAGTACAGAATATAGAAATCCTCATCCAGATACACTTTTATTTATAAACTTTTTTCTGAATGTTGGCGAGGGGTCCCTACGGTGACCAGTGGGCCTCTTTCAGCTATACGTTTCCCACACTATGGCTAAAACCTCCGGCTACGCAACTGGTCTACAACTTGATTTTCCTGAATAATTTTTTACTAGGCTATACTAAAAATGCTTACAATCATCGTGGATTCAGCCACATTACCTGAAAAACAGCCAACTTACCAAGGCAAATACTGAGAACGAAGCTATTCACAATGCATTTCGCAATGATTGGCTTTGGGAAGTTGCGGGTCGTGCGAAGATCAATTTCTTTGACGTATTAGATAAGTATGAATATTGAAAAATGACATGTGTGAAATCAGTTCTTGCTGAGTTTAGTTCTGGTGTCTCTACAGTATATGCCGTAACCAAGGTACTCAGTCATATTTGGGGGCCCCTTTTGCCCGGGGACCCCCCACCGGGAGGGTACGGGGGGCCCTTCCTCCGGCTCTGGCTACCAGCGCTGTAGCTGGAAAAAGCAAACATCAACTTGGGCTTGATTACAGAAAACTTAGCGGGTACGATGTACCTTCTGTAGACTCCCTCGTAGGCCCTGTTTGTCAGGTATTTGCCGGACTAAACCTTTTAGCTAACTACAGAACACGGTTTGCATTTTTATTTTAAAAACCCTAAAAGTTTGTCATTTCAATGACAAAAAAAGATTTTAAAAACTGTGAGGCTGAAATAACCTATAAAACAGATCAGCG
>Ga0210059_1010470_pt1 | contig 14319 bp, 9 predicted proteins | sample Ectturendosymbi2_FD_188042 | JGI IMG/M metagenome (GOLD analysis project Ga0210059, IMG submission 188042) | Ecteinascidia turbinata endosymbiont from Florida, USA - Sample 2 (SPAdes) (version 2) | ecosystem: Host-associated > Tunicates > Ascidians > Unclassified | place: Key West, Florida... | reverse complement strand
CAACATCTGCAGCGCAATACAACAAACGCCTGGTACGAAACTAGCAACCATCTGACATCGACGTGCGATACGAACGACCAAGCAAAGCAATGCAATTCCACGAGGCACGTAATCAAGCAATGCAATTCTGCGCGGCACGTAATCAAGCAATGCAATTCTGCGCGGCACGTAATCAGACTAATCAGTGGAGGCATCGAAACGAAACCGTCACAGGTGTGAAGTCTGCAAAGCCTGGTGTAGACTACAGACCACATTAACAGAGCTAGAATGCTCTAGCTAGTCTAGACTAGATCACAGTAGGCTTACACTAACTAGCCTTTGTCCAGGTACGCAGCAAACAACGTCCTTAAAGTATGCTGAAAGAGCCTATCTCGGCACACCAGGAACAGATTCATGCTGACAAACGTGGCGTGTTCAATCAGCAGATTAAGAAGGGAATGAGATTACTCTTCGGTTCAGAGATTACACATTAGACAGACTCGGAGTCATGGCACAGAAGGCTAAAAAGATGCTTCTGAAGATAATGAATTAACGATTGTGCAATATTTAACTTTTTCCAAAAGTCTGAATCTTCGAAATATCGATAAAAGCGTTTCGGATATCCTGATGCATATCCGGTTCCACTTTGAAAGCAGTTTTTGGATATCTGTATCCGGTTGCAAACTCACTATCCTGCTGGATATCAAACCGGCAAACTGGATGATGATCATCTCTGGTGCCTATTAGCAACAAGTCACTCTAAGAGTAGTCACCACAAACGAAAGATCGTAATTAACTTATCCCTATATGATGACAATGAAACCTAGTAGTACTGGAGTGAAGTCAGTGATGCATCTCTGTTGCTGCTGGTTGCTTTCCTGTTGGTTAATGCCCCGAATTGCCGTCTCTTGCTTGTGCTTGCCTAAGCATTTGCAGTCAACTGCAAACGCCATGCTTATACGGTTGCCATACGTCAGGTTTTTCCCGGACATGTCTGGGATTTTGGTGGCCAAATATGTGTCAGGGAGAAATGTTAAAAAGTGCTTGGATGTCCGGGATTTTTGAATAATGCTTTTTATGAAATCTAACCACAATGTTTTCACAATAAGAACTATTTCGCAGAGATGAGCACTGGACTGGGCTTGGATTGGACTGGATCCGGGCAATGCCGAATTTTGTTGAATCGGGATTGGATCCGGACTGTAAATTGCTTCATAAATTTATGATCAGGACCAGATTTGGACTGCGATAATGGAAAAGAGTTGGGTGATATTTGTTATTAAAAAGCTGTATTTTGTTAATTTTTTGAACTTAATTGGTCTTGAACTTTTAATTTCAAACAAAAGTTTGGACTGTGGCTGGACTTGGACTGAGTTTTGAAAAATCAGGACTGGATCTGGATCGCAAAATACGACAGTCCGCTCATCTCTGCTATCTAGTACTAAAGATTAAACTTCGTAATTTTTTACTGTTAAAAATTTAATGGCTAAACGAAAAAGTCAATTTACTGCCGAGATGAATGCAAAGCATGCATACTTCCCGAAAGGTAGAAATGAATAGGAAGCAGAATGCTTAGTTTGTAAACCAGGAACATAGATCTCGGTTTCACACAACGGCATCGCGTATTTAAAATCACATCTCAGTTCTGATAAACTTTGCAAAGCAGTAAGTGGGGTTTCCTCATCAAGTAATGTGACAAATTATTTTGTACAATGCAAGAATTTTTACTGTTTTAGTTTTGTTCTGTTTTTATCGAAAGCGACGGTGACAGTGCACTTTGGATGCATCCGGAATTTGTACCTTGATAAAAGTGTTTTCGTCGCAAAGTTTGGTCCAAGTGACAAACATAAATCTGTCGGTAATTGTGCCTCATCAGTTATGGTAACCCTATACACTATTATATATTGCTTGTTTGCGCCACATATATATGGGTGATGTTCTTCACACATATCCCGTTGGTGGTGAATCGCAGATTCAGCGTGACGCCAGCCGAGAGGTTGGAACACTTGCAGCAATGTTGGGCTTGACCTGTGGAAATGACTGAGAGTAAAAGAGACAAGTAATATGCAATTCGCTTTCACAAAATCTGAGATACAAATAATATGCAATCATACTAGCTGAAGCAATACCGGGCACCATTTTCTAATTTATCAGGTACCATTTTACAGCATGTTGTTGTGTTGAACGACTTTTGCAATCCTAATCCAGTCCAGTATTTTTATTGTGTGTTCCAGCCCGATCCTAATCCGGTTGTATTGTCCAAATATTTGATCCAATCCGGTTTATATCCGAATAAACATATGTTTCAACATTTGATTTCAGTGATCAAAGCAATTTGGTTATCCATATCTTATCCGATAGAGTTTTTTAGAAATCCAGTCTGATCTGGTTCCGGTGCTAAACTGCAGAATCCGATTGGATCGCGATCTGGAAACCAAATCATGTTCAACACTGGCATGTTGGACACCATTTTCTAACTTATTGGGCGCCATTTTGTTGCATGTCAGGCGCTATTTTCATAGGAAAAAAAGACATAGGAAAAATGTAAAATTTCTTTTGACTCGAGCTTGCAAACCAATAACTCGAAGTGACTCAACAGTTCTTGTGACTTGACTCTGACTCGACTCAACCAAGTCATCAATCGACTCTGACGTGACACCACATTCAAAAATTTTGGATCAGGAGCGGAGTTGGAGTCTGATAATGTGACTCTGCCACTCCTGCCACCTTTCCGGTGTCAAGCGAAATTTCTGACTTGGCATTGTTTTTCAGTTATTTTGCTTCTCAAAATAAAGAACTAAAGTCTGGCAATTACTTTTTTGATGTGTGTTGTGAAAATTGAAACATTTTGGTCCGATGCCAGGTACCCACAACAACCTATAGCACGGGAATAACTATGACCACTGAAAATGTTCGGACTTAGTCGTTTACCTTAATTATTTTTCTTTTTTTAACCCGAACACGACACACTTGCCTAAACACCAAGCCGTAATCATCAATTTTCTCAGCGTATTTGATATGTAGAATATTACTCTGTGCACGCGCACATGGTGTGAAGTCAGAAATCTCGCAAGTCAGAAATTTCGCTTGACAACTGCAGTATGAGTCCAGTTATATTGAATACTGAAGTCTGACGCAATGAAATGCAACTGCCTTGATAGGAGTACGTCAGAAGTGAGGTTTTCTCTGTTCTTCTGCGATTCATTAGAGTTAATGCACATATTATGCACAGTAAAGTGAAGTGCATTGCTGAATTGAAGGTTAATAAATAAAACTCAAGCATGCAGTTTCTTTTAAACTTTTTGGTGTTTGTTTCATTCACTTTAAGTTCAAACATAGACAGGGTAATCTAAATCTAAGAGTGTGAGAATTGTCTTTGCTTATCTTGTTATTATGTCACCCTAGAGTAGGCCTAGTCACTAGTTAGTACCCGGGTACTATAGTATATACAGAAGAAAAGGCCCTAGCGCAAATCCATCCAAGCTTTATAGAATGTAGATCATCTTGACAAATGCATAAGATAAGGGTCTTTACAACTAAATTATGGCAGTGGCTTGGCTACAGAACTGCCCGTGGATCTACAAGTTTGACACTGTTATTCGACCATCTCCTGCACAAATGTGACAGTAAAAGTAATGCACGACGAGAATGTAGTTTAGGCTTGGTAGTGTTGCAACCTCTCTGGTGGTGTTGCATTGATTAATCATTATGTGATTCACCACGAGCGGGATGTGCGTGAAGAATAAAACCATTATTATGTATGTAGCGCAACCAAGCAATAGTAAGAGAGATTACGATGTGGAAGCTGAGAAGCTCTCTCCCAATGTTAACGTGTGAACGATTGAACATGATGATGACTAGTGTTTGTGAAGAGAGATTGCGAGCATGATCTCTATTGTTGCTTGCTGCCACGATGCGAAGCTTTGCACACATGTTGCTCGGGATTTCTGATCGCAACAGTAGAAACATAGTTATAGTAAAGGCAACCTAACTGTAGCCCTAATGCGAAGCTAACCCTAACCTAACACTAAGCTACCGTTAACCTAATAGTAACACTGACTTAACGGTGACCCTAAAACCTAACCCTTAAACAGCGAAAGTTTGGAAAGTTTTGAAATAAATAAAAATTGGTCACAGGAATTGAAACGTACAAGCAGTCACTATCTAGGCTATTATGAAAACATGAAAGCACCAAGATCAGAGGCGAACCCACAACCATCGGCATGGTAGACTTGAAATCTAACCGCTAGGCTGCCAGGTCAATGCCACTTGAGTGACAAACAAACTGACTGCTTTATTCGAACTGCACCATGTTGGGTGGTTCCCTAGCCACTTCCCTAAATTTTCAGCCTGTCTTTTGTCGACCTTGGCAAATTCTGGTGCTATCCCACCACTTAACTTGTGAAAATGAGGGGACTGAATGAAGACTTTATTTGATTTATTTTCTTCCTTGGTTTAATAGATCCTGTTTGTCCTTTTCTTCTTGTTGTTAGATCTGTGAAAGAGACACAGTGACAATATACTTGCTACTTTCTTTAAAAAAAAAACTAGGCAAAAATCAGCATCTTTAGACCCCTTAATTAGCCACCTGGAATTTGTAATTCACTAATTGGCAAGCCATGCCTTACATTCTTGCAAACTACAAATAGATTATCAATTTTTTGGTCATAACTTGCCAATCACTAACATTAGATAGCCAATCAAGGGTTCCAAAGATGTAGGTTTTAGAACCCTTGATTGGCCACTGTTTCTTGTATTTGCTGTGACTGTAGGTGGTTCTAGTTTGGCTCAATACATAAAGCATCATCATCGTGCTGATCAAAAATTTTAAGTTGTGTTTCCATCAGTTCTGAACTGTTCCCAGCCTGCTGTACTGTAGTGTAATTCAAATTGTGAGCATAGAGCAGTATTTTCCAAGTTACAGTAGTACCTGCACTGAAAATAGTCTTCAACCCTGCGCGAAAAATGATATCCTCAAAGTGTGTCAGTTCATGTTTAAGACAACAACTTACGTCTTATTTACAACGGCCAACATTGTTGTGGAGGTGAGTTACAGCCATCAGAACAATTTGTTTTTTTGAAGGACTGCATGTTAGTCCTTGTTTTATACAGTAGTTTAAACATTTATTATTCAACTCACCAAGTTTTGTGAGAAAATGTGTGCATTTGTCTTTACCATTTTGCTTTGCAAAGTCCTAGTTTTTGTCTGTTATTGCTATGCCATTTCTGTTAACTTGATTGGTTCCTTACCACTCACTCACTGGTTCTTGTTGCCATGCATTCTTTCCAATTGTTCTTACAAACTTAAGCAGCTAGTCCATGTGAGTTAGTAATATGTTGCAGGTGTAACTATGCCTTTGCTGTGTATTGCTTTTCTCTGTTCAAGTTACATTATGTAGATAAGCATCTTATGTTAAAGTAACAAAGCATTGTGATTTTTAATGTATGCCTAGTTGTGCCAACATACTGCAGCAACTCTTAAATTTTGAAGGTAATCATGTCATGTTTGATGTAAATTTATCCAAACTCATGAATTCAACTGAACCTTTCAAATTCTTGAGCTGAACAGCACCTGCTTCACTAAGCATTTTCAGTTGGCTTTAAACTGCAAAACAAGCTGTTGAAAGTAGCGTGAAGCCCTTTCCATATTCGTTTGGCAAATTGCCAGGCTACTTCCCATTTGCGAAGTGCAAAAGCAATTTATTATTGATTTGTTTAACTTCAACTAATTTTTACTAGTCTGAAGTAGTTGAGAATATTCAGAAGATGTTTTGGGGACCTGGCAATGGTGCAATTGGTTGTCTTGTTCAATCAGGATGCATAAGAATCTAAAGAATAGGTTTCCAACAAGCCATGTAGCTAAGGTTAAGGTGTGGAAACTATGTAAAAATATGTGAAGTTAACAGTTGCCTGCTGTGTAACATGGGCATTTTTTTAGAAATATGATTATTGCATTGTTAATAATAGATGCATTGAACAAAAATGACTTTTTTTCTTTGGTTTATTTTAGATCGTCAGTGAGAACTCCCACAGACAATGATAGTTGTTTATTGGATCTTTATGAAAAAGAAGCAGTACGTTTTTAGCAGGATGCAACTTTAAATTTGTAAAATGAGGAAAAGTTGATTGAACCAGCATTTATAGATAGTAAGGATACCAACCTGTGTTGGGAAACTTGAAGGCTTATGTGGGATTAAATGAATTTCAACATAAAAATGGAGTTGAGAAAGTGACACTCGGTATGTTCAACTTTGTTAGGTGGGAACGGGCTACTTTTTCCAACCTTTGTGCTTGTGTACAATGTAGCATACATTTTTTCAGCAGAATACTATACCTTTGGTGTGGGCTACAACCAGCTATTACATCTACACTGTAGTGGGGGTGTGGATAAAATTGATGTCACCCAGGGTTGCATTCAGGGAGAAAAGACAAACCAACCATCACCTTCAAAATGTCCAAAGACTAGTGAGTTCTCATTACGCACAGTATAGCCAATAATACCAAAACTTTTTATTTGATGTTTTGACATCGACATAAGTCATCTGCAAAAGTAATGCAATACACTAGTGAAACAGAAAAGTTCTGTAAGTTATTAGAAACTATGTCTTCAAAGTTCGTTCTTTGCCATTCTGATGCCCAATCAAGTGCTGTATGTTATCTCACGTGTCAAGAAACCACTCTGGTCATATTTTCATAAAAACCGTGCAGGTGATTTGTTGATGCGTGACGTGCTATACATACTGGAAGGCACTGACATGCAACAGGTCTGTGGAGTCTGAACCCAAACAATTTTGGAAGGATGGAGCTGGAGCCAAGAATTTAGAGCCTGAGCCTGAAATTTGAGTCCTGACTCCACAGCCCTGATAACATGTGTTCTACTGGTGTTATATTGTTAGGTGTAGCAGTGCACATCCACCTGGCTAACTTTTTTCGTTGCAAATGATTCTTGTATTGAAAGTTGTTTTTGTTCACCTGTTCTTCTCCTCTGTGAGTGAATAACGGAGCAGCATGGATAATTATCAATGTTCAAATGTCACACCAATAATGGTGGTTGCTACATATTAGCGCAAATTGCATGATAATCAAACCACACAGGAATCAAGAGCCTGTTGTTAAACAAATGGCAGAAAGAAAACACAGTTTGTTTTGAATTTTGCATAAATTGCAATAGAAAAAATGGCTCAACGCTAAATTTAACCTCAAAGTGCAAATGAAATCTATTCACAACACAGAATTAAATCAGACATCGCTGGTTTTCTGCATTCCGAAACAACACTGTAATGGTCATACACAAACCTTGTGGCCTGATCTGCTTTTCTTAGTGTACACTTCAGGGTTGTTGTAAAAAACATGACCCAAAAAACCCACTTGGGTTTTTGTAAAAAAGCCCACAAAACCCACTCTTTACTTTTCTTTTGAAAAATCTACTAAGAAGTAAAAAATGAAATAAGCAAGACACTTGTACAGTTAACTATACTTTTTTTAATCAAACAAAAAACAGCAACGAAATTTAAAGGACTTGAAAAAAAGAGAAGAATAAATTGAACAGTTTGAGTAAATTCTAATGGTTATCTTCTTCAGCTCTGCACAATCGGAACTTTAACCAATTTTCTGCCTTTTCTGCATCTAAACCTTTTCTGATGTTGGACCATACCAAATGATATATGTATTTAAAAAATACACTCTATAGATGCTGATTGTGTATATGTACTGCGCTATTGTGTTGTGTATATATACTGCACTATCTTGGATATGATCTACCTTCATTAAAGCTTACTTTATAGATGCTTGAACTATCAGGGCATGCACATAAACTTGTGAAACTGCAGAAATTTGTGTGGGGGTGGTTTTTCTTCTTGCTGTGAGCATGCTTGCCAAGCCTTACCACTTAGGAGTGAACTGACCAACAACACATTGGGAACTCAAAGATGGGGTACATTTCTTTACCCTCAATTTTGATTGCCATAATATATATAACAAGTTATTATTGTGTAATTCTGAAAATAGTGCTGTTGCATGATGGAATAAAACAATTCAGAATGGGGATATTGCGCTTTCTTTAAAGAAATAACAAAATCTTTTTTATTAAAAAAAAACAACAATGAAAAACGTGTTTTTCAAAAAACAAAAAAAACAGGTGGGTTGGATTTTTTTGAAAAAAAATGGGTTGTTCTCAACCCTTGATGCTTGGTTTCGTTTGATTTACATGAAATGGTTTTACGCTTTTCTGATCACAAAATTTTCAACCATTCGCGATCTTTGGCGACAAGATGTGGAAAGAAAAATAATTTCCACTCTCATGAGATTTCCTCCAACCTACATGATATATTTTCGTGTACTGAGGAAAGGTGGTGTTGCGTCTGACAAATAAAAATGCAACACAGCTGTAGTTTTTTTCGTCAAATGCAATAAAATTGCGACTAGAGTCGTTTCCTGTGATGTGTAAACGTTGTATTGTGCGGGGACATTTTTGTGTCATTGGCTCAATTCGTGCAAAACGTCCAATATTTGTGAAAAGCAATTATTTCGCTATAGCGAATCCACCGCTTTGTATGTCATATTGTGTAATACAATGTATATTTTATCTACTGAGAAGGCAACCTCACCCATTTTGTCCAGACGGATCAAGAAACAAATAAATGTGTATCAGATGAAACAAATGTTTTATTTGCCATTTTGAACTGTATACAAACTATGGAAAAACTTAAACATAACTCTTTTCAAGACAAGCAAACCGCTAACTAGATAGCTGTAAAAATGCCTTTCACCCTGGAAAAAATATAGTTGCTGCAACGATTTGTCTTAAAAATTACTGATTTCGAAATTGACCCTTGAACGAAACCAAAGCAAAGTAAAATGCAGTCTGCCGTGGAAACCACTTTAGTTTTTTTTCCCACTGGTGGAATGACTAACTGTAGTTTAGCCAAGCCTGCACAATTAGTTTTTGCAAGCATCAGTTCGCAATATTGTATTAATTGCCATAAATCGTTCATTACGTTGGGATATGGCGTCTTTTAATGTCGTTACGAAAAGTTTTTGTGTTGTTTGAGTTTCTTTGATTTACTTCACGCGCGGTGTAGAACAATATTTTGCTCAAATAGTCCAATTTTAAGGACATGTTTCTCACACGAGTGAAAAGACATGTTTTTGGACTCCATCAATGCTCGATCTGAGTTTATCAGTGAATGAACAAGATACAGTGACCCTGCGGCACAAAAGCCAAACCATTGCGAAATATCATTGATTGTTTGTTTTTGTGAGGGGAGGTGCTGCGTTGACGGTCCCCCTCAAAACTCTAAAATACTTGCGTATTTTTAACGATAGAACAATACTCACTGTATACAAAAACTAATTGATTGCCGGTAATATGCTGATGCAATACTGCAGTTCGCGAGCTTGCATGCACTACAGTATATCTGGTGGATATTTTCTGTCTAAGAACCACTCTTTCTTGAATACATCTTTTTTTGCTCTTCGTCTTTGCGTTGTTAAAGACGATTGCATCTATATTTCAATTCATGATGTTCATTGTTGCGCATTTGAAAATGCGCATGAGGCGGTTTTCAATATATTTTGCAAATCAAAGCTTTCCTCTCCGCGATCTTATCCTTTACTTCATTTGATCAGCCGCGGGAAGGTTGCCATGAACAAGCGTCCGTAGCAACAACTTCATCAACTCATCTTATTCTCAGAATCTCTTCACTTTACTCAACTGAGAGCAACGCAAAGCAGAAGAGTGAAAAAGAGGAACCTGATGTCGCTCCAAAAGCTGCTGACGTGGCAGAGTCGGAAAGCAGAGTCGCAGAAGAAGTGAAGCAGCTGAACGATGCTTTCAGTCAACTCAAAGTAAACGATGTGCTTATTCTGTAGATCGCCCATTCCCTTGTTTTGCACTTCGTTCTTACATTTCAACCTGTTTTTTCAGGAAAAGTACCAACGATCATTAGCTGAAAATGAAAATGTACGAAGTAGACTGAGGAAAGAAATCGCTGACACCAAGTTGTACGGCATCCAAGGATTTTGTAAGGACCTGCTTGATGTCGCTGACGTAATGCAGATGGCGATAAAGAGTATTCCGGAGGAGAAACTTGCTCAGGAGACGGACAAGACCTGGAAATCGTTTTTTGAAGGTGTCCGCTTGACCGACAAAGAACTTCATTCTGTGTTCGAACGCCATGGACTTGTGGTGCTGAACCCAAGCAAAGGGGATAAGTTTGACCCCTACGACCACGAAGCTCTGTTCGAGACCCCCTCTAACGAACTCCCCCCAGGGACTATCGCCTACATACAACGCGTTGGGTACAAGCTCCAGGGGAGGACGATCCGCCCGGCTCAGGTCGGTGTCACACCAAAGCATTGATGCTGGGCCTGAACATGGCCGCTGTTGAGTCGGACGCACTATGGCCTCGGGGTCGTCGGGTTGGTACCAACGCTGCTGACCCCTAAGTTCGGGGTTTTTAGGATAATTCACTGCACGTTGCAGTTGCCCGTGGTTACGCGTTGCAGAATTATTTGCGTTATCTCGTTAAATTTAAATTTGTTGTCATCGATACGTCACGTCCAGGATCATAACCCCTTTGTGGAATTTCATTTCAACTTCGGCCTATGTAACTTCCGGTGACACGTCATAAAATAAAACTTCGCTCAAGATTTAACGGAGATACATTTGTTGCTGTTCGTTCGCACTCGAAGTCACTCCCCATCCTCCATAGTTTGTTACATTCCGCTGCAAAGCTGTTCGGGGGGGTCTTGGATCGCAACCGGTTTAAATTTCACTCCAGATGTTGGTATTGAATCCTGGAGGATTTCCATAATTATGTGACGAACGGTTGATGACGTTGCATTCCTGGGGGGTCATTTTCAGCCCCAGTCATGGAGTACTGTTGGAATACATGACGTTGCAGCATGTCGGCCTTGTGCGAGAAATGTTCACGGAACATGCTCCTGTTATTGGGTGAGAACTCGTTCATGCATGGATGAGCACGGGCCTCATGCATGGCTGCTCTTGTAAAACCCAGCTTTAAAAAAAACTCAAAAGTTTCAAGTTTCGTTTTTGCCATTTGTTTGCTAAAGTAAGTTTTTTTTACCAAAAAGAACTTCACTGTCGGGTTGTTGGCATCGTCACGTGATGACACGGTCCACTGCGTTTTGCGGAAGTCATGTGACAATGTTTGACGTCATCGCTTCGATTTGTTGTGAAACCGCGAAGTTCATTCACAGTTGGATACCGCATTTGAAATGGAAGCGTCTTCAGCTTCACACGTGTCATGCAGTCAAACCTGTGTTGGTCGGGTTCGGTGGAATTCAGTGAAGAAACTGAATAAACAGAAAAAAGCAAACTTTATTTTATGCTGACAATTGAAAACGCTGAAGTTCTTTAGTTGTTTATGATTTGAGGAAGTCACCCGGTGGCAGGGGGTGTAACTGAAGGGGGCAGGAGTGCGAACCCATCACCCCTGGTAAGTCAAATATAAAAATGGGGACCCACTTAGTTTATATTTTAGTATTTGTTTGATTTTCAGTAGGTTCATGTTTTTGAGGGGTTCACGGAGTATTTTCCGGTGATTTCGAGTTTTAGTGCGGACATCCTGACCCGGGTTCAATATTTATCAACTTAATTCTGAGTGTTGGCCACTGGGCCCCCTTCAGTTAAGTTGTCCCCCCTGGCTCAAACCTCTGGTTACGCCACAGCACGTGGGCCGCAGTCAAAGGTCGATACTCCCCTAACCTGCTCCCCCGTAACCTGCTGCTCATCTTGACCAACCGCTTGTGTTAACTGCGCAGTGATTTTCGTTGCTAAGCATCCTCCGCGATGACAATCGACAATTGTCTTTTGTGCCGCCTTCGCCGCAGTTTGATTGTTGATGGAATGCGACGAAGGTTCGATCAGTTCTCGCTGAGGAAGAAGCTATTTCAAAATATGTCGAGCGCAGAAACAGACACCACAGAACATGACCACAGTGTGTCTCAGTCAAGCACATGTCCAATGATATGTTGACAGGGCCAGGCATCCTTGTAAACGCATATATAACGAGAGCTGTCGGGTATTTTCTTATTTCTTGGGATTTCCAACATTCTTGAGTAATTTGCATATTCTGAAATACACGTAAACGTTGTTTTGATAAACTGCCATTTCTCGCTTGCGCTGACGTAACGCCATTTCCATGATTGAAAAATAAGGGTTTTGCCACTAGGCACAACTTAAAACGTCTGTCACTATTGTCTAACGGTTGTCACTCCCTTGAGAGGACACCGGGACGTAAAAGTTTTGGCCGCTTTGCTGGTCCCACCAGTATTATCCAGTAAGACGACCAGTTTCGAGGTGTGGGAAGTAGACGTGATGTTGCTGATGGCTGAAAATAGTTGACGTTTCCAGCTCCCAAACCTATCTTGGCAACCTCTCTGAAGCGAAAAAATCAATTAAATGTATTCCAGATTACGTGTATCGGGAAAGCATCACTGTGTCACGCGTTGCGGGAACGTTACTGCGGACATTGGCCAAGATACCTTTGAAACGTTATATTTTTCGTTAAAGTTTGAATTGAGGACTTTCCATCCTTCCAGGTCTGATCCCTGTCGTTTTGAGGGCTGGTCTGAAACACATCAGTGAATTATGTTGCTTCCTTTTTTTCTGCATTCCGCCTCTGAGAGGCTGTGACCCGGGTAGGTGTATACTTTCTCCCGACCCCTTCATCGGGGCCGATAACGTCAACGAAGAAACCTAAACCTACCCCAATTATGATGTCACCACAAAAAACAAAAATCCAGAACAAGCCAATTTTTCCGAAACTAGAAGACTTTCCGAGTCTTAGAGGGTGTGAACAGCTCTCTAGCTCAATCGGATGGTGAGTTACGGCCTCTAGCTAAAATGGCCAAGGTTACATTTGTGGGACTTGATTTTTTACCAAGACAGTGGTTTTTGAGCCATAACTTTGGAACCAGAAACGCTAGAAAGCCTATCAAGGGCTCATAAAGACTCGGATCATAGTCTAGTTTCCAAAAAAAAGCTTGAGCCAAAAATGGTTCGTTGGGTTGGCGTCAATGGCCCCGTGATCTCGGCCAAAAATTCGTAAACCTACCCCAATTATAACGTCATCGACAAAAGCGCAAAATCCAAACCTTTCCAAGTTTTTCAAAATCTGAACTATAAGACTTCCGCATCTGTGGAGGGTTTGGACAGCTCTCTGGCTGAATCGGATGGCGAGTTATAGTGTGGCAAAGTTCAACAAGAAAAGTGGCGCCTGTGGGCTTAAAGGGTCAATAGCAGAGAGGCATAGGTCAATTTTGTTAACATTGTTAAAAAATGTCGAAGCTTCTTCGCCCAAAGTTTTTAGCGTTCGAATCCTAACCTTTCACTAGTTTTCTGATTTCTACTTTTGTTCCATTGGCACTAAACATGCCTGTGACATCACACGGAGTAGTTAAAGCGTATAATCAAAGTTTATTATGTCGTAGAAAACACATGAAATATAAAATCAACAGACTCGTTTTACTAACTTCGTGTTTTAGTTTGTGAGAGTTGATAAGTAACTGACTCACTTTTGGGCAGCAGAAGGCTTTACATTGATGTGCTTTATCAATTGTACTCTGATGGAATGGAGTACACTGCAGGCAGGGACGTAACAAGTTTGGCGCCCCCCCCATGTTCGAAGCTGAGCTCTTTCCGGAGCGAATGTACTGTATTGAAGAAAGTACTTGTGACATTGTTGGGCCTTTTCGGCGCCCCCATAGTGATTTGGCGCCCGGGGAATTGTGCCCCCATTGCCTCCCCTCGTTACGCCCCTGGCTGCAGGGCACCTATTTCATAACCCTGGATAAGTAACCCTGAATTTTCATCACCCGAACACCAACCTGGGGTGGATGTTACCCCTTTATTAAAAAATAAAAAACAATACTTTTTTTCAATTTAGGTTGATGACAAAAACTGCACTGAAAATGTAGCTCTTATTCCGTTGTTTGTGCACTAATAAAGTCACTTTATACTTAAATTGATGCTGTTACTGATTAAAAGGAAAATACTAAAAAATACCGATTTTTTAATAAAAGATTAAACTAAAAAATTTTATTAAACAAACATAACAGACTTGAACTTTTACTGCTTCATGCTGGTTCCGAGGTGTCTGAAGCATGCCCTGAGTGAATTATAGCCCTGGAATGTATATGGGAGGCATGCAAAAGATGGCCAAATTTTCATGTGAATGAATGAATGTGTGTTGTTTCATATGAATCAGCTAGTAAACAGAAGCAAGACAAAAACAACAGTTGGAGATCAAATGCACACAGTTAGTAAAATAAACAAGCACAGCTGTGATCAAGGTCTTCAGTTGGCGTGGTAGAAAA
>Ga0210059_1010469_pt1 | contig 14320 bp, 11 predicted proteins | sample Ectturendosymbi2_FD_188042 | JGI IMG/M metagenome (GOLD analysis project Ga0210059, IMG submission 188042) | Ecteinascidia turbinata endosymbiont from Florida, USA - Sample 2 (SPAdes) (version 2) | ecosystem: Host-associated > Tunicates > Ascidians > Unclassified | place: Key West, Florida... | reverse complement strand
CGGAGCCCAAGCAGTTTGGGAAGGCTGGATCCGGAGACGGAACTAAAAACGTTTAGATGGTGGAGCCAGAGCCTGAAATTTGTTTCCGCTTTCACAGAGATAATTTGTGGGGCTAGCGAGTTATAAAAGTAAAAAACTCTTTTTTTCTGTTTTTTGGACCAGGTTGTTTTGGAGCCTGAACGGGAGCAAAAAATTGTTGATGCCCGGAGATTAAGCCGGAGCCTGAAATTTGAGTACCAGCTCCACAGCCCTGAGTATAGCATACAAAATCCTAGACATATGTGGCAACTAAGAAGGAACTCAACACAAGGCAACTACAGAAAATATCAACTAATTTATTTTTGAACTTCTTTCAACCATTATATCAAACAAGTAGTGTACGTTTCATCTGGTAGAAAAGTGGGAGGTCATTACTGTAAGAGTTGTTGCTTAGTTTGAAGGTGATGGTCAACTTATTAGTTGTTGAAACAAGAGCGGAAGAGACGTGGTAGCATATTCTCTTCGCGTTTTCCTATCAACAAAAAAAACAAACGTTGACAGTAATACCACAGAGTCTGCGATTTTTGTTACAGAATCAGAGATGTGCTGCTTAATCTCTTGTTCCTCTACACGATGGAAAACGCATCCAAACGATTATTTCAGATCAGCAAAGATGAAAACCTTAAACACAAACTGAAGCTGCCTGTCCACAGAGCTAGATTAAACAGTCGTGTAAAAAAGTATTTGCACTATAAATGAATCAAACATTTCCGCTAAAGGTTTTCCACTTGATGTCAATAGAACTGAAGTACTGAACAACATAGGAATATCAACATGATATGGTTGCAAAAACAACTTCAATAGAACTAATCGCAGAAAATATAAGCTGCAAATTATTTTCAGGAAATGATCTAAAGAACTAATTCACTCTTCGCAAAGATGGCAAAGTCACATTAATTATGAGCAACTGTTGTTAATATTCTTTACCTTTAATAAACATATCTTCACAAACCTCCACCTGACAATGACCACGATTTATTATTAGGAAACAGGCATTGCAAAGTTGCACGCATCCTCACTCATGACAAGCGTTCAAACTGCAATGCTGAAGATGACCCACGAGAACAGAAAACACAACTTTTGCAGATTTCGGGACTGATGTAACGTGCGCGTGCGCAATTGGTTTTATTAATTTTGTGCGTTTAACGATACTACAGTAAATACCTAAGTGATGTAGTTTCTCCGACTGGTAGCACCAGTTTCACAGCAACTACAACATCACTGGGCACCAGGTAAATTTTTTTTTACTGCAAGTGACATATTGTTTTTCGTAATACACCAAAAATGAACACTTTGCGTCCTTTTTCGTTTTACAAAAATTAAGCAGTGCAGAATGGTAGAAGCAAGGATGAAATATAATTGGTAGGAATTTGGTCAATATCACAATCAGTGTTAAATGCACTCAAAGATGGTAGAGATAGCACCATGGTTGAAACAATAACCAGTAAAACCTAGTATGAAAGCAATTGCAGTTTCCAATTTGCTGATGTGAAGAAACGTTTGTGTTCATCGTTTATTTGTTCTAAGCATCGTTTGGATCCACTAGTAACTTGTCAGCATATTTGATGACTAGTGTACATACATTTTCAGAAAACTTCAGTGCTTCTCAATGCAGTTTTACTTAAATTCAAAATTAAAATGCTAAGTTAGCTTGTGCGGTTTTCAACTACTACAACCCAAGTACTTACCGCATAATCCCCATCAGCATTTTCTAGGTAGGTTGTATCGTTTCCACAAGCGCAGTTGTCCCAATAGAAATGAATATCCAAAATTTTGAGCTGAACGACCTAGCAAAGAAAAAGCGCATCACAACATTGAAAAACAAATGATCTACGTTGAAATTCATTAAACATTTTGAAAAAGAATTTTAAGTTGCAAAAACACTTACACTTTATCCTCATTGACCTTTTACTGAAACTTACGAAGCGGAATGATGCAAATAATTGTATAGTTAATAACTGGATCGCATGCCATGCGACGAATTTATTTAAAGACAATTGGCGGAAGACCGAGGTCTGGTTGATGCCTCTTGTCTAGTCAAGTTAGTAAAGGCACAAAATTAAAGGCAGCAAACGAACAAACAAGAGAAACCAATCATTAGGCAACAAGCGACAATAAGTGATGTAACAATAGGATGCACCAAAAATAGACGAGTCAAGGTTACACCTATATAGAAAGTTTTTGGGTACTTAAAGTTTGTGACGGATTTGGGGGTTTTGGGTATCGATGAATCGCAATGCAGCATCCATTTTTTTGTCCATCTGTTCAGGAATAAACACTTCAGAGCATACGTTTTGCAATTTTTCGCAAAACATTGAAAAACATCACCAAAAGTTTCAAAACTTAACTCCAACTATTTTTAACTTGAAAACAGATTTTTTAGGCACAAGTTGTGCTTTCACATGCTGAAATGCTTTATCTGTTGTTGTTGAACTGCGTAGGCCATAGGGAGTGAGTTAGTGATAGCCTGTTGATAAGCGGTAACTACTCTACAGCATCCTATGCCAGAATACTCAGTATGGTGCCATAGTATATGAGCATGACTGGATGATTCGCAGTAAATTAGAAAAATTAGTGCATCTTGGTTGTGCAACAAAGCGGACACACACAATTTCCGTGTTTCTTGTGTCGAAAAAAGAGTATGCTATCATGTTTGGGCTATTGTTCGCATTTTGGCGCTTTTTTGTCACCACAATCTTTACATTGCAAGGTCATAATACCTGTGTAGCTTCCCATCTGTGTCTTGTAAGTCACAGTTTCAACGTGCAAGTATACAGCATACACTAACTTAAGTTTGTTTGTTTAACGTCTGTATGTTTTCTACGCTGCACATTGCTCTTCATAAACTAGTTTACAAATCATGGCTATTACAAGAAGTCACTGGTGCTTAAGTAACATGTTAGCCTGTTACTCCTTGTGCAACCGTATGTTTAAACAGCTGAAATTGCATAATTTTAAAATAATAAATAGCTCAAAAACGTGGCCACATATAGAGAATCTGACAATCGTTTTGAAATCAACCCCCAAAATTATCCCGAAAACACGCTCTAATCTCAATCCCCACGAAATTCATTTAAAATTGTTGAGCTGTGTTATCAAACAAGGAATTTAAAGTGCCAAGCGTGCTTACGAAATCGCGACAGTGCTGTGAAGATGACTCCTGCTGGCTTGAATGATAATTCCGGATGGTCAAACAGGAGAATACAGACAACTTTTTTTAGTGAGGGTGGAGCATTGCGGCTTATTACAAACTTCTTCGTTGAGCAAGGTATTTTTAGCGTTGGGAGAAGTAACTTGCGATGGTGCGAGGACAAACTGCGCTGCAGGAGAAGGTGGCCAAGTGTTTCCGTGAAACCGCACCTGCACTGTCTGCAGGAATTCATATTAATGTTTAAAAGGGCTGTGACCACGGCGAAATATACAGCATAATCAGGTGGCGGATGGATATGACCCGTGTAGGCGCCAAGTATTGCGTTTCGTGCCATGGTAAAAGCGGTAATACAGTTTTCAAATGCATCAAAACTAGACGATCAAAACTGGTAGGGAACTGCAGGGTAAGGGGTTTTAAAACAAATGAATTAACTACTAATGACGTTTTGAAAGGAGAAGCTTAAAAATTATTGGCATGACGCAATAAGTTTGTATTTTTCTCTAGGGTCAGAAAACAAGTGGAAGACAGGAGGGGTTTATTTTATAAAACAACACGAGCGTATTGAGTTCTCTTTTGTTAGATAACGGAATGAGGTTGAGATCTGAAAGTACACCGGCGTTACGTTATGCGCGAGAACAACGTAGTACTATTTTGGCAGCTTTTACATGTATGTGCTTTAGGGAAAAATTATCCGAATTTGAGCAGATGGTGAAAATCACATTTCTGCACTCTTAGATAAGGAGAAAGCAAGGATCGTAAAGTTAGGACCATGCGTGGAACAAGATGTGAAAGCTGGTTTATGCGGTTAATCCTAAATGTGGTCTTTTGTTTATTCGACAAAACATGATGATGCCATGATAAGGTTCGATGAAATCTAAGACCTAAATATTTGTATGAATCTGTGTCACTGAGGTCAGTATTGTTACATGTAAGAACAGGGTGACATATGTGAGCTTTAGAAATGGTTAAAACTTTCATATTGCCTGGATCAAACTTTACGTTCCGTGGATTTGACCACTGGGATAAGGTGGGCAAATCGCGAGTTCAAACCTTGTGGAGATACGGTGGACAATTAGAAGAGAATACTAAAGTTGTGTGGTCAGCGAAGAATGAGACTGAGGATTCACTGGTATTGGCGATTTCATTCACATCTACTAGGAACTATAAGGGCCAACGACAGAGCCCCTGGTACCCCGCAATTTATAAAGCAGGCGTTTGAATAACTGTCATTGATTCTCACTATTTAGGTCCAACCACTCAGACAAGACGACAAGAGATTAAGTAAAGATCCATCTGTTTCTAACTGTTCCAATTTATAGATTAATTCAGAATGAATAACTCGATCAAAGTCTTTGGAAATACCATAAAGACGATCCTTGAAGACAAGCCCCTATCATAGGCAGTACAAAGTTTTGTGTGGTTTCTAAGAATGATGTGAACGTGGAACATTTTTTACGGAAACCTGAATTATGTTTGGAGAACAGTTTGTTACTCTCGAGGTACGAGTAAATTTGACGGTGAAAAATTCGCTCGAATAATTTGGAAGATAGGGGAGGACACCAAAGAGGGAGAATATAATATTTGAACAAAGAAAGGAGGATCCTAGGAGTGAATTTTGCAATGTCACAGTAGGAACCATTATCTTAATTGCTTAAGTCCCTGCCACTTGGAAATTAGTCACCGTTATTCCCATCCCAAAAAAAGGGTTTAAATTTGACATCGCAATTGCATACGTAATATTGAATTGATTATTAATGTTTTAGCCTTGCTTTTCCAAGTGTTTTTTAATTTGTATGTAAGGTGAGTTTTCGATGAAAATGTCTCTAAAATCCGCTTGACTTCGTTCATTTTTTGATGAATTATATCGTTCAAGATTGACACACTTTTCTTGTCATAAAATATTCCCAATCATAAATCTAAACGAAGCCGCCATAGACTCGGGTGATTAATGGAACGCGTTTGGTGGTAAAAAACTTATTTTCTTTCAAAAAATTACTGCGCCAAAAATGATTGTTTCGTATCAAAACAATATTAATGAACGTTATCAAGAAATTGCTTAAAACCAGTTTCGGGAATTACTAAAACTTGAGGAAATCTACAATTTTTATTCTAACTACGAAAACATTTTCAAAAGTTTGGTAATCGGTTTCTTGTTTACCCCATTACGTTTCTCATTTTCCCAAAAAGAGAAAATGCTTTCAAACACATCATGTCGCCGGGCTTTCATTTGGTTTCGAAATCAAATTTATTTACGATTTGTATCTCATTATTTTTGCTCAATCTAACGACGCATTTACAACAACAAAATGAAAAACCATTCAACTATTACTTCGAGCTGTCTCGTTTTGCTAAATATTTTTCTTAATAATAATTACACCTTAAAATATCTATTGCTCCTGACAGCAATTGATTGACGTTATAACTCCATGCCTGTTCAAAGCAAATCGTGAAAATAAACGTACACGTTACAATTTACCTGGTTGACGTGTGCAGTTACAATCCACTGGCATTCCTTTGGGGAAAAACATACAAGGGGTACCCAGGGGAAGATATGAAATCAATTGCGTTTGTTAATTCCGATGAACCACAACTTGAATCTCCATTAGGTTTGGGTTGTTTGTTAAAACGTTTTCAGGCAGAAGTTGGCATTTTCGTTTCCACAGAGAATATCTTAACCAACCGGTGCTTGTTTTGTGTCGCGAATCATGGGAAATGGTTGTAAAAGCGAACAATATTTCTACCTGTTTTAATCCTGGAAACATAATTTATTTATTTTTATTTATACTTTCATCTTTGGTTTTAATTTCGCCAAGGCAAGTCCTTATTTGTCGAAATTCGTTCAAACTTCCTTCTGTCGCAAATCAGTATTTACCAAAGTGCTTTACAGGTGAGACAAATAGTTGAGCTACCGAAATCCATATGTCTTTGAGGCCAGTGTGATCTGGAGCGTACAAAAGCAATGAAAGCGAAAAACATGCTGTAGTACAAAATGTCAAAAAGTATTAAAAATGTGATGCACTAATGTACAAACTTTTAAAATATTTCTTTGCGTTTTGATAGTTTTTCATTTTAGGCAAAATTTGTTTTCCACAATGTACAATCATTTGCGCATGCGCAGTTACTTGCAGTTTCTCTCCTCAAAGTTTTTCAAAAACTTTTTAACAGATTATTGTTCAAAGAAAATTTGAAAAGAAAGTTGTTGTTTAGACAAATGACCATATTAGAAATACTTTGAAGTATGCCACAAGGGTTTGGAAAATTTAGATATGTTTTTGAATACAAATCTAGGGTACCATTACAAGCGCAAACGTTTGTGCTTTGCTTAAAACCAGCTTTGAATTAGACTCAACGGATTTTGGTTGAACGCTTTCTAAATCTGAGCAATATGTGCCAGACGCTCTCTTAGAATGGGTAGTTTTTCAATTTTATGAATAGAGCTTTCATTTATCGGATGAACACGATTTGATAAACATTACTAAGCGTATCTAATACAACGTTTGTCCAATTAAATTATTGTGGTTTGTAAAAGCGTTTATATCATTGCAATTTAACGTCTCAGCATCAAATTGTGCCTCGATATTTCTTCACTATGTTTTCCTTTCCAGATTTTCTACATATCCATCACTGCTGCAAAGGACAATAGGAATGAGATTGCAAATCAATTCTATACTAAATCATTCACTTTCTGATACACATTCCGAACTAGATTTCCCAAAATAGTTTTGGTTTCCATGCGGTCAAACCGCTGTTTAAATTGAGTCCAGCAGTCAGGATTCACAGGGCGTGCATGGTTTTCTAAGCCAGTTCGAAGTACGTCACATGACAAAACCTTAAATAAGAGTAATTTCTCAAGGTGACGCAACCATGTCTATATGCGCATAAACTTCATGTGAAATCACTGCAACATGTACAGATGTACTTGAAGTTTGGTTTCTTGCACATCAACACTTGTATTTCAAAAACAAACAATGTTTCACTACACTTACCAATTACTTATGAATCGTTCGGATCTGCACACAAAGAAATACATTTGCAAACTACTATATACTGCTTAATAATGCACTTGAAACCATCCCACAGCCATGTCTAAAATCACCGTTTCAAATAGAGATTATTAACCAAAACGGAAATCGATGAAATGGAACCACTACTTTCAGAGAAACGAAATCAGCAGAATTTTCAAAAATGCCCCAATTATTTTCTAGGTTTCCGGAAAAAGATAGTAACAGATAGTAAGGAAAATCACTTGTTCACAACCCAAATTGTAGATGATTTCGTGCATGACAAACAAGCATACATGTAATGAAATTTTTTACTGCTTTTAGGTGGTTTGAGGTTGTGCCGTAGATAAAAGGTGGAGACTTGCAGGAAGAAAGTCAGCAGAAAATGCTTCCCTGGGCCGATAGTGCGCAACTCATGCTGTTCAAGTTACTAAACCTGAAAACCCTTTCAGGATGAATACATTTTGATTTTTGCCACCTATAATGCTTGGAATAAAGTCTGTCTAAAAGGATTGTTTTTGTAACTCATGCTTGTTTACACTGCACTGACAACGTGTTTTGGGCAAAAAGCATCACTAGGAAACAACCGGAGGGCTGTCGCAACAAGACACGTGGAAGTGTAAGTGTAATGCCCACATAGATTATTGTAGTAAGCACATCTTCAGCGACATGGCAAAATGATTAAGAGAAACAGGGTTAAAAATAGTTTTACTGGGAAATAACATCTTTAGAAATATGAAAGAAACTGTAGTTTCACTTCAGCTGTTTTAATGATATCGCAAACGACTTTTCGTTCCCATGCATACATCGACTGAGAATTATTTTCCATAATACATGATTGTATGCTTAGTTCGCTTCCTGCTTGAGTTCCGTGACACCATAACAATGCTGCACTAGTTTATAACTTTTGATGCATTTCTTTTCTGGCTTACACGAATATTATTGAAGATGTGAAAACAACACCTTTTCAATGTGACAAGGTTCAACCATTTTTTTCGTATAGCGTGACCTTGCCTACAACGCATCTTACTTCATTTAACCATACAACCGCAATTCGCATGTTAAACCTGCCTTATACTCTGAGCAACAGACGTTTAGTTTAAGCTATAAATTGTTCCACTTACAAGAAAAGTAGTTTCATCTTTTTGAGGTCTGCAGCCTAAATGATCTCTGGTCTTTCGCAGCCTCCCACTCCCTCATGCATTTTATAATCGGTGTACTTGCAAGTCATCTCAGTACCATGCATTAAAATATTCATGATGGCGTCATTCAAGTGTGTGCCCTTTGTGCTTGTGTGTCATCCAAGTAAATGTATTAGCGCCATCCAACCTATACTTTTCTGATGTTGCCACTATTAAATCCTCGTATTCTTTGATGCGTTTGTGTGTTCCTTGTTACTACGATGCATGCTTAATCTACCGCGTTGCGTGTGGGAGTGGGGACGTTGCACAAAACATTTAATAATGATGTTCATCAGAATTTGAAAGAAGTGAAATAAAATTTATTACGGGCGAACAAGCATTCTACAGATATATAAGAATTATAAACAAGGCGTTGACAACATAGCAAATGATTTGCAATTGAGGGTTTTGCTTTTTACATTTCGTTGCATGTGTTATCTTTCTACAGTACAGTAAACAAGCAAATACGCATTTATACTGTACAGTCCATTAAAATTTGATGTCGAACTGTTGAGAAGGCATCAGTATATATCGTTAGGCAAATGCACACTCACCCTGCATGGAATAGGGGATGACAACCCCTTTCCCCTCTATGCTTACATCAGATTGGAAGAACACATTGAGATTTTTGAAAGTCATGTAATCAACACAATGCCACGAATCCCTACCACAGATCTTCGGTAACATCTGCTAACAAAACATTATGATTTGAAAGATAGGATCACAACAATATAAACAATTTCACGAAATGCTCAGGGGTAAATGCAAGTAAAAATATGAATTTTTCTAAAACTAAACGAAACCCCACCTATCCTGGAATCATAGAGTTTCAATATTTTGGAAAGCAGCGGCGTAATATAAAATATTTGCCACACCTCAGGAACCAATTGCGGCAGACTAACAGTAACAGCACCATCAAACAAGTATTTAATAATGTTCCTAACAAGTTTTGCAATTTTAGATTTTTGTTCGTTTCTTTGGTTTTCAGTAGTGATTTACCTTTTGTAGCACGCTAGCCTTAAAATGCAATTTTGTACCAATATGGTGGAGCACCTTGTCCTTAAAATCCATTAGAGAATTGTCTTGTTTAAAAATGTGGGCAAGTGTATCAGACGCTGATTTCAATTTGTTACTCCTCATTCAAGAGACAAAACATGAAAATGGATTTCCAAGCAATGTGGTATAAGATTAAAAAATCAACTTTGCGACAAGAAGAACAAAGCGTTTTGAATATATAGGAGACAACTTACGGAGGATGAATTGCTGCAAAAATCCAGATAATCGGATTGACATCCAAAGGAATTCTCAATATCCAAACCAACAATCTTAACCTTGATATTCTGACATTGCATCAAAGGTAAAACCCTGTATATTACAATATGTTAAAGTAAAAGAGCACAATAACGGCTGAGACTCAATAAAATGATTTTCTTGCCACGAGCTTTTATTAGCAAAAGTACAAGCATGAACAGTTTGACACAACTCTAACAGAAAAACAATTTTCAAATTTTGTTTTGCGTTTAGAGAGCCAGGTAATAATGATATTTAAAAAATCAGATGAAACAATTAAATGTTTTTTGATGAATGCGACATTTGTCAAACAAGCAACTGTTTCTCAGGCATAATATTTTGTCATTTTGTTAATGAGGTCAGGCAAACAATTAGAAAATTGAAAGAATCATCAACACTCATGCAAATAAAATGTTATTTTCACAAAAGCTACGTTTCCATCCGGATTGTCAATTTGCCAACATAAATTTTGGTTGCTTGTGTAATTGTTGGGATAATTCGGGAAAGTGACATATCCCTTTGCACCGCTCACGCTGGTTGAGCAATCACCTGTCAACAAACTTCAACGGTTGGCTTCCACAAACTTGGAATCTAAGTGACCAAAACGAAAATTACTAGGATAATCTGAAAACGCAACTAATGCCAAGAAGTTTAACACATAACCTACGATATAATTTTGTTCCTGGAAATGTTACTAACAACACAAAGCCAAAGACTAAATAAGAAATTGTCATATCTACTGCTGATAGTTCAACACTACAACCCGAGATCATAATCAACAAACTTACATTGCAGACTTGAAGTTGTTTGCTCTGAAATAAATAAAAATGAAGTTATCCAGTAAAACTAATTCGATATATGAAACATTCTGGACAAGCTAAAATATTAAATACGTCAATTACGTTTCCCAAAAACGATGAGTTTACTAATGAATCCAAAAATATTAAAGAATTTTTTAAAAACCAAGACACCCAAAGCTCCAGATTTGCATTGTATTATCTGGCAAACCGAAACCCACTAGTGAAAACTCTGCCACAGTAGTGATATGTGGAGCTTACGACAGGCATGGCTGTAAGGAAAGTGTGAGGTAGATCAGGTAAAATTGTGGCGGGATTTTCCCATTCCTAAAGACAGACTCGCTTATTTTTGACAAAACTGTATTTGGAAATATGTTTTTTTACTCAGAGTTTTGCATGTTTACGGAAAATTTAATTTGTAAGTTCTGGAAACATTTTTCGTTTATGCGAAATTCTTTACAAAAATCTGTCGCAAACTGCGTTGGCCCTTGAAAGATGAATTTTTGCATCATGCTGAATCTGATTTGAACCATATTTGTGTGATTTAGTTGACCTGGCCTGGGAACGTGTGATGTGTTCCATCAGAAACGTTGCATCAGTGCTGTTCATATCTTGTTCTTGACGTTAAAATCATGAACTGTGTCCAACTTTTTTAACTTCAGGTGTCCTCATGGTTGGTGGTTTTGATATGTTTAACTGTAAAGGACATTTGCCGATTGCAGGCTCAGACAGGCGTAAAATGAGTTTCGTTTCTTCAGTTTGCAGCTTAGTGTTTGTTTGCTCAATCAATTCCCTTTGCGGTTGTGCTCACGTAATTGCGACGCGTTTGTCTTGGTGGTGGAAATCGTGCACGTGAGTAAAAGTAGGAGCCACACTCACGTCAGCTCGTATGGTTGTGGACCTGAACGTGAAGTAACAGGTCTGCGACGCACTTTATTTCAACTTGAAATGTTGCTCCATTCATGATCTGTGTGATTAACTTGATCATTTTACCGTGATTAATGATTCAGTTCAGTTTGCACCTTCGCCAGTAACGTTGCACAGATTATCTATATCTAAAATATGAGCAGAAAGTCTTCAGTGAATTTTGTGCGGTGTGGTTTTCAAAATGAAAGTGATATTCAAGTTGCGTTGATGTCTACGCATGATTGAGGTCACAAAGCAGAGTGCCCAAAATGTGAGCGTGTATTTGTGAAGAAGGTAATTTCAAACGGCATATTCGAAACTTACACTTTGAGCAAGTTTCAAAATTTGATGTGTCAATACTTTCAATAGTCTTTTTCGAATTGCAGCAATCGCAAACGACACTTGGGAACGCACAACTGATCAAAACTTTGTTGACTTATTCAAAACTGCGCCTTTTAACAATTGGCACATAGGACTCTCTTAGTTTCAGTAGTCAACAACAGCATGCGTTTGCAAATATATTTACTGCGTTCGCTCTGATATCGACGATCGCCTAATTTCTTAGTTCGTTCATGAAGGCATAACAATCGTTCAGGTCGGTGATGACAGTGCAATAGTTATGGTGTACAGCATGCTATAATCAAAATCCGCTTTTTGCTGCCAATGTTTACAAATCTTGAATGTGGCAAAGTCGTATGGCATTGCTTGGTCCCATGTTCTGACTGAAAATAGCAACTCCTTTTAATTCGACCTTGTACTGACCATCACCAACTAGGCAAAACATGTTCTCAGCACGAATGATGCGAAGCTTCACATCAACACCATTGATAGGGTGACGTTGCTGAAAAACACATGTGCAGATGGAAATTGCCATCACATCCACTTAGCCACTCCTGGAAGTCAACTCCTTGAAATTTTTGTAACGCATGTTTACTCCACAGAGTTCGTCAAATGTTTTCAGTTGTATCTTCGAGTCACAACCTGGTCAACAGTTGAAAGCTTTTCGCTGGTGGGCCGTAATCAGGAAAGTTCCGTACGCTTTGACGCTTTCTACCTATTGCTTGAGTATGAAAAAAATGTTGATTAGCCTCCGATTGCTTTGCAACCACAAGCTACGTTAAAAGTTGGAAAAGAGGGCGACTTGCGGTTCATTGTCGAGATAGGCATTCTTTTTTTTTCATAATGCAAGTGCGCGTCGAGGGAAAGATTGGACAAGCCATTATATTATTTCGTCTCTTCACGAATATTGATTGTGACTGAGGGGCCGTCCGTTAGCACTAATTGCGGCTGTGTTCCAATTAAAGACCTTCGTCTTGGTTGGTTTGTGTTGATGGCAATGCAAACAAATTCAACTCTCTTTTTTACTCTTGAAAGACGTTTCGTCCAGTACTGCACCTGTCGTATCAGTTGAAAAGTATCATTTGTTGCATCATTTTCTAAATTGTTGCTCTTTGAAATAACAGCACTGTTGTTTCGTTTGTTTTTTGCCTTGGGGTAGAAAGAAAATCGTGGCCTGGTGAAGGCGTCATGAAACGCGTCGAACAAAAGATCTATGCACAAAAATAACAGCTTCCCCTCACTCTTCTTCAGAAATTTTGTGAACGATTTGTCTTGTTGTTTTTTTCGCCAGCGGCTCGGTCCACACGAATTTTGCAAATATGTCAATGACAATAAGGGCAAAGGTGTGTTTTTTGTTGATCTTTTACAGTTTGATTCAGTTATACCAAATGACTTGTCGATGATCGTCCAAACCACTCACGAAACTGCGACGACGTTGAAAGTCGTGAGGTCCATGTATTTATAAGTTTCCTGATTGCACAACCACACATTAAGAGGTTGGTTTACATCTTTCTATGAACTTTCTACTTCTTCAAAACTTACAGGATTTTTCGAGCGATACATTAAAGTTTAATACAATTGGGGCTTTTGTTTCCGAGAAGAAGAAGAAGAAGACAGTTCTGACTCGGTGGCTCTCAAAGTCGTGAGCCGTTTTCAGAAAATCGTTCCATCTTGATAAGGACTTTTCTTTGCGTTACGTGCCATTGCCATGATCAGGTCTTCTGTTGTTGCTTGACTGTTGAGCAATCATGAAAAAAATATGAATTTTTCTAAAACAAAACGAAACCCCACCTATCCAGGAATCATAGAGTTTCAATATTTTGGAAAGCAGTGGCGTAATATTAGATATTTGCCACACCTTAGGAACCAATTGGGGCAGACTAACAATGACAGCACCATCAAACAAGTATTTAATAGAGTTTCTAACAAGATTTGCATTTTTAGATTTTTGTTTTTTTCTTTGGTTTTCAGTAGTGACCTACCTTTTGTAGCACGCTAGCCTTAAAATGCAATTTTGGACCAATATGATGGAGCACGTTGTCCTTAAAATCCATTAGAGAATTGTTTTTTTTTTAAATGTGGGCAAGTATATCAGACGCTGATTTCAATTTGTTACTCCTCATTCAAGAGACAAAACATGAAAATTGATTTCGAAGCAATGTGGTATGAGATTCAAAAATCAACTTTGCACAAGAACAACAAAGCATTTTTAACATGAAGGAGACAACTTACGGAGGATGAATTGCTGCAAAAAGCCAGATAATCGAATTGACATCCAATGGACTGCTCAATATCCAAACCAACAACCTTAATCTTGATTTTCTGAAATTGTTTCAAAGGTAAAACCTTGTGTATTACAATATGTTAAAGTAAAAGAGCACAAAAACTGCTGAGACTCAATAAAATGATTTTCTTGCCATGAGCTTTCATTAGCAAAAGTACAAGCATAAACAGTTTGACACAACACTAATAGAAAAACAATTTTCAAGTGTTTTGCGTTTTGAGAGCCAGGTAATAATATAATATTTAAAAAATCAGATGAAAAAATTAAATGTTTTTTGATGAATGCAACATTTGCCAAACAAGCAACTGTTTCTCAGACATAATATTTTGACA
>Ga0210059_1010468_pt1 | contig 14321 bp, 8 predicted proteins | sample Ectturendosymbi2_FD_188042 | JGI IMG/M metagenome (GOLD analysis project Ga0210059, IMG submission 188042) | Ecteinascidia turbinata endosymbiont from Florida, USA - Sample 2 (SPAdes) (version 2) | ecosystem: Host-associated > Tunicates > Ascidians > Unclassified | place: Key West, Florida... | reverse complement strand
GTGCATAGCTTGTTTGTCAACGGTAAAGCTACAGAATGTAATGTTTCGCAAGAATAGAAACTATCACGAAACTATCAAGGGCGGCGACATGATGCTACAAAACGAACTATCTAGAATAGCGCTATAGGCATGACAAGCTGGTTTATAGGTCATCATTTCTTAAAACAAACCAAGAATCTCGCTAGTGATTGATCTTTTCAAAGCAACGCCATCGCGTGCTAATTTCCTCACCGCTGTCGCCTTCTCAAAATGAGTTTGAGAATAACCGGAGCAGATAACAAGCGAACGCAGCTGTGTTTGCAAGTAGAACTAGCTGAAGAAAAATCGCCATCACTTTACTCACAAAAGTCACCGCGTAGCACAACAAATGTACGTCACGGAAGAAAAAATTGTTACTCTTAGTGTTATTAAAACATTTTGTGTGCAGGCCCGCAATCGGCCCAAAACATTTTGACAAAATTAAGCCCGACCCGAATAGGCCGGCCCGACTTACAACCATTAAAAACTGTTGTTTAGTGTCATTAAAAAAATTTGTGTGCAGGCCCGCAAGCGGTCCGAAACATGTTGACAAACTTTAGCCCGGCCCGACTTACAACCAGGGACGCCAGAACGGGGGTGCATTACGGGGGCACTGCCTTTTGAAAGGGGTGCAACAGGGGCACAGGTGTCTTTCACATAACAGCATGATAAGTAGTTCCATGATTGATCAAGATCGACTTGAAACAAATTTATTACAGCTATTCGCACACTCCTAAAATTCAGAATGGTTTTCTATAATTTTTGTTATTAGTTTCGAGGTTAGCATTGTTGCTAAACATGTAAATGCGAAAAGATTGACTATTATGCATGTGCTTTTGCACTGAACCCAAGCAAACAGTTTTGAACTCGTGGTAAACAGTTTTGAACTCGACAAATATTTGAATTGTTTGGCAATATTATGACCGCAAAGTGATTGCTTTAATTAATCGCCGTGCAAACGCATTTTAAATGTTTAAAAAAAGTTTTAAAGCAGAGGATTGAAGATGTGTACATTATTAATAAAGTTGGTGCTTAAGAGTGGTAATCTACGATAGAAAGTTCTGTTTACAGACACACAGCATTAAGCAACATTTGAAACAAACAAAAACAATTACTAAATCAGTATCAAGTGCCAAAGAAACACGAAACTTGGCACATTTTTATGACAAGCAAGCAATCGTCTTCAATACGCGACAGTAAGCTGGGTAAACGTCAAGAAAAGAGTCATTTTCATTACGTTTTGTACAGTTTTTCAAACACTAGACAGACAATGATGGGTGAGACAGAAGACGCGCCTGTTCATCTTGAAGGCTGGACTTGATTCCTGGTCAGTGTAGACATGAAAACGATTATTGCAGCCTTACCAGTCTCAAGCTCACGATCAGTGGTTGGGTGCAAAGAAAAAAGCTTCACGCGCGATGCTGCCACTGATTTCACCACTGCTTCGCTTTTGCCAATAGTAGCTGTGTGGCAATGGCGCAAAGTAAGAGGAAATGTGTGTTTGTTGCTAAATTTCATACCAGTTCTTTGAGCCAGTACAATGATGTCTTTATGTTGGCGGTGGAACATGATTGAAAAGCGCTTCGCCACTGTGAATTCACTAGTAGCGAATTTTAAACAACATTTTGGTATGAAGGTAAAAATATGACCCCGGCCGAAAATTAATAAATACTTTAGCTATTGATAAGTAACAAAAACGTGCTTCTAATTAAAATTTGCTGATGAATTAAACTAATGCAGTGAATCAACATTATAAAATCAATTGCTTATATTGGACATCGGTTGAAATGAAACTCACTCCGTGAGCCTACATTACTGAAACGTCTATGGTGCTTGACCTTTTCTGAATATTAGTTATTTGGCCAAAACGTAGCAACAGCTGGCGATAGAAGGCTTGATACGGAGAGGTCAAATACGTGACCTGCAGAAAGCATTAACTCCAAAACAGTAGTTTCCAACATGTGGTGTATGTACCACAAAAGAATAAGTATGCAATTATCAACATTTCATAAAACGGCAAATGAACCTAACCTACAGGGAAATAGTAATGTTTAGAAAAGTAAGAGACAAAAAATTATGGCATCACTTTACATTTGTCCAATTCCTAAAGAGTAGCATTGGTAAATGAAAAACTGTTAGCCAATAAAATAAATGGCACTACCTAGTTGTAAATATTATCCTACAGCGACACTTTTCAAAACTTTTTATTGTTTTCTAAGCTTTATTTGCAAAAAGAGGTGGTCTTTATTATTGCAGCATAATTATCCTCACACATGCTTTTTTAATTATTAACATTCAAAATTTCGTTTCACGTTGAAACTCAAAAATCTGCAATGGGGTCGTATGTGTAGGTACAACATAAACGCTTGAGACTAGATAAGTTCCTTGAAATAATGAAACGAATATTGCAAAAAATCCCTCTACGGGAAGTTATTTGAGTTTCGTGCACCAGTTTCTTTGAAGCGCACGTAAGCATAATGAAAACAACTTTACAATGCAATGCTTTCAGCTTTTTTCCCCAAGCGAAAAAAATTAGGTTGCTTTCTGAAGCATTACACCTTTAAAACTTGATTGCGTGACGAAAAATGTCGACGTTTTTGTGTTTTTACAACTTCATCGCAATTTCAAACGAGGATGAGTTGAACGGAAACAAGTTTGTTCAGCCAAAAATCTGAGCCCATTGTAATGCTTGCACAACCTTTTTCAGTTAATTCGCAGGGGCTGAGTATTCCCGTGCAGAAGTGAGGTCAGTGGTTGAAGTTACATTGTTGAGTCACTCTACAGGCACAACTTGTTGCTGATACACGATTTGGCCAAACAATATAATGATAAATTTTTGAAATGCTTCTATCTCCAAACAAACTGTTAACATCATCTGGATATTGACACAACCGACCACTGAGAACGTCATCAGTTATAACATTTTAAAACCCATTTGCAGCGTGGAATGCACCATTAAAAATATATCGTATTTGCTAAAAATATCAAAGGCCAAACCCGATAAACGTGCACCAGGTCTTTTGAAATTATTTGCTGGTGCAGCGCATTGAAAATGTTAAATAAAGGAAGTTTCGTTTTACTCGCTTTGGAATGCCACGAGTGGTCTGCAGCGCTCATCTCCGCTTGCTCTGCGCAGTGGGTCACGTGGCTACCTTTGCAGTGAATGCTGCTCTGGTGGAAGGTCAATGAAATGTATGCACACTAAAATGACTGAAAGATTGTCAGATAAAGACGTTCTGCCAATTTTTCTAGCTAAAAAATGTCGATCAGCACTTTGATCTATCGCAGTGCTGGCGATGCTATAACTTTTTTTTGAGTCCGAATATTTGGTAATTGTGTTGTTCGTAAAAACGCACCAACAAACCTTCTGCGTAAGGACATGATAAAAGACACTTATGAACTTCCATCTTCCGCCCTGCCTAGTGTTGGAATATATTATTTGAGAATGCGAAATATAGGAAAGGCATTCACATTTTTTAATTTTAACCAATTAAGGTAAACATGTTGGAGTGTTTTTAGCACAGCAATAGCGTAGTCAAATGTGGTACATTGTTCAGAAGAAGCTGTTTTTACCCTTTTAATTTTCTGCCCAAATATTTCTTTCTCTACAGCTACTCTTGACGAAGTAACATAATTTGCACGTGGTTTCTAATACAGCATCTATCAATCATACCTTTACTTACCAAACTTCTTTTTACATTTAAACATGCGATTGTCTGTAAGCAGTTAGATGTTCCGCATCGTTACATAAATTTCTCCACAGCAGTATTAATATTTTTATTTAAAATTGAAATCTTCACGACATTTCTGAAATTCAAACCCTTTTTGGGATGTAATGAAAAGTTTGATATGTGTTGTTTCAAACATTTATTATTACACTATGTGTATATTAAGCTGTCCACGAAACAGATTGCTGAAAGCAATAAAATCTTGGCATGAGCTGTTTCACAGACCAAGACTCAGGTCACACCCTGGGTTTTTGCACCTAAAGTTTCTGTGCACGGTTGCAACAACAACAACAACAACAACAAAATCACTGGAATTACCCGAATACTGACAGCCCAGTGATTTGTGCAAACCTAACCTGACCCTTGAGTTGGGCTTTTCCAGAATGGTCAAATCAGCAGTTTTTATTTAATATTCGCCAGTTAGCACCATCTGGTGTTCAGTTGCAGTCAGGTCAACAAAGCCAACTGATGAGGATTCATTGCTCTGTTGCAAGCCAAAGGAATCTGGCGACAATGCTGCTGAGATTGTTTGCCGAACGACAAGAGCTCAAGGGATGCAATGTTGATGTTTGAAACAATTGTTGAACAACCGCTTTTTCGCAGTTTTAACAACAATTTGCTAGCGATTGTTCACTGAAGCCAAACACGAGATTTTATGTCACTACAGGTTGAACAGTAGCTATGGACGATTGCAAACAAACGGTAAAATCGTTGATGACTGAAGAGTTGACGACTTGTAACGAGATTTGTACGCATCGTCGTTGTTTAGTTGATTTAGTTTCCTCGTTTCTGTAATGCTTGATTGGCAAAAAGTGGTTGCAAACAGACGGGAAACATTGAATTACACGAAGGTTGATATGCCTCGTTTACCCTTTGGATCGCACTTTAGTTATGTCACGTGCGTCAAGTGGTTGATTTTTAAATCCAATCAAAAATTGCAAAGTCCGGATGCAAAGTAATAATCGCACATTTCCTGTAAGCACACACGCTCCAGTGAGAAACGTTCGAGCAGAAAACAAGCGTCGGGCCTTTGATCAAAACTACAGATTCGCAACAATGCCACGTGGAACTTTAGTTTTGCAGAATGCCTCTGGTGACCTTTGCAAATAATGCATCATGGTAAAACAGAAGAATGAACAGGGTGCAGATCTATCGTAACGCGACATAAACAGCTGACCTAAGCTGTGGCGAGGTTGAATTAAAAAAAAAACTTGGCTGCTACAACAAACACAGAAGACAAAACGGTTTGGAATTAATGTGCATCAAAGTAACAAGGAAGCACACGAATAAACCAAATCCCTTTTGGCTGTCACCAGAAACAAACGAACACGAACTTTGAACCTGGAAGTAAACTGTGCTTGTGACGTCACAGTGTTTTCTCCGCAGATTCAACCGTAAAGGAGAAGAAAGGATGACGAAGGGTTGCTAATGGTGACGGCGAGAGTGATTTCGTCGTGTTATCTCAATTGTTGCTTGTTTCCACAGTGTGAAGCTTTGAGCACTTCCCGCTCGGGCTTTTTGATCGCAACAGAACTATTTCGCTCTGCAACATCCCCTCCCCTGGATTTCATGACCGATGACCGATTTGCGAAGAGTAGACCTGCACCATAACTTGATGTGAAGATAAAACGAATCCGAAACGCACATGACGTTTTCTGAGGACAAAAAATTCCTCCCTGAAAAACAGTTGGTTTGATGTACAGTGTATAAAATCTGTATGCTATGTGTTTTTCGCTGCGCAGATACGATTTTGTTCTGAAAGTGATTAAAAATGGCCGCTGTGGAATTAAGAAACGAGTTTGCCGTTTGAAACGAAGGACTCGTGTCCCAAGAAAACCTAGTCAAACTTAGCGTTATATAACATACTTCATTTCCCCACTGTTACGGTGTAAAAAGAATTCCTGAGCAGGTAATTGTGATACTTCGTTGTGCAACATGAACATTTCACCAAAAGTAGTCAACACTTGTATAGCGTGCACGTTAAGGTATGTTTTAACTTCATTTTTGCTTTTGGCAACTTATGTGCGTTTTTAAGCAAGTTTGATACCTTCACAGCATCAGCGTCGTGAACACTTCCCGACATCTTCATCGAGACATATCTGAATCTGAACATTGCAAAAAAGTTTTCATGTTGTTTAGGGAATGCCTAAATGCATTTCAGCTGAAAACATTTCAGAATGTGCTGTTAGTTGATTACGTGAAGATGTCAATGCTTCTGCCCGTTATCGTGGCCTTATACTGTAAATTTATTATTATAGCCTACTACATATGGTATATATACTTTGTTTTCGTTTAAGATTGGATACTACACGAAGTATAAACATACGTAAATGCTCATCTGTAGAATGAGATACCGCTGAGTGAAAACAGGTACGGAATTAACTTTAACGAATTCCATCCATCGATGCATATGTAAAGAAAGCAGAAACATAGGAAGAGAAAATGATGAGAAAGCAGCTGAACGGGCAGCAAAAGCGAGACCAGCAATCGAGAATGAAAAACAACACCCATTAATTTTCTGAAAGCTTGATTCTCACGTTCAGGATGTGTTAATATTCCTTACATTTTTACGAAGAACAAAACATGTTCTTCAGTCATTTTCAATTACTGTGAACAAATTGGAGGGGTGAAAAGGGGGGAACTTTCACGGTCGGTTCCGGGCGACACTGAGCCTCGCTACGTCACTGAGCACAGCAGTGCATCGATTGTGGAGTCGTGCAAACGAGAGCTTGTTTAGTCCACACGCATTGAATGTCGTTTCTGCTCAACAGGAGTGAGTTGAATGGTAAGCAGAACTTTAAAGAGAGAGCTTGAAGATCGGAATGGCCGTTTAAAAGAGCGTAAAACGCATTCCGTTATAGCGTAAAAACGCGTAAAACGTGAAACGCGTCAACTGTAGGTGCTGAAAATAAATAATGCTACACTCGCCGATCAAGATTTTTACCAAAAAATTTTGTTTGCAATAGCAGATGGCGGAAAAATCAAATTTTTACCACTTTGCATTCTTTTACTGAGTGCATCAAAAGTGGAATTTTCATCCGCAAAACCATAATGCCTTGTTTGGCTGTCTTTTAAAATATACAAAAGCAAATATATTTACTGTATTATTTCAAATCAGACTTCGTTTTTAGTGGAAATGTTCTGCAATCTCAAGCGTGTCTCTTCGTGTCTGTACATTCACCAGCATCAGTGATGCGCCATTTGCTGTTCCTCACGAAGGTTAGGATTCGCAAAAAGCGTTTCGTTTTCGCTGTGCTGTCAAGGGTGCCCTTAAATATTTTTCAAAAAATGTATCTGAACAAACTTCACAACGCATCCTAACAACCGTGAGTTGAAAAAAATAGTACGACACCAAATAACTCCGAAACGTTTTCATTTTTTCATCTGACTGAGGCTCATGATGTAAGACCAGGTAGCACAAAGGAAATTCAGAAAACATTTGCATAGACATTAGGCCAAGAGACTTGGGCTGGCTTTCTTGTCAGAGGGCCACATAAACCATTGCACAAGGGTCCGACTTCCGTGGGTCGGACATCCCACGACGTAAGATGGTTCCCGAACTTTTTTAAGCTCGATCTAAACCTGAATTTAATGAACACCTCACCACCCAAGCCTAAACACCGAAAAATGTGTTTTTAATGTCAGCGCTCAATTATTTTTTTCAGATACCTATGCTATTTACAAAACAGAGACAACCAGTTGTAGTACGCTGTACTATGAAACAATGATGTATTACAAACAAATCATTGGATCAATGCGATTGATGAAACTGAAATTCCTCCTTCATAATATCTTCAATGCACGGCACTATTTTACTGAGTGCAAAGTGCATGTCGTCATCAGGATCGAGGCGATTGCAAACCTTGGTTTTAATGACGTCAGTGCCGGAAATCATTGCTCACACAGATATGTGGTCGCAAACGGGAGCAGAAAAGTCATTTGTTACCGATTATTGGTTTTTCCTTTTTAACGGAAGTCCAGAACTCTCCAAGTGACGTTGTGGATAAAAGTTGTCGATGGAACTCGTCGGGATGCAGGTCAAGAAGCTCTTCCTGGATTCCTGCGATATTCTTTGATAAGTTGACAAACTTTGCCAGAAACGGATTTCTGACCCAACAGCTGAAATGCCAGATGTCTATCCGGGATGTATCGAACACCGTGATAAGGTTTTCCAAATACTTCTCCAGGATGGGCTTGATGCTGATTTGATTCCATTCTTCCAGATACTCTTTCATTGATGGAAACGCTGCTGTTCGTCCACGCTACAGTTTCATCTTCCAGAGTTTCAGCTTTTCTTTGCAGGCAGACAGTTTCTCGGAGAGAGTGATAATATTTTGATTTCTGCCTTGGATAGCGGTGTTAAGATCGTTCACTGCGGTGAAGATGTCGTTTAAGTAGCATACTTGGAGCATTCACTCCTTATCTTGGAACAGAATGGCATGGCGATATTTTTTTCATTAAGAAAGATCTGCAATTCTGTTCGTAGATCTACTACGCGGCGCAAGAGCTTGCCGCTAGAAAGCCATCTCACATTGGAGTAGAACAGGAGATATTGGAATTCAGACCCGAGGTCGACAAACATCTGCTCGAACAGACGGACGAGAGTTAACTGCACTGGATTTGATGAAGTTGTCGACAGCAACAATCTCCTGCGTCACTGCCGAGAGATCCGGAGACAAATGTTGCGCAGCAAGGTTTTCACGGTGCAGAAGACTGTGGACGACTTATACATTAGCACTGACTTGCTTGACTTGTGCAGTAAACCTCTGTCGAGCACCAAGCATCGCGGGAGCTCCGCCAGTGCATAAGCTGACAAAGTTTTCCCAGTTGATGCCTTCTTTTTGCTGGAAATTGTCGTTGAATATTTCAGCGCCAGTTGCCATTGTTGTCAGTGGTGTGCAAAACAGAAATTCTTCTTCGAGGTCCGTGTCACCCTCGTATCTCTCTTAAACAATTAGCTGCGCGTTCTTTCCAGTGTCGGTCAACTCATCATCGAGTCGATGGCTTCACTTTCCCGCTTTCTTCATTCAAGTCACCACTTGGTCTTTTGTATTTAATGAAAAGTCTGCGATGCGACGTTTGACCGTGTTGTTCGATAGCGAGACGGACGCAATTTCGAGGCCACGTCGTCGCCGCATATAATTCTGGCCATTGTCGATGGTCCCAGGCTCGAGCTGTTCTCCAATCGTGTGCGATTTCATCTTCCCCGCTTTGCGCAGCGCGACTATGTACGATGCCAGCGTGGCTTGCTTGGAGGCTGGAAGTACTGGATTTGTTGCTGAGCAGAATCGGCTTCGTTTCAGTTCCGCTTCTCGGTGCTGAAAATAAATACGCTTCTTTTTCATATGTTACGGGTGCTTCGTCTCCAGACGTCTCTTCAATTTGTTTTTCTTCAGAGATTCGTTCGACAACACTGCATAACACAGCACACATTGCGGCTTCACAGCACCACGATCATTAATAGACTCATCCTTGAAACATATTGTTTAACAATAATACCTGCAATGTAATGTGCTAGGTTTCAGTGAATTCAGTCAGTTCTTGATAAATTTGAAGTTTGCGTGCTTAGGCAGCGAAAATGTTTCAAACTACTCTACAACTGCTACATTGCTAAGCTTTCATACTATCAAACCTAATACTCCACTGACCTATTTACTGAACTATCCAGTTCCAAAATACTTCCGTAATCAACGAATCTTACTTAGCAGCTGTTTGCCTAGTAGCTGCGCTGCCATTAATTCTCTGGGAAAACCACTTATGACGCAATAATTCAGTTTTGATAAGATGAAGTCAGTTGAAATGCGTATCATGCAATGAATAAGTCTGTTGCGGAATTGAAAAAAACTTGATAAATTACACGAAAAAAGTTAGTTTTGACAGAATTCAATCACCTTGGCGCGACACATTTTTCGATACTTCAAGACCCAGGATTAGTGACTAACTCACAAAAATTTTTATACGCTCGACTCGTGCACGTTTTATAAAGACTTTTGTCATATTAGAATAGCTCTGGTGATAGGAAGTCAAATGTAAGGGGGGAAAAAATAAGCGCTTGAAAATACCAATATCTGTGGAAACGTACTCTTTCTCAGAAAAAATCAGACACCATCATGGTTTCAGAGTTTATAATTTGCCTGCAAAGGAGGCAACTTCCGTGAAATAGAAAATATGACAACGATCAACGCAAATATATATGATAAGGACAAGTGGAATCTTGCGCAGCAAACAAGTTCAGAGGCACTTTTGTACAGTGCTCACTGCATTTAGAAAAGCTTTGTTAGCGCATCTTACATACCAATGTTTACTCGTCAATTATGGAACAAGTACGCACAGTTCGTTATCGAACGGCTGCCCGCATGGCAAGCAACAACTGTCAAATTTTGCAATACATCTCCAGGAATCCAACATCATGTTACTTAAACATTGGAGAATCAGCGAACAGAACAACTATAATAAAATCTTGTGCTCAACTGCTGTAAAATTCTGAAAACGATGCCAACGCTTCAACGACCCGACAGCAAGCTTTCATCAGGCAAGTGGCACTAAGCAACAAACCAATCTCACTGTTACTGCTTTGTTGTTTTGTGACGCTTTCGTGCCAGACGTAAGCATTCTGTCAGACTGCTGAAACGTCGGCATCGTTTTCAGAGCCCTGCAATAATTGAGCATTAGATTTTATCAAGTAACCTGTTTCGTCAGGACATTTGATGCCCTGGTTAGTAAGAATTTGTGCGCTTTTGTTCAACGATGTGCATCTTCATCTGACGTTTTAGTCAATCGCTTCAATTGTCTGATGCTATTTGCAGATATCTATTTTTCTCTCATTTTCTTAACGCTTCCAGATCACAGTGATCGAATGCATTCGTTGCTGGCGCGATGTTCCAGTGTTTGTTCTGCCTTAGTATTGATTGCGTATTGCTTAACTAACACCTTCCCTGTGATGCGTCACGCCTCATGATTTCTGTATTCTTGTGTTTTTTCCTTTAACCTCTATGGTATAGATCATGTGTCTGATACAAACATGTTATATAAAAACCAAAATTAAACACACAACACATGCAAACAAAGCAGCTCAAATGACGTAGTTAAAACATCTGTATTCAAAACCCTGTCCTTACAACCCTGTCAAAGGCTTCGTTGCGGGCTACAACAAAATTTTAACTTGTGTAATCAAGTTTTTTACTGTGCTAACAGTTTTTTCAAATGATAGACGAAATTCAGTTCGTGTGTTGTGAGGTCCAGAAAACAACACCACCAACTCACTGTCCTGCCCTATGTTTTTCAACATAACTTTAAAGCACTATTCATATTGGAAACCCCTGTTCTACAGTTACTTGGTAACTTATTAATTGGGCTTCTGAAAGAAAACTTCACGCAGTGCTGTAAACGCAGTCGCACAATTATTTTTTAAAGCAAAGTCAAATCGCCACGCATGGAAAGACTAACAATATATCTTCTGCCTCATCGTTCCCTGTTGCATTTTTCCCCACATGATTTTGTCGTTTCTCAATACATTGTCAAAAAAATTACAAAAATTTTTGCAATGGTTTTCAACCTAGAGCCGCAACCCCCGTGGGGCAGTTTGCCATTTTTCTGGGGTCGCAAGGGCTACTGATAAAAATATTCATAATTACTTAACGATTTTATATTTCGTGTATGGAACCACTTCTTGTTGTAGCCAAAATAATAGGATCACTTGGCAAAAATTATAACCTACTTTTTCGTTCAAATTTGTTCTAAGTGTGATTATGACCATCACAGTTCTGTTGCGTTTGGCATCGCACGAATAACTTTGTGACGTAGAATGTGCTGTGTTAGTTATTTAGATATCTGCTTGCGGTAGCTATCTTGGGAGGTATTCTGCCAAGTTAGTAGTTTTGAGTGAGTTGTGCTGAGGAGTGATTTGTGTACCGCACGGGTCTCTCTAAGTGATGCTGCCATATGCATCAATTCAATAAATGAGTCTTTATTCAACACAGCGATGCCGTACGTTATTTTATAGTCATTGTGAACTTCTATTGTGCAAACACAACTGCATTTCATATGCCTGACAGGAAATTTTCGGAAGGGGGTCGTTAGGTTAAATTGGGTTGCAAAATGGGTCGCTGAATGAAAAAGTTTGAAAACCACTGCTGTAAAAAATAAACTCTCCTCGCCATTGGTAATTGACCCATGCAACTAGAAAAACAATCAAAAGCTCTAAAGCTCGTATTTAAGCCAAGAATAACTGGCTCGTTGGTTGGCGCCCAGGGACCGACGTGCCTCTCCCAAACATGCACGTAAACCTCTCCCCATGATGACGTCACCCAAAAAATCCAAACCTTTTGAATCAAAACTGGAAGACCTCCTGTATCTTCAGAAAATTCGAACAGCTCTCTGTCTCCAATGGCTGGCGAGTTATGGTTGTGCAAAGAAGAGTTGTAACCGGCCTCAATTTGAAGACCCAACCAGGGCTCCGAAACAACAAGTCCGATCCCGATCCGAGCCCGACATTTGATTTTGAAGCTCGATTTAGGTCCAAAAGCCAATTTTATCAAGTACGTTAAGATATGTGCAATTGAGGTGTATCAAAAAACGTAGTTTACAGATATAGCTGCAAGTACAAGGTTTTATCATACCCCAAATAACAACTACCTTGACCAAAACATTAAAACAAGCCCAAACTTAGCTTGTTAGTCAACGATAACAATGTGGAATTGAATGTTTCTCAAGATAAAAAAACTATCACGAAATTATTCACGATGGCATAAAAGGAATTATTTAGGATAGCACTATAGGTATGAAAAAACGGTTTGTACGTCATCGTTTCTCAACACAAGCCAAGAATAGCGTAAGTGATTGATCTCTGCTGTGTTTGCAAATAGAATTAGCTGAAGAAAAATCACAATCACTTCACTCACAGAAGTCACCGTGGTGAGCACGATGAATCTACCTCAACCCTAACCCTAACGCTAACTCTTTATGTTTTTCAACGTAACTTTAAAGCACTATGCATATTCGAAACCCCTGTTCTACAGTTACTTGGTAACTTATTAATTGGACTTCTGAAAGAAAACTTCATGCAGTGCTGTAAACGCAGTCGCACAATTATTTTTTAAAGCAAAGTCAAATCGCCACGCATGGAAAGACTAACAATACGTCTTCTGCCTCATCGTTCCCTGTTGCATTGTTCCCCACATGATTTTGTCGTTTCTCAATACATTGTCAAAAAAATTACAAACTTTTTTTTTGCAAAGGTGGACACTTGGGTAACTTGCCTTCTGTGCATTGGCAAATATCATAAATACGCAGGATTTGAAGCTTTTAACATCATATAATTATTTACCAGCTGTGAGCAAGCATGAAAAAAAAGTTCTCCAATATTTACTTGCCTTTAGGCCAAAAATGCCAACAATCCCCTTTTAATCGCATTACCGAAACAAATAAAGCTGTATTCGCATCTTCCACTAAACAGCTGGCTTGTTTCGAATAACTTGCTTCACTACCTGGTACTCCGTTTCATTTCGACCGGTGTTATGATTTATTGGATGTTGTTTGCGTGACTTCTGATCACAGGAAGATCAAGTCATCAATGCGAATATGGCTGCGATCAACTTGCTCTATGCCTTTTTATCCAGGTTCAAGGAACTTGCTTGCAATTGGTCCGGCCCCGCCCACGAGCTGACCAATCACTCTAAAGAATGTTCCAACCCAAGCAAATCACACAGCGTGATAATGAAGTGCCTGGAACCAACCAACCAGCGACAAGTCAGGCAGATGCAATACGTTGATGATAGCAATTGGACGACAGTGTCCTGATTTATGTTTTTTACTCTGCCTTTGCACTGACAGGTATCAGAATCAAGCTGACCACCTGATCTGGATCGGACGAACTGGATTGCTTCATATCAGTAATTGCACACTAAGCCTCGTAATTATCGAGTCTTCAGCAAATACCAGATCACGTTTGGTGTGCCACGGCATGATCATTTCATTGTAAATAGCATCGACCGTTGTGAATAAAGCAGAATGGTTAAGTCTTCACTGTACAAGACAAGTTCGGCCTGCCCTTTCAAACGCGCCACCTTCGACTACTTGAATACTCTCTCGCTGTGTGCAACCTTGAGTTTAAGCACACGTTAACAGTGCATACTTGAACTTGAAATGGCTGTTACGAAACGTGTTGGAATTAATCCACGTGCCACGAGCCAAGTAACAAACGCTTGAATGGGGATATTGCGATGTTACTTACACACCCCTCTGCAGTTGGCGAATACGACAGGGTCTGGCCAGATGCGGGTTTGTCAAAATGTTTCGGGCCGACTTCGGTCTTGCATGCACAAGTTCATGATGCCATTCAAAGTAACGATTTATTTTTTCTTGAGGTCGATTCATCGTGCTCACCACGGTGACTTCGGTGAGTGAAGTGATTGCGATTTTAAATATGAATAGTGCTTTAAAGTTACGTTGAAAAACAAGAAGGGTTAGGGTTAAGTTAGGTTAGGGTTAGGGTTAGGGTTAGGGTTTAGGGTTAGGGTTAGGGTTAGGGTTAGGGTTAGGGTTAGGGTTAGGGTTAGGGTTAGGGTTAGGGTTAGG
>Ga0210059_1010467_pt1 | contig 14322 bp, 9 predicted proteins | sample Ectturendosymbi2_FD_188042 | JGI IMG/M metagenome (GOLD analysis project Ga0210059, IMG submission 188042) | Ecteinascidia turbinata endosymbiont from Florida, USA - Sample 2 (SPAdes) (version 2) | ecosystem: Host-associated > Tunicates > Ascidians > Unclassified | place: Key West, Florida... | reverse complement strand
TCGCGAGCAGCAGTTTGCCACCCATGCTGCATAATTTGGAAGGCATACGATGTTTAAGTGCTGGAAATGTTCTTCTACAGTGTTTACAAATCTATGAAACACATAAGATGTTTAAGTGCTGGAAATGTTCTTCTAGAATGTTTGCAAATCCATGCAACACTTCCTACAGTGCATCACGAAAATGAAGGTAGATTGCCCCATTGCCGTCTGAGATAATGGACCCACTCCCTTCAACAGACTCTGTTTATTACAATCTTTTCTGCTGTAATTTTCCCCAAAAAAGCAGTATACAGATTATGCGCGCATCATTGTGCTTAATGAACGCACATGTTAAAGTATTATATGGTTTATCTTTTACGTTTGTTATCTGCCTTGCTTTCACAAGTAAGTCCACAGCTCCTTGCTGCTTTTTCTAATTAAATCAGACCAAGTACAGCAGAAACTTTCGCCGTTGCATGTTAAGGCACTGTCTCTTGTGTCCGATACCAAAAAGTCGCCACTGACATTCTCGTATGGTGTTGCGCTCGCGATTGCTACTTTCAAAGCAACGGCCGGTCGTTTTTTTCCAGTGAATAGACTTCGTGTCCAATCACAAATTTGCAAACACAAATCTTTGCATAATTGTCTTTTCGATGACATATTGTTGCTTTCAAGTATTTTTTCACTCTACAATGAACGGACAGGGTGAATTACCAAGCATACTAGCAAAAACTGCGTTGGTCTATTGCAATCGTGCAACTGCACAGCCTATCAATACCAGAATAGTCGTTAAACCTTATTCGCTTGTTTGAGCTAGACATGAAACGTGAGATTATAAATAAACGGTTAAAATACTTGTCCAAGCGATAGATCTACTAGCGTTTTTTTCATTACAATATAACCCGCTTCATTGTTTACCACAGGCAGACTGTTCCAAAACAATTAAAACAAATACTATCAGTGCACTTGTGAAAGTATTTTTAAACTTGCATTAGGACAAAAGAATCCTTATTGACAATCAGTTTCACGCAGAAAAATGTTGGGTCTTGAGCATAAGTGAAACCATCGGAATTACCATGACTATGACGTCCCTATTTACAAGTGTAGCAAATTTCGAAAAGTTGCATGTCTTCGGTAAACTGCCTTGTTTTTGTATTTAGATTAAACTGAGGAAAACATTGGAAGATAAGTTTGGTCTTCACTTTTCTTCAACTAAGCGTTTTTTCAAAATTTAAACAAACACCGCAGGTTTTCAACTTTTTTCTTTCCCTAGTCAAAAACCATGGATACGTTGCTAGTCTCGCGCCACAAAGACTCAGGTCTCATCTGGTTTCCTTAGGAAAGCCTCCGTCTCGGAGATTCAAATCTCTACTATATCAATGCATTTTCCCAGTAGCAGATACAGATAGCTTTTATGATAAAGATGCTCCCAAATTTTTACTCCTTATTTCGTTATGTCGGTGTGGTGTGATTGTTCATTTTTAACCACACTATGAAAATAAAAATGGAATACTTCTTTGGTACAACTTTGACTTCGGCACTTGCGCAACTTCAACTTCCTATTCCAGTTTATCTTTGTTTTTAAAACTTTAATAAACTGAGTTTGCCAATTTGATATCAGGACAGATCAGGAGCATAGCGAGGTTAGATGGTGCCTGGGGCAAGAAACAAGTTTGTTGCCCTATGGTCGAACCTGAGAAGTAAATGTACTGTCTTGAAGAAAATACTTGCAGCATTATTGGGATCTTTTGGCGCCTGAGGAATTGTGCCCCCCTTGGTACGCCTCTGGGACAGATCCTGTCTTCGCCACCGACAGTCCTGTCTTCGCCAACTCCTCTGATTTATAGTTTTTTCATATTTCAAATTGGGAGTTGGAGATTTTTTTGGAGGGGCAATTCAAAAGTCGCTCTGGGCGACAGGACTGATCCTCCCTTTGATACCATTGAGTCTTGGTGGACCTTTTCGTCAAACACACACGACGTGGCAACGTCCAAGTGACGCAACTCCGGCTTCAGCTTCAACGGCGCAAATCAGAGTTGGCGATGAAAGGAGAACGAATGACACAGACCTGTGCGTTTCACGCCGTGCAACATTTGCAGTAAATGCAGGATGCGACGGGGCGAGAGTTTTGTTTCAAACTAACACACTAGCGCCGCTTGCGGCCGATCGACAGTGCACACATCAGGGGAATCCCCGACAGCATCGAAAAACAAGATAAAAGCGAACGACGCAGAAAGAAGTGGAAAACGATTTTGAAACTTGCGCGCGAGTAAAAGTCAATTGGAAGTACGATGTTGCGCGCTCCACGTCTGTTAGTCAGGACAGGCGCTAGGTGGTTGTCTCCCCCCAGAGCCTGGACGTTGGAGCCCCCAGTATACAATATATTGCATTTAACACATATGGTTTAAACAAAAACCAAACTTGTTTTAACATATATTCATGGGCGTCGGAAGGGGGAACAAGGGTGCCTTGCCCCCCCCTGGATTTTGAAATTTTTTTTGCCGATAAAGGTTGTTTTCCTAGTTTTGAGAGGGAAAAATTAAATTCATCATTTTTGCCCCTTCTGGAAAAATTTAGGGAAAATTCCCTAGTAGCCCCCCCCCTGAAAAAAATCTTTCTGACGCCCATGCATATATTCAAAAAAGCTTGTTTCTACAGCATCAACAAAAATGTACAGGAGACAGACTTAAGCACTTGCTGTATTTGAAGCTAGGAAAGTGACTTTTTCCAAGTTTTCACAAATGCAAATGTTTTTGTCAACTCAGTCATATCTAATGTTTTAGCAATATCAACTTTCAGTAGATATCATTGCCAGATTTGTTAGCCCTTTATCAGTTATATATAGTTGATATGTGAAACGTTTTGATTAGCCTTAACTTGCTGAAGCTCCGTTCAGCAGTATTGTGTACAGTAGTGATCGGCAAACTTAGAATGCCCCATCATCCTTTTCATGGGCGTCCGCTAGGGAACAACCGGATCTCGACCCCGGCTCCGGCCGGGGATTGAATATTTTACCCGGCCGGGACAATCAAAATAATTAGCCGGACCCGGGTTCTACAGATTGCTGTGTTTGTAGGAGTTAAATGTTGCCAACCGTTATGGGATTACTAAAAATATTTGCTGATGTCGTAAATTTTTGTGAAAAAGAGAATTCGTGCATCTCTGTGGCAGTGCCAAGTGCAAAGTTTATTAAGATCACTTTGGAAGAGACTGATTGCAAAGGAGTGATTGAACTATAGGAGGTGCTTCTGCAGAACATGAATCGGTATTTTTGCGGAGGGGACGTTCGACAACATTTTAATTCCATCACAAAAATCCAGCTACATGTGGTTGCAACCCTGCTGGATCCGAGATTAAAAATTGAGATTTTTTTACGAAGAGAAGTTGATCAAGCAGAGTTATTGCTGGTTCAGCTGGTTACAGCAGCACGAATCGAATCAATTAAAAACAAAAGCCAAAAAAGGAAAGAATTTCCTATGGAAGGATCACATGGCGAAGCCGATGATAGAAAACATCAAAAAACAGACAGTAATTCTACCAAGGCTAAATATAGTACTTCGCGTTTTTGAATGAGGAAAGCAGTTGCTCCGCCGACAACTTATCTCAATCAGAAGAAGATCCATGCGTTCAACACACCCTACTGCCGTAACCTGAACTTCAAGTTGCCAAACTACTGTAACCCGAAGTGGCCAAACGCTGTTCCGAAAGGAGCCAAAATGACAGATAAGCAGCAAAACACTGTGTTTGCGTTTCGATAATCGTGGTAAGACCGTTTTGCAATGTTGGCAAGATGGTTGGCGGCAAAGTATTAAATTGAGGTATGGTGACCATGGCCCAAGTACCCCTTTTGCTACGCCCATTTTGGTGAAATCAGGGTTTTGTAAAGCGTTTTAGGGACCCGATTTGGGACCCTAGAATTGAAAATCTGGTCCCTAGAATCAGACAAAATGATCATCGGGTCCTTAAAATCGGAGAAAATCGGGTCCCTAGAATAAGAGAGATCGGGTCCCTACTTGTCCATACCGGGTACCTAACATTTTCTTTAAAAAAAAACTGGTGTAATCACAAAATTTAGTATTACTGTTAGCAGTTGAACACTTCTTTGTCAAGGTTGATAAGAAACACAACACATACTTCACCTTATACTAAATCTGTATGCCTACACGGCGTGTACAGGTGATAATGTCCATGTCTTATTTATCCCCCGACTTTCTGCTGGGGGTGTTACAACAGAAATTTAACCAGAAAATTTTTACAATTTCATTATTTTACATAACTTTTTCATACTGAAAAAAAACTTTTACACTAGATTAGCTAGTACAAGCAATACATGAGAAAAACAGCAAATCTCAGTCTTAACAACCCAAACAGAAGAAACCATACAACATTGGTTCCCAAACTTTTTCTGATGGCACACCATTTGTGGGTCCCGGGCTGTTACAGACCAAATCTCATTCGATCATACGTTTGGCAAACCAGATTTGACGCAATGCGTCATGAACGAAATGGCTGTTGTTCAAGCTCGAACAATTCTAACACCATTTCAAACCAAATTAAGTTCATTTAAAATTGGAACGCAATTTTTTAAAATATTTCTCCAACTTGTTTTGGAAAAAGATGGAAGCATTTTTGACAGTGATTTGAAGATATATGCAAAGCACCTTAAAAATTTCAGTGAAGACTTTGAAGGTACTCTTTGAGGACCTACAGACGATGCGTGTGCCGGATTGGATTGTTACGCTATTTGATTTTAATGTGCAAAATGCAGACATTATAATTCGCAGTTGCAAGTTGAACTCACTGAAATGCGTGTGGATCTCGAGGCTCAATCATTCTTTAAACGCAAAAACCTGCGTGGCAGTGCCATATAAATACCGCTGATGAAAACCCGAAATTTTGTGCAGCTGTTGAGCCGTTTTTACTTGCATTCCCAATTTCCTACATGCCTCGATCTGGTATTAGTCATGCAAATAGATTCCTAAAGCAGAAGAACCGATTGAACTCGGAAGTGCGTGGTTACTTTCTCCTTAACACACCAATCTCCAGCTAGATGAAAATGATCTTGCTGCTTGTCGTAGGAAACACCCTTCTCATTGATGCGGTCTCAAATTTCAATAAAAAGTTTGCCATTTTCCTTTTGTGCTTGTATTATTAATAATGTTTCTTGCGCTCATTGCCTTTCAATTACAGTTAAATAGATGTAGTAATTGGTGTTAATCAAAAATCCCCGGATTTGCGAGGTAGTGGGATCTGAGAAGTTCAACTCGTTCGGGGCTCGGTGAGATGCAAAACTGTCGCCAGAAAGTTTTCAATAGGGGACATTGCGTTTCTTCGGGGGGCTTTGCATTTATGCGGGGGGCTTGTCATTCTAAAAACTGAAAAAATACACTGATCTATAATGTTTCATGTTTCAATTTGAGGTGGTTTGGAGCTTTGTTTGGGGAACAAAGCCCCCCGTGGCGACGGGACTGATGAGGTGTCTGGGATTTTACCTAAGGTTCGACTGATTAAAAGATTTGCAGACCCCAGCTTTACAGCTATTCCCTCAATATCTGCACAGTGCACACTACCTTCATTGTCTTCCCTCTTTTGGCTTTTGTATAAAATTGAGTAAGGTTTCAGACAGGAATTTGAAACCAAAGTCTTCACGGGCGAGTGGAAATTCGTAACCTTAATGGTTACAGACCCTCGTCAGAAGAGCAAAGGTTTGAAATGAAAGTCAATATGCGGCTCATATGCATTTCTGGGTCAAGATTTCGGACAGAAAAAAGCCAAATTTTCTCTGTTTTTATTTCTATGTAAAAAAAGCCCAGTGGATTGAAAAACATCCAGATTTTCAAGATCTGTAAAAAATCCCAGTGCGAAAAGAGCCAAATGTCAAAATCTTCAAAAAAGCAAAATTCTTAACCATGCTCTTGGAGTACACTACTCTGGATGTAGTGTTGTACCAAGTGTTATGAGTTAGCTAACAACTGTGATTACAGGAAGTGTCTGTAATCTTGTGGTCCTACCCCAACGCCATTACAAAACACTCTGTGTCTGTTATTATCAATCTGGGTTGTGGAGACAGCGTGCGCTTGGGCTCTATGGACTTCGCGTCTGGTTCGAAAATTGAAATTTAAAGCAGTGCAGTGCACAACAGGAACAGATTCAATGGGCACTGCATGAAACAAGTTGCGCGTTCCACTTGAACATCTTTCTCTATCTCTTTTTAGGTATATCTGGGTGCTCATTAAGCATTGCACAAACTGAATGGTGGCCCACGTTTCGTTTTGTGGTGGCGGGGACAAGCTTCACGCACCACTCGAAACTCTTCTCCAAGAAACATTTGTGGAACGAAAAAGGTTGCAAAAAAGCCAAAAAGTAGCCAAATAAAAATGTTGGAGCCAACTGCTTCTCAAAAGAGCCAAATTCCTGGTTTTTGGCTCCAAAAGAGCCAATCTGGCAACCCTGACTTGAACTGAACACGAGAAGATATGTTCAAATGATATTGTCACTCAATAAAGACCAGCATTAGAACAATCTGCACGCAAGTTTCACAACTTGCTTCTGCAGATAGGCAAAGCAGCGGACATGCGTTAACTGCAAACGTATAACTGCATAACACCAGGACAGTGAACCTGGTTCTTGTGCACTGTGGGTGCCATCTCAGCAAATAAACTGTCAATGCAAGAATGAAATCAATGTAATCGGAATTAAGCTCCTGACTTGAGGTTTGCTAGAAGTTTATGTTTCATAGTCCCAAGTGGGGGGCGAATGATGGTTGGCCCCCTTGCAGACGGCCATGCCCTTTCAGTCGTAATTAAAAGTCCGTGTTTTTTTGATAGCCCAATTTCAAACTTATGTTGTGTTGAGTTATATGTAACATGGTAATAATGCTATGTTAATGCAATAAACCTTATAAAAGGGGTGGCCAACCCGCGACTCTTTGCCCGGTTTCATGTGGGTCTTTTGCAATTACAGAAGTTCTACTAAATAACATGCATAACAATAAATGGCTTGTAAAGTGCCGTCGTTGTCATGTTGGTGTGTGGTATTTACAATAAATCCAGTTGAGCATAAGTATGTGGGTGAGTGAAGAAGAGATGGAGTGATATTCATGTGTGCCCATGTGTAGGATGTGACTCTTTGCGGTGACACAGTAAGAAATGTGGCTCCTGGTCTATGACTAGTTGGCCATCCCTGCCCTATAATGACAACATCAATGCCGTGCTAACATCAAACAACCAATGTTAAAGTAGCCTATGTTTTAATCCCACGAAACCGGCGCAGCAAACACGGTCCACAACAAGTGTTGCACCGCCCAATAAAAAGTACTGAATAGCCCATAATCGGGCCGAGGTCCACCACTGGGCACAGCGCTAATGCCTAAAGAACTGGATTTCTCATTGGCGTAAATTTTTGAGTTTTCATTGGACAACTCTGATGCAAGATACATTGCATAACACAGGTGCGGGCTACGAATACGATTTTATATGATTATATACCGGTTATTGTATATTTTTGTACAGTGAATGGATACAACACGGCGACAACAGTTGGTGTGACTGTCGAGGGTACAAGAGTGCGAACCTCCACTTGACATGCTAAATACAAAAACTGAGCCGCCATTCTTCTTATATTTCGATATTTAGCATTTTTTTGGTTTTCGGTAAGTTGTTGTTTTATGCGTTTTACGGAAGTTTTTGGACTGTTGTTTTCCGGTTATTTCAGGTTTGTATTATATATCAACCCACATTCGGATACGCGAATTTCTAAACTTGTTTTTGAACGTTGGCGAGGAGCCCCCTATGGTGGCCACTGGACCTCTTTCAGCTACGTTTCCCAACCTGGTTAAAACCTCTAGATACGCAACTGGTTCAGAAATACAACTTAATTTTCCTGAATATTTTTACTAGGCTATACTAAAAATGCTAGCAGTCAACGTGGATAAAGCAAACTTTACTTGCACAACCAGCTTACTAAAACAAATGCTGACAACGAAGCTATATTTTGACGAATTAAAATCTAATACGAATCTAATCTAATATTAGATAACTATGAATATTGAAAGTGGAAATGTGTGAAATCAGTTCTTGGTGAGTTCAGTTCTGATGTCTCTATATGCCGTAACAAAGAAACTCAGTCAGATTTGGGTGCCCCTTTTTTGCCCGGGGCCCTCCCGGCCGGGAGGTACGGGGCCCCTTCCTCTGGCTAAGTTGACAAGCCGATGTGTTCTTGAAGGGTCGTGAAAGTTACCAATTTTATCCTGTGCATTTATCAAAGATTGTGTCTTTTTGTGCATCTGAATCTACTCTCTGTAATGAAGCTTTACATTGCATTTAGACGAAGCTGTTAAGATAATATTTAGAAAAGAGTGCTGTGCGTATGTAAAAATAACACCTGGCACCGTGTAATCCAAACAAAACATTTTGTGTGGTTTCATTCTTTTTGTTTTTATTCAAAGCGTGTATGTTGAGTTTTTATAATTTTGCTTAAATATTTGTTGTTTTGGATCCGCCATGAACTTTGATCACACACATGCCATTCGGTACTTACGTGGCTTAGAGTTGATGACAAAAAACAACGGAGTATGCTTCACTGCCTCCACCACTAAGGACTGCAGCGGAGAAAACAATGCAACTGCAGCAAACTGCACTTGCTGAGATGTACAGTAGGAGGTGTGGTTTGTTTACAGTCGACTGAGATTTGTAGTTCAGTCGTTTGTTATTACTAATGAAAAAGAAAAAGTTTTTTCCTATTACTGTTTTACGAACGTCTGGCTCAAAGCTAGATAAAAGACCAAATGCAGATCAAAGTTTATTACTTGATTGTTAAAGCATGACGTGCGTTCTTGATCAAAACATTGAAAATATGAGTAACGTTTTTGTTTTGCGGAAATGACGAAGATGTAACAGAATGAGTCATCAGCAAAGGAAAGGTTTCAAGCATTCATAAGATAGTAAGACGCGTGTTTTTAATAAACAGCCGTAAAATGTACTGTAGTCGTTGTATGCGTGAAAGACAAAAACAAACATATTCTAGGATAATATCTGAAAGCTCGTTAGCTGTAATCTTTCGAGGAATCAGGTAGTTTGTTCTTTTTGTGATGATTTAACTTGCACATATCTGTATTCAATCAGGTAGTCTTTGGTTGGAAGAGCACCAATCAAGTATATCAATTAGCAGTTTTTCTCATAAGAAATGATTTCACGTAACACTATTCATCCTAAAATCTTCATTAAATAAGAATTCAAACAATAACAAGATTATAGGATTTGAGAGTAAGAAACCGTGTCATCATCAACTAAACACATGTGTGGCTATCAAAAGGCGACCAGCAATGCAACAGGTAAAAGTTCTACCCTGATGTTTGGTGGACTTCCCCACGAGAGTTTGATCTGCATCGCATTCGCAAAATATAAAAAATAAACCAAGAACTGTTCTGGTTCTTCACAAAGACATATTGATTCCCGGGTCGGGACCTGTCCCGTTATATTTGAGACAAGAACCAACTTCTTCTTAGAATTGCAACCTCATGCTAATGTTGTTATCCGGGTCTGAGAAGTTTAATATTAACAATAAACAGAATTTCACCACCAATTTACAAGCATTGATACTTGGTGCTTACAGAGCTGGAAGTTTGTGTTTCGCATTTCACAACATATTTGTAAATCTCACAAATCTAATCGACCATTCCCCACTTCGCAATTAGTTGATGAAGTTAACTCAAGTTTTGAAAATGAAGAACGAAACAAAACCTGCCCCAATAGACCGGGAGCCCAGAGGGTCTAAGTTAGCTGGAAAGGTAACCAATTTCTCCTGGTATCACACCATCTAGTAGGGCTTCCTGTACAAGGAACTGGTGGTCAGCCGTGTCACAGCTGGTCGGTGTGGTAATGGGGGGTGTTTAACTGCACCCCAAAAATTGAGCTAGATCATCTGTAAAGATAACCACTTATAACCTTTTACAAAATGCCCAGTATAATCCCACGAATAACAAATGACCAATGCCAGACGTTTTAAGTGGTGGGCGCCCCCGCCAGACCTCCAAAATGACCCCCCAAAATTGACCTAGATCATCTGGAAAGGTAACCACTAGAAACCTGTTGCAAAATTTTCAGCTTAATTCCAGGAACACCAAATGACCAATGCCAGACGTTTTAAGTTGTGGGGCACCCCCACCAGATGCCCCCAAATTGGTCACCCCGAAACTGAGCTTGATCAACTTGGAAGATAACCACTTGAAACCAGTTGCAAAATGTCCAGCAAAACTCGAAGGAATCGGGGGCACCAGATGCTTGAGAGGGTTTATAGCACCGATCACGTCGCCACGGGGAGCTTCTGGGGCCTTAGCACCCCGAACAAAGATATAAACCCCCTAAAACAGAAATGGAAGCATAAGATAACAATTGCTTTTCCCGCTGACCCCTTTTCTGTTCTGTCATTTTTTTCAACCTGTTTCGGAAATTGCGTTATCGAGATATCGTCGCGGTTTGCAGAAAAAATTTAACAGAGGTGCAAGGCAGTAGCCTATAACGTTCATTCACCGTAAGCTTCACACTATCTCCTGTGACCAGGAATAACATAGCCTGATCATTTTTTTTTCTTTCTGCTTGCGTTTTTTTCAAAATTAAACCAAGTGAAGTAGCTTTTCCCGACAGGTAAAACTTTTTTCCAATACATCGTCAACATAAATGTGGTTAGGCTATAATTTTTATGATGCTTTATTCACCAACAGAACTTGTAAGGTTTTAAGTAGATCACAGAAATTTTACAATGTAAATTCATTATTCAATACTTGTTGACAGCATCACAAAAACATTTAGCTAGGAAAGCCAGTCCCACAGCCAGACTTTTAAGGTTTTGGAGGAAAGTACAGTTTAAGGTTATTCTTTTTATTATATGTTAAAAACAAAATTTTCTGGGCACAAAGAAATCGGGAAGGCACTGCCCCCGAATGCGCCTCCGTGGCTACGGGCCTGGGGAGAGCCAAAGCTTGTAAATGAGTTGTCAAAGAGTAGAGGCATTGTCGCCTTTTTGACGCAGAACATAACAAATTTCCTCTTTTACCAGGGACACCGGAACATCGGTAGGTCAGGAGGTACAGTGGAAAATTTCATGGCAATGGAAATTTATTCTTAAAAAGCAAAAAACATCGTTACCAATATGCTTGCTTCTGTTCAGAGAAAATGTTGACCTCTGACCTCAAAAATAGTAACCATTCTGAATTTTCTGGGTGCGCGAATAACTACTTTACAATAAATTTGTTTTAGGTCTGTCTTGATAACCATGAAATTACTTATGATACTGTTGGGAAAACGGCACCTCTGCCACTTTTTGAATCGAGCAATGGCAATGTCCATGCTTTTCTGCAGCCATATCTTTTACAATATTTTCTCTGAAATGTTGAAAACATGTTACTTCATGCCTTCAAAATGTTTTGGCCAATTTTTAAAACTTTTTCTGTCCGATTTTTTGTAAACTTTTCAAGTGTGGTTGCGACTGCAACCCCATCTCGCACGATTATGGAACAACAAATCATCTTTCTACAGGTGCACCTGTGGACAATGCGTAACTATGCCAAAAGCTACAGAGTGCTTTTGCTGTAACGATTCATCTGAAGTCAATACGAACGAAACGGAGAAAAATGTGGACTATTCAGGATTTCGTTGTAACTGCCTCGAGATTGACGTTTTAGAAGGGTACCACCAGTGACGGCTTTACGCATAGGCCATGACCTATAGGACCCGCGCAACTCTTTCCTATGACGACTCATTATTAACTACAAAAACGGTAGAATTCACGGAAATTTAATGAACAGAACTTCTGAACTACATGAAAGCGCTATAAATTCCAAGAAAAGATTGCAGTGCCAGTTGTTCTTTAGAAGAATGTAGGAAAGGCTTTAATATCTGTTGAAGATCTAAGGCAAAATTAGAACCAAAGTCGGAACCACAAAAGATAGATTTTTGAGGGGGCATTACCCACAAATGGGGCATATTTTCATGCTTTTCATACAAACGGCCAAATGGGTCACACCTGCGTGGGGCCCCAAAAACTATGGTGGCCTAGGGCCCCGCGCTCACTAAATCTGTCCTTGGGTACTACCACGAATATCAAGAAGCAAACGGGCCATCCTTGGAGGATGAACTCATCTATGCATGAGTACGTGCAAAACGTGTTTCCATTCTTCAATGTGGGTTACATATTGAAATTCACATAAAACAGTATTGCAACATAACGTTTTATTTTTTCACCCAGGACCTGCCTACCGAAAATTCGCGCGATGGATTTGGAAGAAACTTGGCAAATAAAACAGAAGAGTTTTTTTCCTACTTGCGTTAGGCAACGACATGTCTGTGAACGTTGCTGCGGCTTCAAATATCCTACTTAATTTTGAATAAACATGTGAAGACATCAGTGCGTTTGGTTGTTTTGAGTATTCAAGCAATAAGAAGGAAGTGCATCAAAATAGGCAGGAGGCGTTGAATCTTGAAGCACGACTTCATCCTTACTAATATTTTTCTCACGAACTGACAGGGGAGGGGGGCCTTTGGCGAGCACCAACGGATGATCGTTCACATATTCCGAAAAATCAGAGATAGAAATGTGGTTAGGATTAATTTTCCCCAAGCAGTAGATCTTCTCTGTAGTTTCCTTTTTCATGAATATGTTTTACTTTTTGGTTCGAGGAATAATAGAAGGAACAGCATCAGGTTGAAGTTGTAACTGAAAATTCATGTTATATCCAATAGAGGCTGCAAATGCCCTACTTAATACGAAATCGGAATCATTGAAGTGTTTTTCACAAACCCTTGAATGCTTAGTTAAATTGTAGTTCTCTCTCCAACATTTGAAAATCCAGGCTTTCCTTGGCTTAGGGTCTTTTGGGAAAGCCAACATACAAACACTTTTGTCTCGCCCACTTCTCACGCTGCACGTTGCAACAGCACATACTACCATGACAGTAGATTTTAATGCTTCAAAACTTTTATGTCTGTATGAAGAAAAGACAACAGCTTGCAGCAAATAGCATTAACCTACTAATAAGACATTGTGTTGCAAGCTAATAAAAACAATGGAAGCATTAACAATTTGTTGGATCTCACAAATGCAAGAAAAATGGAGTCTGATACGTGAGCTGGCTAAAGCTATAGTGTTGTAATATAAACGGTAGTTCTTTAAATATCTTAGGTCAAAATGAAACCTAGCATCCCGCAAAATAAAAGTAGTCATACTGCATGGAATCACTAAACGGAAAAATACTATGGCAATTCATTTTCAGAGTCTTACACTGCGTCAGCTTCTTAAACTAGACCTGTACTTGAAGCAGTAAGCTAAGCAACGTTTCTACAGACATTATTTGTGTCAATCTCACAAAAGATATTTACTCACATCTCATTTAATTTATATGCACCTGACTAGAAACCTCTGTTTTTTCGGTGCCCCAGCGTTTCTGCTGTTTTACAGAGTACGTCTAGAGCAATTAATTCATTACAGCCAAATAAATCTACCTATCTATCTATAACAGCACATTTCTTCAGTAGTTTTGAAATTTTGACTATTGGTCATTTCGCAACACCCAGTCACCTAAACAACAACAAAACTGATTCAATAAACCCACTGGAAGGCAACTGGCTAACTAGCCTACTAGACAAACTTTTGGTCAGCAGTTTAGTCTGTTCCTTACTTGCTATGAGGATTGCACGTTAGACTAGGCCTAGTAAACAAAACAAAGCAACACCGATAAAGGTTGTCATTTCTTGACAAAATATGTATAAATAATACTCTTTTGATTCAATCTTTGATTTCTGGGAGTGTAATAATAGCCATAACGCTATGCACCTAAGATCGCTGCTAATGCCACTTAACCTTTTCAATCCCGCCATCGCAATAATTATGGCGCAAGGTTTGCAAAGCTATAACTCGCCAGCCGATTGAGCTAGGAAGCTGTTCAAACCATCTACGGATTCAGCAAGTCTGCTAGATGAAATTGAAAAAAAAATGTTGCGTTTTGGGTTTGTGGTTGTCTGGGAGAGGACGTCACAAGTGGGGGTGTCATTTTCATTTTATTGGCCTAGTTTACGCAGCCCTGCACGCCAATCCAATGGGCCAATTGTTTCGCTCAAATTTTGTTTAGAAACTAGGCTATCCTACGAGTCTTTAGAGCCCTTGATTGACTTTTTAGCATATCTGGATCAAAAATTATGCCACACAAACCAAAAAGTGGTCAAACTTTCTACCCCTACAAAAGGAAACCAGGGGTTGATTAACATCCCCTTTGTATATGGCCATAACGCGTCGTTAGAATAGGCTAGAGAGCTGTTCAAGCCCTCAAAAGACTCGTGAAGACTTGTAGTT
>Ga0210059_1010466_pt1 | contig 14322 bp, 13 predicted proteins | sample Ectturendosymbi2_FD_188042 | JGI IMG/M metagenome (GOLD analysis project Ga0210059, IMG submission 188042) | Ecteinascidia turbinata endosymbiont from Florida, USA - Sample 2 (SPAdes) (version 2) | ecosystem: Host-associated > Tunicates > Ascidians > Unclassified | place: Key West, Florida... | reverse complement strand
GCTGGAATCGCCACTGCCGACACATGATCTAAATGTTTTTGCACAAAGACTTTTCCCCGCAAACACGTGCTGGTGTTGGTTGACTTGTCAACACTCGGCATTCCACAGACCGACTCGATTTGAATGAATAAGCGGCAACTAAAAAAAACGCACTGTGACCTTAATCCCCAGAAAAACAGACATTCGGATTTCGTTGCGTTGTCAGGTAGCATTGCACTTTATTGCGCGGCATCGGCGAAGCACGACGACTGTCTGATCGCGAACGATAATCCCGACCTATGGTTTCTGGTCACACTTCTACTGGTTCGCAACGATTTGATCCAATTAGTTGAAGACGACACAGAAGCTTCGCTTGGTCTTCTACGTACAGTAGCAAACTTCTTTAAAACGTTAAACAAAATGAGTTTCTTGAACAAACAAATATTCCTTAAAACGCGCAAATGAATTTCGGTTCATTTGTCGTACAATTCCAATCGTATTCGCTTGGAAGTTCTATCGCAACAATTTTGTGTTAAAAAATCCATGTTGACTAATTCTCAAACCTTGCAAGTTTGTCATACCAAAGTGAAAGCAGGGTAGTATGAAGTGTTTAGAACGAAGAGAAAAGTGAATGCTCCCAAGCGGTTAAGCTAAAACTTAAACTAATTTGTTTTACTTTCTTGGTTGGTAGTTTGTGGATTTTGACCTGTATAGGAGCTTACTTGTAAGATGTTCATTTGGCCATCTAAGGAAAAACATAGCGTCACATATATGTTCAACAGAGCTGAAGCTTGACAGCGTTCGACCGTAAAAAGTTGTTTCAATGAAGCCATTTGAAAGAGTATGCCCGAGCGAGTTGATCAACCGCGTTGCGCAATATGTGCACATGCTCATCGGTAGAATGCATACATTTTTCAATTTTACTTGTTTACTGATATCGTGTGTAAGGTATCTGCTTTAAAATCGATTATTTATCAGCCTTCTCTAATAATTTTAATTGTGTTTTTTTAGATGATTACATTTTTCTGTAAAATTAAAATACTAACTTCTGCTTGATCGTATTTTGCAAGAGTGAGAGATGAACGTGCATTTACATCGATTTAAAACAAGTTTCCGTATTCCTGGAAAGTGCAATAAGGGTTTATGAATTCATCTGAAAATAATTATCACTTTTAGTAAGTAACTAATACAGCTGAAGATCGGAGTTGGTCCGGAGTCGGAGTCGGAGTTGGAGTTGGAGTCGGAGTCGGATAATCGAAATTTCCAGGAGTGGGTGTCGGAGTCGGACGACTGGACGTCCGACTCCACAGCCCTGCATCCAAGGCAGGGGGGATCCAAAAAGTGACTAGATGATTTTTTCTATTGTAAGTCTACTAATACATGCTGCATGGATTTACTTTTTGGAAACTTGTTTTGTTGTCAACACTAGCCTACGTGTTACATATTCAAATATCAGTAATTCTCATATTCTTCAATGCCAGTGACCTATACTCTAAGTGTTCGGCGCAGACCCTATCAAACTGATAGTGACGTGACTTGTTCCAGATCGTGCGATCAAGAGAAAAATCACAAAAAGGATTGAGAGATAATCAGAGTTGGGAAAACCCGTTTTTTTTAAAAAAAAACAACCCGTACCTGTTTTTAATCCATTTTTTGAAAAGAAATAGTTTTTTGGTTTGTCGTTTTTTTCCAAACCCCAATCTGAATTGGTTTGATTGCATCATGCAATATTACCATTTTCAGAATTACACAATAGTGACTTGTTATAACTATTATGGCATTCAATTTCGAGGGTAAAAAATGTACTCCATCTTTGCTTTCACAAATTTTTGTTGATTAATTCACTACAAAGTGGTAGGCTTGGCAAGAACGCGCAGAGCAAACAGAGAAAAGCCACACCCACACAAACTCTGCAGTTTCACGTCAAGTTTATGTACATGCCCTGCTAGTTCAGCATCTATATAGTGAATTTTTTCAACATATGGTTTGGTATATTCCAACATCAGCAACATCTATGCAGAGAAGTCAGAAAATTTGATAAAAATATACCGATTAGATCACCAATAGAATTTAATCAAACGGTTTTAATTATTCTTCGCTTTTTTTCAAGTCCTTTAAATTTCGTTGCTGGTCATTTTCTTTCATTAAAAAAATGTACAATTAACTGTACATATGTGCTGTTCATTATATTTCTTACTTGATAGTACATTCTTCAAAGGAAAAGTAAAGAGTGGGATTTTTGGTGGGTTTTACTGTTTTTTTAAGCGGGCTTTGAAAAAAATTGGTGGTTTGTTTTGGTTCGGTCCAACTGCATCAACACTGAAGAAAACTATGGACGTTTCATTGAATTTTTGAGCGAAATTTCAAACCTGTCCTAACAACTGTCCTATTTGATTTTATGATACATCACTAGTTTCCCGTTTCGCTTTTTGTGCTAATACAGTCGCACACCTGTGCTTGCAATATGTGCTTCGTTTCGAGTTTCGTCATTAACTGGCATTTCAGGCGGATTGATCATAACGGCTCACACAAGCCCGTATCTTTTCTCCCCTTAGTAATTGTACGTATAACAGCCACATAATAAAATACGAAAATTTTCTTGCGAACTTCATGCGCATTCTCAATTCTTGTGTAGTTTAGCTTGTTTCAAACTGTCAACCCTGGGTGTCCGCCAACCCAGCCGCATACCTTCTGATCGACTGCTATTCGACCAGACATTCACGCAGCCTTGTATTTCTGCAGTTGTGAACTGGGCTGACGTAGCACTGAGTGCATTCTACTCACCTGTTTTAACGCGTTGCTGGATATTTTTGCAGTCATGAACTGCTGTCTTAGGAAACCGCTGATAATTCATGTTCATTGCAGTGACACGTTGTAGCTTACAGCAACGAGTAAAGAGCGTGCGTGTAGAAATCCACAGGGACGCCGGAGGATGGAGGCATGGCGAGGACATTTCCCCCTCTGTCCTTTCAAAAGAGGGGCAACGGAGGCGGAGGAGTTATTTCATCATGGGTGTAGGAGCAGGCAAATTTTTAGGGTGCGAAAGATTTTGCCCTAATTTCACCAAACTTACCCGAAAAGTTTTTTGTGCCACTTTTGCCTGCACATTTTCTCCCACAAAGATCATAAAGATATCTTTTTGGTGTAACCTCCAGAAAAAGTCCTCATGTGTTTTCATGCAAATCTTGGGCGCCATTTTTTGAAGCCAAACAACGCTGGGCGCTAATTTTAGTCGGCTCTTCAGGGCTTTTGTCCAGATTTTTAGCAAATAAAAATTTTTGGGGGTGCACTTGCAACCCTAGCACCCCCACCTCCAACACCACTGCTTTTTATAAGAGCATCATAGGTAATTTCATGGTTTATCAAGATCGACTTGAAACAAATTTATTGCAGCTATTCGGGCGTCCAGAAAATTCAGAATGATTTTCTATCATATCTGTTATTATTTTAGAGGTCAACATTGTTGATGACCAGAAACAAACATAATTGGTAACGATTTTTTTTATAAATTTTCATTGCCCGCAACCAGGGCCGGATTTATCTGCTGCGAGACCCTAGGCTAATCAGCTTAGGGCCCTCTCTCCCACTGTTGCGAAGAAAAAAGTGGAAAGCGTTAATCATTTCGCGAAAATTCGAAATTGACCCTCTGATAGTACGGTCAGTAAAAATTTCGAAATCATTACTGGAGTGCCAACAATCACTGCATTTGTTGCTGCCTTCGACGTAAAAGCGTTCAATTGCACGCAATTGCTGAAATCCTACTTGGCTGGCGGGAGCAGGATTATTAACTGCCACAGGCAAAGCAACCGAAATCGCCACAATTGAAATATTTGACACAACACTTGGCCTACGTTTTTTATAAGAATCACATCTGTTTTTTTCGTATCTGTATTCAAAAAAAATCAAACGCACTGCCCCTATATAGTATGTGTGGAGGCATGAAGACTTTAAAGCACAACGTGAGGACCACGTTGCAACTCGCTTACCACGGCTGTAGAAATCTCACTCCCACGAGCAAAACACGTCAAGCAAAACGCACCCAAATGCTTGTAACCGTTAGGTTCACGATTCGCGTGTTTCTTACTTTTTCAGACTGGTAAGAATCGAACGCAACTGAACTGGCGCATTAAAAAAAGATGAGAGGTTTAAAAAATAGAACCGTCGCCAGAAAGTCTTGAATAGGGGATTTAAATTTTCGCAAGGGGACTTGACATTCTGAAAATTTGATAAAATCTTTACTGATTTATAGTGCTTCATATTTAAATTTGGAAGGGCTGAGCTCACCAATGCCCACCGTGGCGACTGGACTGGTTTAAATTTCGCTTATGCTGTCATTACTGAAATACGCATAAAGAAATGAAAAGCTACAATCACCGAACCAAGTAAGGCTGAAAATAACACAGTAAACAGTTAAAAAGGTTTTGTCCTTCCTTCTTCATAACAAAATTATCTAAGAATTCATTGCAGTTTGTTTGCGTAAGTTTGCCACTTTTAATGTACAGAATGCTTAGTGTGGACAACCTGCCCTGGAGCATTGCGACCCTTTTAATTCATTTTTCATTCTTTTGAATCTCGAAAAGGACCTTTCGCCTGAGCAGTTAGTGACCATCAAGCTAAGAAATAAGCCTTGGCGTGGTTGCATAAACTAAGAACCACTAATGCAAGGCATCAGACCCAAACGCACTTTTGTGATTTTTTGGTGTTTTCCTGTCTCGTTGGGGAAGAGTTCTGCGGTTGCCAGGTGGCAAAGTGGCTTTTGTTTGCTATCAAGTTCATCAAGATCTTATCTGATTTGCTTAGCATGGGAGCAATACAACCATGCGCAAGTACTCAATAGCAATCTGATTTCTGAATGACTTTACTGAAGAAAATTCAAATATAAATAATCACATCTAAACATACCAATCGAGCTCTACGCGATACAAACGCTGACAAAACTACTGTATTGCTCAGTCGCCTAAGAAACAAAACAACTATGCTTTTATTGTAGGGTACTGCTACTAGCCCTACACACAGCTCTTATCTGCAGTACAACCTTGCTTTGAGCAGGTGCAGTGACGTAACTAGAGGTTTGAGCCACGAGGAAACTTAGCTGAAGGGACCTCACTGGCTAACACTCAGAAAATAGTTGCGAAACAAGAGAAAATCCAATCCGGTATTGACCGCTATACAAAAACCCGAATTCACCGGAAAACATTCCGAAAACGTAAAAAAACAACAATCTTCTGAAACCAAAAGAATAGTAAATACCAAAATACAAACTAGGTAGGGGCCCGGTTTTTACATTTAGCTTGGCAGGGAGGGGCGGTTCGCATCCCTGCCACCCGTCAGTTATGTCACTGATCAGGTGCATTTCAAATATGAACAGCCACAAGTTCTTTGGATAGAGTCACACTTAACAATCGGTACGATTCAGCAAACGCAGGACGCAGCCAGCGTGTATATCGACACCAGGGTTTTTAAGGTTTGGTTTAAGAGAACACCAAGAAATTTCATAAGCCCGCCATTTTTATCAAAACGTACAAAATAGTTCCTAAACGTATTGTTCATTACAGTATTGGCAGTCACAGTGCACGATTAGTACCACTGTATTTACAAAAATGTCAACACAAATTTTTCAACTTCAACTTCATTAAACAGCTGTTGTTCATCAGTGAAAGCATCGGTTTCTTACTCGTCATCTGCAAATTCGAGGTCTTTAGTGCTCGCTGTGTCATTCTCTGTTCATTATTTGCTTTTATCCATTTCAATCACGAATTTCATGAGCAATCTCAAGCGCGCCCTCATCATTGAGCTGCTGTGGACCCAGTCTCGTTGCCATGTGGGGTTTTGGTGCCGTTATCCCCTCAAACAAAGCTCCCAGCCCCCCAATAGAAATATGAAATACTATAAATCAGTGGAGTTTTTGTTAATTTTTAGAATATCAAGCCCCTCTTGCACAAAAGTAAAGCCCCTCTATTGAAGACATTCTGGATTGAAACATTTATGAGAGCATTCAGATTTACATCAAACAACCGGTTTCGTTGCTTGGTTTTAACACGGCACAGAGTTGAAAATCGTTGCACTGGCCAGGTTGTGGTAAGTGGAATGGACAGCACATTGCAGCAATGTTGGTTGTCTCGTCGACCATACTAGCCCAGCGTGGGCTCTGTTTGACATCAGAAACAATGTGATTACTGAAATGTTCCGAGATCAGCAAAATACACTCGGTTACTGCCACAGAACTGTTACGTTGGAGGTTGCAAAACCGACAATTTTGGCCAATGCGGTCCATCAAGGTTTGCAAGGAAGCTATTTTTCGATTCGCTATCTCGTCTTTCAAACCCGATATATCAGATGTACGAGCTCAGCTACCGTGTTAACTTTATCTGAAATGCGATCCTGATGAATAGCATGAAATAGTGAAATGCGTTGTTTTTTCCACGCTATTGGGTTTTTGGAGTCAAAGCTGAGGTGATTATCCAGGCGGTATGGGCGTGGAGGCCTGGCAGGCTCCGAAGTGTAAATATTACCATTCTTTCCTCGGCCGGTGGTAACTGCTGGATGCTTTGAGCATAGCAAACATATCATTCAGCATGCAAAGTGAACACATTCATTTGTGGGGATTCATCAAGACCTTTCAGCTTAATCCACGTTTGAAAAGTCTGATTGTTAGATGCTTTATGACTGACTGTCAGGTGAAATTGACGATGCTTTTGAGATTCTAATAGTTAAATGCTATTCTTCCTGCACAGCAAAATCGAACGAACCTTTGCTATCACTGCTGCTGGCGTTTGCACTTTCTGGCTCATGGCTAACAGCAAGAAACACATGTTTAGGCTTTCTACAAAAATACTGCTTTATTCTTGGAAGGCTGGTTTTACGTGTTTGCTGTGACATTATCTTCTGCAAATACCCACACAAGAAAATAAGTGAATAAAATCTGGATAAGGCTTGGCTTGCTGAAAACGTCTGACACCGTGGAAAAGACTTGGCTTGCTAAAAGCGCCAGACTCAGTGGCATTCAAAGCGTTGATTATTACGTAACTTCAGGTTTTTCAAAGGTGTGTTAGGGACCCGATTCGGGTCCATAGAATCAGGATTTTTTTTAAGGAAAATGTTTGGTACCCGTTATGGACCTGTAGGGACCCGATTTCTCTGATTCTAGGGACCCGATGTTCTCTGATTCTAGGGATCCGATGATAATATTCTCTGATCCTAGGGACCCGATTTTCAATTCTAGGGACCCGAATCGGGTCCCTAAAACACCTTAAAAAAAACTGATAGAATTGAAAATCGGGTCCCAAAAATCAGATAAAATTACAGTATCAGCGGGTCCCTAGAATCAGAGAAAATTGGGCCGTTAGAATCAGAGAAATCGGGTTCGTACAGGTCCATACTGGGTACCTAACATTTTCCTTGAAAAAGAAACTGCGTAACGTAATTGTTTACCTCGAAATAGCTGTCAAATTATTAATTGTTGCGTTGCATGGGATTTCAGAGTTGATTATGATGAATAGGCGAGGCTGCTGTCTGTAATTTCTTCAACCTGTAAGTCACCTTTTTGACATTATTCAAAACAAAATAATGTACTGCAGTGAAACAGTAGTCTAACATACTGCAGTACAACCGGGCCATGTTATGTAGCCCACAGTATTTCACTGCACTCCACACAGCGGTTTGATGTCGTTATTTACTGCAATATGAATTGAAAACTAAGATAAAACCAACACGTTGTACCATTTCAAAACAGCAGACATGATCTCAATTCACTCATTATATCATCCAACCAAACACGGGCGTTCAGGCGACTGCCACGGTAAAGGCACCTGCTTCGCAAGCACACTTTTTCCAGCTTTTGTTCATTCACCATCCAAGCAACGCCGAGCATGAAGTGCTCACTTTCCCGAAAGCACATTCCTCAACTCAAGCGTTTGGTGATTCAGCACAAATCGCGTTAAGCGATCTGGAATGTGAGGTAATGAGCTCACGTTGATGTTATGTCAAAAAGGCCTTGTTTTTGATAGTGTTACTGAGCATTGCAGTAAAGCAAACACAAATTCACAGATACGTTAGGATGCTGCAGGTATATTCATGGGTGGCGGAATCTTTTTGAAAGTGGGGGGGCACAAGTGATCGTCAAGAAATGTACAGAAAATTTGTGTGGTTTTAATTGATAACTATGACGTCACAAGTATTGAAATATGACGTCATTAACTTCTGTCAGCATGTTTTATGCAATGTTTTATAAGCCCTCAACGAACCCTATCTACACTACACCCTATCTATCTACGCTACATTGACTTGAGCATATCAATGTAACTAGTTGTTCTTGGTCTTACACAAAATTTATTCACAAGTAAGTAGCCCACACAAATACAACATGCACAATGCAAAGGGAGCGACATGGGTGAGATGGGCTTTCAAAATGATGATGCGGTGACGAACATATATGTACAGTGACAAGGCCCACAATGAAAAGAGCCCGAGTTAACAACTCAGTGAAGTGAGCCGTGGGTGAGCTTACTTGCTTTACTGGTTGTCAGTGAGGATGCCAATTGTGTTGCCAATGCAAAACGAGAACATAGCTATTTAGCATTGATGGAGTCTCGAGACTTGGTCTCGGTCTCAAGTGTCGTCTCGAGACCCAATTTTGGGAGTCTCGGTCTCGAAGGCTACAAGTCTCGGCTACTAGCCTATTGTCTTGAGACTTTGAATATTGCAAGGATACATGGCTTAGTAAAACTTCAATTCAACACGTTTTTTCTCTATTGCATTTGCAGATAAGAAACAATGTAAGCAGGTCGAAAAAATGCGAGAAATTCGAAAAAAATTAAATGGGGAAGTGGTAACGACATTTTTTTTGAAAACTTTCGGCAACATCCATAAATTTTGAAGTCTCAGTCTCGGAATTTGTGATGAAGTCTCGGCCTCGAATTTCAAGTCTCCAGTCTCGGATTTTTTTTATGAGGCCTCGATCTCGAAGTTTTAAGGAGGTCTCGGTCTCGAAGTTTACTGTCTCGCCTACATCACTGCTATTTAGTGTTGCCAATGCAAAAAGAAAACAATTGAAATTGATCTGTCAAATATTTGATTTTGCGTATAAGATTTAAAAAAATTTCACCATGTAGAATGTTGTTAAAACGCTTGAAATTGCACCTAATTACAACAATTTTTCGATGGTGATACACTAAATTTTCCCGACACATACATACACACAAGCATGCAAAATTATACCACCTGACAACACTGTTCGATAACAGCAATGCGGTAAGCAATCACGAGAAGGGTGACCAGATTGTGCGCGGTGTGTTCTGCCAAACATTTACGAAATCCTGCCAAATTATAAATAATATTGTCAAAATACTGCCAAAATTTCTTCATTTAACGATTTACTTTAACAATGGACCCAATACTAACTGGGTTACGGTAGGTTGTTTAGACAAATTTAGAAATTTAAAAGTGGGGGGCTAGGCCCATGCGGCCCCCCGGTTCCGCCACCTATGGGTATATTGTGGCGTGGTGATTCGCCACATATAACGTTGAATCGTGGCAGCAATAGCAGAGTCTACCTGGTCGAGTGGGGGACTTAATTGTTGCTGTTACGCAGAGGGTCGACGGTTCGACTCTCGCTTTTGTTGGCTCAGGGCGAAGCAGCATCGTGGCTGCAACAAATGGCTCCCAACGTATCGGTGGCTGGAATCCCCGTTGAAGGTCGCCTTGAGCTTGTGAAAGTAACCTGGCGACGTGATTCGCCACATATAACGCTGAATTCGTAGCAGCAATAGTTTACCTGGTCGATTGGGGCAAACTCCATTATTGCTGTTGCGCGGAGGGTCGCCGGTTCGACACTCTCTCTAAGTGGCTCACGGCGACGCAGCATTCTGGCGGCAATAACACTATGAGCTGTAGATCTATCACTATGCAGTATCGAATGTCATGTTTTGCCTTAAACAGTTGTTGTTTGTCTTCTTTCAGAAAAAAAACTCTCGATCTTGCTTCCATGGGCGATCCTCAGAGCATTTCATCAAATGCTAAATGTCTCCCTACGACCAGAAGCAATCCGGACTTTCTTTCTGACGCTGATCACGAGGATTATCATCGACGAATTTCCTCCGATCAGTTAATGGCTGCGGCAGCAAAGTATTCATCCGTTACTGGTGACCGTGTTCACCATTCAGGCTTCGTCCGACGAAACGTCGGCGATATGAGCCGCTTTTGGTCTGGCCGAAGCAATAGCTGTCACTCTCATCTCACGTTCAATTTGATGGAAATATCTGATAAGCCTGCTGGGAACTTGAAAATCAATAGGTCGCATTTGGGTGGAAGAAAAGGCGTGGGAGCAGTAGTGAAAAAAATGACACATTTTTAATTAATTGTCTCTGTTGTATTCTATTTGGCTGCAGGGCATAGATGCAAAGATAACCACTGCATTGCACCACACAAATGAAATGCAATAAGAAATAATGATATCACAAGATCTGCACATAGTGTAACAAAACAAAGTCAACTTGCAGCCAGGGCACTGAAAAACTGTGAGACGATCTTGTCAGGTGCCAGCAAAATTTAAATATTTTGCTTATACAGCAATGAAGGAATTTAATTAAAGAAACGTAACAATATAAACAGTGAATTATACTGTACCTCTGAAATTAGAAAAGCGTATCGAGGTTAGATGGGGCCCGAGGCACGAAAAAGGTTTGGCGTCCCCCATGTTCGAACGTGAGGTCTTTCGGAAAGAAATGTGCTGTATTGAGGAAAGTACTTGCGATATTGTTGGGACTGATTCGGCACCCGGGACATTGTGCCCCCCTTGCTCCCCCTCGTTACGCCCCTGGACATAATAACAGTATAAAATGAAGATTTATGTAAATCATTTGCACATGATAAAGATAAGCGGTCCCAAAACAGACGCTTGAGGCTCACCACTTGATGGATTAACTAAAGTACATTGTAAGTTTTGTAATTTTGTAAATTGCTTACAATAGGGCAGATAGCTTCTGAACAGTTGGATGGGAATACCTGCAATATCAAATTTATGATGGAATTTATCAAGTAGAATTTTGTGATTAAGAGTATCAAAAGCTTTTGATATAACAAGATATATAGAACAAGAATGCAGTTCATTATCGGCATAACTGTGTAGCATGTCAGACTAAATCATCTCAACTCCATAGGCAGTTTAATAAATAGGCCTAAATCCATATTGATAAGGCCAGGGTTTTTTTTCAGGCGTTTTAGGGACCCGATTCGGGTCCCTAGAATCAGCGAAAATTGTCATCGGGTCCGTAGAATAAGAGAAAATCGGGTCCCTACAGGTCCATACTGGGTACCTATCATTTTTCTTAAAAAAACCCTGGATAAGGCGATAATAGTTTGCATTCCTGTAAATAATAAGCAAATACAAAATATCATGAAGAATTTTCTCAAAGATTTCATTGAGCTGTAATGAAAAGGATATTGGTCTGTGTTTAGTGCAGAGGTTTTTTCTGTAGACCTACTTGAAGCCGTATTATTAACATTGCAAAATACATCATTATTTGGTTTAACCTTGCATTAGTACAAATTCTGGAGTTGAAAGTATTCAAATGGAAAATCGCACAAGGTCGTTTCATGCCAGCGATGTGGCATTTTTGCGCAGGTTTCTACTTCAGTTATCAACACATCAGCCTCGAATTCTCTGGACCCAAGCAGGGTTTCCCTTTACAAACCGTGGAACGCATTTCATTTGATAATTTGCGAGGATTAGGTTTCTTTCATAATTTTGGTCTCTTTAGTTTCCCCACTGGCTAAGATTTGTTGTCATTCGCCGATCTTAACTATCACCCTTCAAAGTACTTTTCACAGATATACGTAAAAATCCTGTCATGCGACTGTCACTAAATCAAAAGATTGTACAACAGTTATACAGTAGAACCTAAACAGTTTCATACGTTGCTTTTAATAATACTGCTCTCTAAACTGCATGATGGTGCCCTAGTTTCTCGAACCAATAAAGGATAATATTTAAACCGAGTGACCTGTGAGCAAAAAGCAAGACCACATGTAAATCTTTAGAAAATTTCGGAGTTCGATCGTCCATAGCCCTCCGGAATAAGTACAAGTTCAAATGTTTGAGTCCAGAAAACTCGTCTTCGGTTTCTGTATTACACAATGCATTTGAAGATTTCAGTTTTGTTTCCAATTTATTTATGGTTTTGTGACAAAAGACGTGGATAACATCTATGCAAAATAAAAGTTGCTGCATTGCTTCGACAAGGAGAAATAATGTCTTACGCCTAGATGGATGTTACCGTACATCGATTTTCCAGAAGCGAATACTTGTCTTTGTTATTTAAATTGTCTGTAGCTTTTATGCAACACTTTCGTTTCAGTCGCGCACTTTATTCATATAAGGCTTGACATCAGTAATACACAGGATATTCGCATCGTTGCCACGACTGCTCTGCAGAGATGTAGTAAACTACGCAATTGGATGCAACAACGTTACAGGGCAACACACACTGACGCACGGCTGCAGCCGTTTCAAATTGCTTTTGTAAGCAGAACCTTGCATTTTAGTGACTTCTGATTGACAAAATGTTTCAATATTTTTTCAAACGCGTGTTTAGGTGTGGTTAATCACGTGTAGTAACAGACTATGTGAGTTCTCTGAATCACGAATGAAGCGTTCAGTTGTTGGTTATTTGATCGAGGCAATCCATTAGGTCAGGGGTTTTCGTAATAATGCAAAGAACTGCATTTGTTAAGAATAAATAAGACCATGGGCGTGTAGTTTCACCCCTCGCTTAAACCTTAGACTTGCGCGAGGGGGGAAACGAATGGTGTTTGATTTGTCTGACTTGGCCCTTTCAAGCACGGTGACGGCACCAAAGAGACCGCATACCGGCCAGACATGGTTCCATCATGAGCTGGAAAGGTTGTTTTGCTAGTTGCCCAAGTCACCAAAGCAAGTAGCTTGCTCCGATAGCAAATACTATAACCAGATATACGCTTTGTTTAAAGCAGTGGTTCTCAACCTTTCTTCTAACACGCCCCCTAAGTAATTGTCCTTTGTATTAAGCTCACCCCTGACTTTGAAGAAGTTGGACAGAACACTTTCGCGCTCAAAAGCTTTCCACGTTGGAGAGCTCGCAAGGGCCCTCACCCCCTATAAGTTTCTTGACGCCCCTTGGGAGGGAGGCGTGCCCTCTCCGGGTTAAAAAACACTCGTTCAAATTGAATCAAACGTTCTCGTCCAACTATAACACGACAGAGAAGTGCACGATGGCGTTTTATTTCGCATGCTCGGGCATGGACAGAAAGAACGCAACAAAAAATTGTTTTTAAACTCACGGTCGGCTCATCCGTGAACGACGTCAACATCGTGCCTAACAACGAAAGGTCCGCACCTTCGGTAACTCGCAAGCCCCCTCCCCCCTCGAAACCCAACATCGCACCCAGCAGCAACACAGTGGCGAACACGAAACAAACGAAAGAACCGACCAATGAAAATGCTTCAGCGAAATGCTCAATCATGCGTGTCGCAGCAAATAAACAAAACCACACATTGGCAGAAACACTGGAAATGCGAAGGATCGGTAACCAAAAAAAAGCTGACATATTTTCACAACGGCTCATGTTTTACCCAATCGCGTTTAGGAAAGGTGGGGCGCGATAACTTCGGGGGGATTCACTGAGCACGACTCGCAGAGTCGCGTCTCACGATGGATTAGGAAGGCGAGTCGCCCGAGCCCGTCGTCGCGACGTCTCCAGCAAGGATCCTCTCACGCGCGACTTGGCCTCGGCGCGGGCGATTGTCGTCGTCACTGCTCGCGTTCGCCGGACTCAACTGGGGGGTGAGCGGCTCGGATTCATCTTCGGCGCCGCCGCGTGGTACCTGCGTGGTCGGCAAAACATTGAATCGTTGTGAGAACAAACCGCGCCACGAAGAAGCACCAGCAGCAGACGTCTTTGAATTATATGCTGCCGTGGCTCGGGAGTTCGGAAAAAAAATTGGAGAAAAATTGGGGGATTTTTTCTCTGCGAAAAAAGCCAAGGGCGTAAAAAGGGTGGCACAATTCCCCGGGCGCCGAAAAGTCCCAACAGTGTCACAAGTACTTTCTTCAGTACAGTACATTTGCTTTCAAAAAGACCTCAGGTTCGAACATGGGTGCGCCAAACTTGCTTCTTGTCCCGGGCGCCATCTAACCTCGTTACGCCTCTGGAAAACCCAATGTGGAAAACTTTGTGATTTTTCTTGTGTGCAGGATACTGTTGTTGATAAAGAATCATTAACCGCATTGCAATCGATCGTAATTGACACGTCACAATGCCTCCAGGAAGGTTGCGGCAGCAGTGAATACATCGATCGTTCTCGGGGGG
>Ga0210059_1010465_pt1 | contig 14322 bp, 15 predicted proteins | sample Ectturendosymbi2_FD_188042 | JGI IMG/M metagenome (GOLD analysis project Ga0210059, IMG submission 188042) | Ecteinascidia turbinata endosymbiont from Florida, USA - Sample 2 (SPAdes) (version 2) | ecosystem: Host-associated > Tunicates > Ascidians > Unclassified | place: Key West, Florida... | reverse complement strand
GACTGCCAATGCATAAACACATTAACATGGATGCACATGTAGCATCTGCTAAATTGCTAGAAGCATCAACAGTAGAGGGCTTGTGTTCATTCTGCCCCACTTTCCTTTGCCCCCAGTCAGTTCCCCCTTTGTCCCCCTCAGTTCCCCCCATATCCCCCCACCCCTCATGTTCCCCCTTGTGTCCTTCGCCAGGCCTCCCCTGTCACCTTGTTGGTTCCCCTGTCAGCCCGTCCTGTGTTCGAAACTGCCCGTGAGCAAGAGTTTGTATTTTGTTGGGTTGAATTATTCTCTTGTCATCATTGGCAGAGAGGGCTATTTTGAGCGTTCGCGAACGACGATCGTGAAGCGCCTTGTTACGTTTGAGTGACTTTCTTAACATTTGCGTGAGAAGACAGGGTTTGCCTCAATGCGTGGTTTTTCATTGTCAAAAGGCGTGACGGTTGAAGGCTGCCTGAGCGCACAACGGTGTTTTATTTCACCTCAGAGTTTCGTGCAGTTGGTATCAGTCTGTAGAAGTTGTCAGGGGCAGGCTTTTAAGTTTGTGTGATGAGGTTTGCATGTTTCTAACTTAATTGTTTGAAATATTGTGTTCACTTTCGGTATAGGCTAAGAATGGCTCATGCTGCTTGTGTCTTAATCGGAAAAAGTGTAGAACTAATATATTTTATCTGTATTATGCATTCAGAGTTATTCATTGTTTAGTAACAAAGATTGAGTATTCATTAGTTGTAATTAATCTCTTACCATCTTTGTGCTTTTTATTCAAATCTGAACGCAAAAAAATCGCACAGAGCTTCTCTAGTTCAATGTTTTAGAATTGCCAGGCAATAGGTTTAAGACTGTGTAACCTTTGTTTCTATTTTAAGGTATGGCTGTAGCATAATCGCTTTTCTTTTTGTTTGTAATGGTTTGATTGTTATTGTTTTGCCTTAAATTTTGATTGATATGCTGTTACATAATCAATGTTTTTGAAATTGCTAAGCAATGTGCTCTGTGTTAACCCTTTTCACCAACAAATGGTTAGATTGGTTCAAGCTGTTTGTATCTGGAAAAAGGTGTTGAATTTAATTTATTTTTTTGTATTGTTGTGGTTATATATGCATTTGGATTAATTCATAGCAAAGTAATAGACGTTTTTCAGTGTGAAGTTAACTTTCAAGTCCTTGGTTATGTTTTTGTTTGACATTTAGTTTTTTCCAACAGGCATTCGAATGTTACATGTCTCCAATCTGCTTTCAGCCCTTACACAAGAAAAGGTTAAAGGTCATTCAGTCTTATTGGACCGCCTGAGCTTTCTCCAAGGGTGTGCAGTTCATGCTATGATCGTTTGTGAAAAAAAGCAAACTTTCAAGGTGTGATGCTCATTTCTGACAAAGCACCTTCTTGAAGCCTTGAAAATGGTTATGTCCTGCCTCAGATTATGGAAGAATTCCTTACTTTTGCATTATTAATTAATGTAATTAATTTGCAGGCAATTCACAATGATTTCTTTTACCTGTGAGCAAAAGAAATCACATCACTCCCCAACTGCAACGGAAAGGTTTGTCAAAGCCATGGCTAACCATGTGCGCTTTCAACCCCAAAATTTAAAGCCACAAATTCAGCATGATTTATGTCAGCCAGTTTTCTTAAGAGATTTTTAAATGATTCTTCAGAAATATCTGAATCTTCGCCAAAGTGTTTTGGTTTCAAAGTGTATATAATTTTAACCTTTTTTGGTTTTGATTTTTTTTCAATTTTTCTGATCATAACTTTTGATTTGTTAGAGTTAAAAAAAGCCGTAACAATTACATTTTTTGCTGCGCCATACATTTCTTGGGCTGTTTTAATGTCAAATTCAGAAAGTATCTTGTTTTTGTTTTCGACACTAAATCCTGGTTTATAAATTGGTTGCATAACACTGTCTTTGTCTTCAGAATTGTGAAAGAGTCCGATTCAATGACCAATTTGAAGAAATTGCATGTGAACGGAATCGATAAAATCTGGGCTGCGGACCTTGTGGATATACAATCATTTTCAAAATTCAACCATGGAGTCAAGTATCTTCTAACTGTGATTGATGTATTTTGAAAGTTTGGCTAGATTTCCCGTTGAAAGACAAAACTGGAGTTTCTGTCTCGAAAGCGTTGAAAGAAATTTTCAAACAGAGAAAACCAGAAAAGCTTTGGACGGACAAAGGGAAAGAATTTTATAATAAACATGTGAACGTGTTGGATGTAGAGCTTTACTGAAAATGAGGAGAAATCGTCAGTAGTCGAACGTTGGAACCAAACGATGAAAGAAAAAATGTTCAAGTATTTCACGGCAAACAACACTAACAAATATATTGACGTTCTTGACTTGTTGAGAGATACAACAACACGAGACATTCATCAATAAAAATGACACCTGTCGAAGCAAGCAAAAAGACAAATGCTATAACTATTTACAGAAACCTCTATCCAGACTTAACAAGACGGCCCATGAGAGCAAAATACAACATTGGTGACAAAGTCCGAATTCAAAAGAAAAAAGGGCTTTTTGAAAAGGGCTTCACCCCAAACTGGACAGAAGAAGTCTTCACCGTTTCAAAAGCTCAAAGAACCGACCCGATTACTTATAAAGTTACAGACTACAAAGATGAAGAGGTTCAGGGCATATTCTATGAGCAAGAGCTTCAGAAGACATCTCAAGAAATTTTCAGAATTGAGAAGGTTGTGAAAAAAGGCAAAACGAAATCATTGGTGAAATGGATGAGGTATCCAGAAAGTTTCAATTCTTGGGTTGACAACAAAGAACGTATAAACTTTGATACAAATGGAAAGTCTCGGAATAAAAAGCTCAACAGTCACTGCGTTTCTAAAGGACAAGCTCACACCAGAGCAATGTAAAGAATTGCAAAAAATCATGAACCTTGATCCAAAGATGTATAGAAAAGTTTTCATCTATCGAGGTTAATTTGGACCCAGTCCAAATGCAATTTGGACCCTATCCAAAATTTAAGCATATAATAAAATGAGTTTTCAAAAAATAAGACATCAAAACGTGACCAACTTGTCGCTGAATATATCAAAACCAAGAATAAAATTCAAGAAGATTTTCGCTCAGAACGCTTGGGTGAACAATCTCTTTACAAAGGTTTTGGTAAAATATTCAAGCCAATAACTGAACAACAACAATAATCACCTGAAGAAATTGTTTCCAAGTTTGCCCCACTTCAAGAAGCAATAGAAAATATGCCTCAAGTATTACCTTGGGACATGCCTCAACCTGAACTGGAAGAACAACCTGAAGCATTGCCAGTCGTCCCTGCTGTCACTCCCGCTAAACCTCCATTGCCAATTAATATTGGACGAATTTTTGAACATTATCTACATGCTTCGCATGGAGATTATGGTGATCATTCTCATTATGGGCAAAAGGATAAAAATGGGCAGTTTTATCTAGGAAATGCTCTGGTTGGAATAGATGCAAACGATTTGCCTATTAACGACAAAAGGTATCGTGGGACCCAAGGTCTTTGGCAACTTATCACAATGAAAGACCCAGAACCTAAATTTCCAACAAAAAAAGACGAGAAAAATTATGGAGAAATTATGGTTGAAGCTGATGCAACAAGACATCCAGACAATCCGGATAGGCCTTTCGAAAGCAAAAGCTCCAAACGGAATAATTTTATAAAAACAATTTGGGATAAACATGATGAAACACCAAAGCAAAAAGCAAAGTGAGAAGCAAAACGTCAACAGAAAAAATCAAAAGGCCAAGGCGTCTTCCTCCCAAGTTATCCAAACGCCTTGTGTGAACGACTCGAACTTCTGATGGCTTCGAAACAAGCAGGAAACACAGGTGTTCGAAACGAAATTTGTAAGCATTAGTGATGAACTTCTGAGTCAAAAAATTTTTTCTCGTGATGCTTATACAAACTTAATGCTGACATTATGTAAATAATAGTTATAAGAAGAGGATATAGAAAAAAATATCAAGTCGGCGGCTCTGGAATTTTTTCAAAGCTCAAAGACTTTTTGTCAGGATTCATCAGTAAAAAGCAAGTTGTTGACACATCTTTGAACATCGCTCAAAGTGCCGGGTAAAAGACCGGACAAAATGCTATTGATTTTGCGAGTTCGAAATAGACTCCCAAATCACATACCTGATTTTCAAAGTGAAAACAAAAACGCCTATAATAAATGGACATTCTTAACATTACTGAAAAAACTGAAATTGACGAATCGATCGAACGATGTGAATATCACAGTTACGAACCAATCACTGGCACTGACCTTAACAGATCTGGGGAAATAAGGATCAATATTGAAACACAAGACTTGTTCACACATCCGAGTGAAAGTTATCTGGTTTTCGACGGTAAGTTGGTGAAAAACGCTGACGACGCTGTTTACGCTGATGCTGACGTCATCACGCTAACAAACAATGCCATGATGCATCTTTTCAACAACATAAAATACCAACTTTCAGGGCAAGAAATTGAAAGTCTGTTTCACCCTGGTCAGGCAACTACGATGCTTGGGCTGTTGAAATTTCCAGATGATATTCAGAAAAGCACAGGCCTGAACCAATTGTGGTTCAAATATTCAGGTGCAACAGTTCATCGTCAAAATAACATAGGTTTTGGAGTTCGACAACAGTATATTATTCAAAAGCCTGACCCGAACGGAAAATTTTCATTCAGAGTTCCGCTGAAACACATCTTTGGGTTCTGTGATGACTATGAGAAAGTCGTTTACGGTTTTAAACATCAACTCACTCTCGTAAGAAAGGATGATAAGCGATTTTCAGAAACAATGCGGCTGATGCCGGAAAGGTTGTTTTGTCGAAGCTTTCTTGGTATATGCCTCATGTGCTTCCAAATGATCATGAAAAACTTGCACTATACAAAACAATTGAATCAAAATCAAGTCTCCCAGTCGGTTACCGAATGGTTCAATACGACTCGATCTCAGTCTCACAAACGTGAAATTTCACCTGGCGATTGTCGGTGAAATCAGCCCCAGAGAAACCTTGTAGCTTTTCAGACAGATAAATCTGGAAACCAGGAACACAATCCATCAATTTTTGACCACTGTAATCTCATTAACATGTTTGTGATGCTCAACTCTCGAAGGTATCCTGAGATGGACTATGACGATAACAACTTTACTCAGCAAATATTTCCAAGGGTTTATGGAGATGCCGCGGCGTTCCAAACAAAGTTTTACAATGTTGAAGAGTTGATTTCTTCTCCAAGCATTACTCCAGCAGACTACAAGGAACTGTTCCCAATGTTTGTCTTTGATGTGACAAAACAGAGCGAAAAACTCAAAAACTCTGTGACTGACATTCAGATCAAGGCTCAGTTTTCAGCAAACGTCGCCGCAAACACAGAAGCTTTCGCTGTTGTCATCAGTGATAAAAGTCTCATTTTCCAGAGCGATGGGCAGAAAATGCGCGTTTAATATTAAGTAAGATTTTTTTCTTAACTCAAGCTTGAGTTAAGAAAAAAGTCTCATTTTGAAATTTTGTAAGATTTTCCAGTGAATATATTCTTCCAGATTTTACCATTATTACATAATATTGAGCGTGGTGCGAGAAATCCGAAAAGTCTTCCGCTCCTTTACTCGTCTTGGAAATATATTCTTTTCCCTCACTGAGGTCTGTTATTTTTACTGGTTTTCGGTTTCTTCCTCTTGTGCTTTAAAAACGTTTTAAAAATTCTTCTTTATCATTTTGAAGAATGATGTTATAGATTCTTGACTTTGGCCAAGTTTTCCACACTTTGAGATAAAGCATTTTTGCAAAAGTGAACAAATCGTTTTGTTTCAAAAAAGCTTGAAGTTCTTTTTTCAAATTGTTTCGAATAATGTTGTCAAACAGTTCAGACTTGCTCATATCTCTTTTCGCTTCAAGACCATTCATTTCGGTGAAATTAAATAAATCAATTCGTGAAAATTTTTCAATCGCCATTTATTACAAGAGAAAATCTCTTTAACTTATATTTTGTGAAAGCAAACACGAAAAAAAAAGTAAAAGAAATTTTACCATATAATAAATGAAAGACGAAACATTGCAAAAATTGATTGATCTTCTCTATGAAGGAGTTGAGAGAGAACTTCTCGGGAAAGAGAAAACTCTCAAACAATTAAGAGCCGAGGCACGACTTCGGGGCTTCAATGACATTTCAAAACTCAAGAAAGCACAATTGAAAAATTTGCTTTCAAAACCACAAGACTTAGATCAACTGAGAAAACGAAACCTCATGGTGAAAGCAAAGAAACTTGGAATCAAAAATGCTGCAAAGCTCAAAAAGACACAACTCATTAACGAAATTGATGATAAGATGTTGAAATTGGTGGAGGAAAAACAGTCTTCCTTCAGGGGTTTCACAAATCAATTCACACCTGAACCGAGCGGCAATGTGACATTTGATCCAGAATCCTTTTTGACTGCTGTGAAACGACAGGCACTCGCAAAGATCCAAACGCAAACCAAAGTGAAAATAATATTGAGATCAAAGATGAAAAAAAACAGATCTCAAGACTGGCCAAAGCCTCGTGGAAGAACATCAATTCAGATCAAAATATGAAATTGTTCTTGAATCAACAGACAAGAACGAATTGTGAAGTCTCTTGACAGAACAAGTCTTCGAGACCTTGCAAAATTTCAGATGAATGGGAGTGGGTGGATATTTCACTCAATTGTGGCACTTGATATTCACACTATTGGATATGAGCCATTGAACGGAAGTTCTTGGGCTCCTCTTCCGAAATTTCTAGCGAGCAATAAGGCGACCGTCAATATGAAGAACACTGATAACCAATGCATCAAATGGTGCATCGCAAGAGCTTTGAATCCAGCAAAAAGGGACATTGAAAAAAATCCAGATCGGATCACAAAACACTTGAGAAAACAAACAGAGTCTCTCAGTTTCAAAGGAATTGAGTTTCCAATGAGTTTGCAAGCAATTGACAAGTTTGAGAGACTCAATCCAGAGATATCTGTGAATATATCTGGATTTGATAACATCTCAAAAGTTTATTCTTTCAGAATATCAAAATTCAAAAGACAAAAAGAAATTGATTTGATGCTTCTTGAGAACAAGCATTATTATCTTGTCAAAAATTTGTCGAGACTAATGTCAATGCAAACCTCAAAACATCATAGGGAGATTGTGATTTGTCGGAGATGTCTCAATCATTTTCCAAACGACAAAGCTTTGGAAAAGCATGAAGAAAATTGTCAGAATCATGATGCAATCAAGATTGTTCTTCCAGAAAAGGGTCACAATCTCAGAATTAAAAAACCACAAGTATTCGATGAGAGTGCCAATTGTGGTTTATGCCGACTTTGGGTCATTCACAAAACCGATTGACTCATGTCAACCGGATCCTGACAGAAGCTCCACGAAAGCTTACCAAAAGCATGGACCGTCTGGATTTTGCTTTCACGTAAAGTGTCTTGACAAATCTTCAGAACCAATCTTGTTTACAAAAACAAGAGAGGAAGAAAATGTTGCTGACATCTTCGTGGACATGCTTGACAAAAAATTGACCGAGTTTGGTCGTCCGAAGTGAAAGAGATGTTTTTTTCCGAAGATGACCGGGTAAAGTTTGAAAAAGCAAGAGAGTGCTGGATTTGCCAGAAACCATTTGATGATGGTGATGATAAACTGAGAGATCATTGTTACTTTTCCGGGCAATTCAGAGGAGCAGCTCATAATAAATGTAACTTGCTTTTCAGAAAACCGAAACATGTGCCAGTGATATGTCATAACCTTTCAGGTTACGACTCACATCTCTTCATCAAGAATCTTGGGAAAACACAAGGTCAGATTGATTGTAGCCCGAACAATGAGGAGAAATATATAAGCTTCTCGAATAGTGTTAACGACGAAAACAAGAAATTCAAATACAAAATTCGCTTTATTGATTCTTTTAAATTTATGTCAAGCAGTCTTGACAAACTTGTAAATAATCTCGAACCGGATCAGTTCAAAAACTTGAAGGAATAATTCAATGACTTTAAATTGTTGGTGCGAAAGGGAGTTTTTCCATATGATTGGTTTGACTCTCTGGAAAAACTGTCTGAAAGAAATCTTCCGCCAAAGGAGGCATTTTATTCAAAGTTGAATGACTGTGATATCACAGACAAAGACTTTGAACATGCACTGAAAGTGTGGAAACATTTCAAGATGACACGTTTCTGTGAATATCACGATCTTTATTTGAAAACGGATGTTCTTCTGCTCGCAGATGGTTTTGAAAATTTCAGAGACGTTTGTATGAAGAACTATGAATTGGATCCAGCATGGTATTACACTGCGCCTGGGTTGGCTTAGGATGCTTGTCTGAAAAAGACGGGGATTCAACTTGAACTTCTTTCTGATCCAGATATGCTTCTGATGATTGAGCAAGGCATTCGTGGAGGAGTCTCAATGATTTCAAAACGATATGCAAAAGCAAACAATAAATATATAGGTGAGAAATTCAATCCGAATGAAAAACCAAAATTCATCCAATATCTTGACGCTAACAATCTCTATGGTTGGGCGATGAGTTTGCCACTGCCTTTGAAAGGTTTCAAGTGGATGACAGATTTGAAAAATTGGAGAGAATTTTCTGATCAAGAGGGGAGAGGATGTATTCTTGAAACTGACTTGGAATACCCAAAGAAGCTTCAATGAATATCCACTCGCTCCAGAGCGGATTGAAATCAACAAAGTCGAGAAACTTATTCCCAACTTGAATGAAAAGAAGATATATGTTCTTCATCACAAAAATTTGTAACAATATTTGGATCTCGGCTTGAAATTAACGAAGATTCACCACGGAATCTCCTTTGACGAAAAAGCATGGTTGAAACCATACATTGACTTGAATACGAACCTTCGTTTCAGGGCGCAAAATGAGTTTGAGAAAGATTTTTTCAAACTCATGAACAACAGCGTCTTTGGCAAGACAATGGAAAATATCCGCAACCGGGTAAATAATCGGTTGGTCAATAACCAAACGTCGCTGAAAAATGTGCGGCAAAACCAAACTTTGATCATTGCACTGTATTTGATTAAAATCTTGTCGCAGTGCACATGAAGAAGACAGAACTGGTTTTCAATAAACCTGTATACCTTGGAATGAGTATTCTGGATTTGTCAAAGACCTTAATGTATGATTTTCATCATAATTACATCAAGAAAGGATTCGGCTCGAAGGCGAATCTGTGGTTCACGGACACTGACAGTCTTTGCTATGAAATCGAAACAGAAGATTTTTTCAAAGATATTTCAGCTGACGTCCAAGAAAAATTTGACACTTCAAATTTCTCACTAAACCATCCTTCAGGCATTCCAACAGGAATCAACAAGAAAGTTCCAGGAATGTTTGAAGATGAGGCTGGAGGGGAAATCATCGAAGAGTTTGTTGGCTTGCGAGCGAAGTTCTACGCAATTAAGAAACTCGATGGTGAAGAAGAAAAAAAGTGTAAGGATGTCAAGAGAAATGTCATAAGAAACAAAATTTCTTTCAATGATTACAAAGACGTCTTGTTCTCAGGAAAAGAGGTATTGAGGACGATGAATGTCATTCGAAGTCGCCAACACAATCTCTCCACAGAAATGGTCAATAAAATAGCTCTCTCTGCCAATGATGATAAGAGAATAATTCAACCCGACAAAATACAAACTCTTGCTCACGGACACAGGACGGGCTGATAGGGGAACCGACAGGGGAGGCCCGGCAAGGGGCAGGGGGGACACGAGAGGAACTGAGGGGGACTGGGGCAAAGGGGGAACTGACTGGGGGCAAAGGAAAGTGGGGCAGAATGAACAAAAGCCCTCTACTATCAACAACGAAATCGTACGTCAACCATGGACGTCGGATGAATTTTTTTCAAGTGGGGGGGCAACAGAGATGAAATTTCATTTTACCAGCTCGGAACTAAGAGACATTTTCCTACTACAAACGCAATAGGAACATATCAAATTTCAAAATCAACGCCTATGACGTCGCATCCGCTTCCGACGCCTATGACGTCGTCAACGCTAAGCAGTGAATTTGTGCGAGCAAGCAGTAAAAATACCTTAGACAGACTTTCAACGAAATCGTGAATGTTGGCATTGCGCGCTGCGACAACGACTTCCTCGTCAGCTGCACGTCGAGTACAATCTCCGTATCTAGTATAGATTGATAAAAAACATGCATGAGGAGGTTTGGTTGGTTTATTCCTTTCTTGTGCACACAATGCATGACAAAGTGAAAGGTCCTTGGAGTCAGTTAACCGAACAGTTCACTTTCGTCCTAGTGCAAGACATTTGGTGAGACGAAAAAACACTAACTTGTCTTGATCTTTCGCCCGACTTAATAGTTCGGCAACAAACGCCCATACCGCAAATCCAGCGAGTCGGTATGCACATTAATATGTACAAATATGATAGTTTTTCTGCGGAATACAATGAATCAGACAAATGCATGAAACATGCAAAACTGAAAGCATGTGGATGGTGCAGATTGGCGTGAAATAAATTCAACAATGTCTGGGTCAATTACTCTGGTTTTTACGCCACACACATCCATGCAGTACTTACAAAATATTCTCCTTCACTGATTGGTTGAACAGTACAGGCTCCTGAGACACCAGACCCATCTGATGCCGCAACCAGCTGACATTCAGATCAGTAATATCGGTACCGTCCAAAAACTGCAAAACACACTTATTTAGATACATTTTGGCAATACCTCATAATCAGCACATGAAATGAACGCCGAGTCGATCTTCTTCATCACTTACTTCAGCAGCAACAGAAGCAAAAGGTTGCAAAGGTCAGATGCACTGTCAGTTACAATAAGGAAAAATACAAGTAATAAACCTTGAAAAGAATGAAATGCAGTAATGTGCCTTAACACATCAGTAGATTGTAAAAAACGAACGTAATACGCACTGACCACTTGCCCGGATGCAGGATCGTAAAACCGTTCCAAGAGCTGGACTGTAGTGGACTTGCCACATCCCGATTGTCCAACCAGGGCCAACGTTTGGCCGGCTTTGACAGTGAGGTCGCATCCGCGTAAAACCGGAAGATCCGGTCTTGTGGGGTAGCGGAAGAACACTGATTTAATAGTAATGTCGCCTTTGCAGTGCACCTGCATGAAAGAACGTAGGATTCCATCACCTGAATTGCAACTTAGTTTGAAGTGGAAAGGACAAAGTACAACCGCAGACAAGTTTTTTCAATCGTTTTGCTAAAAACATTTCAGCAACAGGTCTTCATGAAGGCGACACAGCCAAATCTGATCGCAAAATATTTTCTAGAACTAGGAAATCGATTTCACCTCATTTACGCATCTTCTGTCCTTGCTCAAATCAGGGGCGGATCCAGAGGGGGCGATTTGGGCGATCGCCCCCCCTGAAACTTGCTAAAATATGTTTTCTCACAACGAATTTGTAAAATTCGGAAAACAGCATTCGCGATATAAGGACATTTTGTCGTCCATTGTTTTGTCACAGCAGTGTTGTGAAGTATACTTTATCTCTCTTACATAGCGAAGCTGTTATGACATGAGACTTGACTACCAAATGATACTGAAATCGCCCCCCCTAGTCTTACTGACTGGATCCGTCCCAGACTCAAATAGATGTGGATATGGGCAAGTCCAAATCATCGCAAAGTTTCGAAAGCAGAGCAGGCAGATTCATCGAAAGCTCAACAGCAAACCTATGTCCTTAAATTCTGTTTGCTACACGATGAGATTAGAGGTGAAGGCTTTTTTGACAACAAAAATGCGGCTATGCTGCTTTCTTTCCTTTACCTAAATTGACAACAATTTTAATCAAGTCATCGATATTAGCACCTGGTCTCCAACTTCACAAGCTCACATGTAAATCAAGTAAGAACCTTGACGAGCATCATAACTTTTTAATCTGAAATGGTAGTTCTCAGAGTGTGACGCAAAAAAAGCATGTACATACACAAAACATAACGACATGGATGAACTGCCACATCGAAGCAACAAGACCATTTCACGTTACTGTAGAAGGCATTGCTTTTTTGACCACGTCATCCTGGCAACCACCATTTTTACTGCAAGGCAACGAACAACTTGCACTAAACGGTGAGATCACGTCCGGGTAGTTTCCCAATTAATTTTGTATTTATTCATAATTGTGACGTGCTTTGCATGGATGTCAAGGCAAATGCAAGGTTTCTTTTTCTAATTAGTGACATGATTTAAAGCTACACAACTGTCAACACAGCGTAGAAATACATTTTTCAGCTCAGTTCAACTGTTTTTCTATTTCATCGTCACTGTAGCGCATCATCAGCGTCATACTTACAGGTTTGTGACCTTCGTCGCTGTAAGCGTCAATCGTGGGAACTTTTTCAAACAAAGCGAACATTCTAGATGCCGACGTCTTTGCTTCTGCGTAATCAGGAGCAACTGAACTATTCTGTCCCATGGCCATTGCTCCGAATATGACGGCGGTTATGACCCTGAAGGTAAACCGACAGAGATCTCAGGTTTTGAAGATGCATTAGGAAATCCCAGACCCAGAGCGAACTCTAAAACAGGCAATACCAATAAGGCACATACCTTTACAATGACCCGATACAGATAGGAATGGTTTGACAGAGCGCATGAAATTCGTCTATTGTACCTCGATGTTATAACAAGTTTTTAACGGACCGAGAAAGCACACTCAAGTATCTCCGAAAAACGTCCGTGGGATCATGCAACTTACCTGAAAACGTTGTCGAATGTCATTTCCTGAGCAATAACCAATTCTATACCAAGTCGAAACACCGCGGCATAAGCAAAAAAGATCACGCATTGAGAGTATCCATAACCGATTCCGACAATAAAACTCTTCGACAACGATTTCCTGCAAAAAAACTAGTTTAACGAAAGACAGTGAGACCCTTCTTCTATTGGGCGCCATTCGAAAAAATTACATCGGACTCATTTAGCACAATAAAACTGTTACATCGGACATATTTAGTTAAATCGGAATAGATTGACTGTAGCAAAATCGGAACAGACTTCCCTAAATCCGAACAGATTTAGTTAAAATTCGTCTACTAGTGCCTAGGTGTTGTAACAAGGTTCACTCGGACCAAGAAAGCACACTCACGTATCTTTGTACAAGTTCGTGGAATCATGCAACTTACTTGAAAACATTGTCGAGGGGCAATCGGGATGTGGTACGTCCACTACAGTCGGAACTCGGAACAGATTTAAATTGGAAGAGATTTAGCTAAATCGGAACATACTTAGTTAAATCGGACCACGTTTAGCTAAATCAGACAGATTTAGTTAAATTGGAAAGACAAGTATATATTCTTGAAGCTTGCACCTGACGCCAGAAAACTCAAATTGAACATCACGAGACAACTCTCCATATTTTTCCCCAATGGAAACTGTCCATTGGATTGGAATTCAAATCTTTGTCGAATGACATTTTCTTTGTCAACTTCAAATCTTTTAATCGAATGAGATCAGATCTTTGTCGAATGACATAGGTGTTTCATTAGTGAACTGTTGCATCACCCATGCTCAACATTCAAATCAATTGTTTTGGGGGAAGCCATCAGAATGCGAAGGTTGAACGAACGCGATGAAGACTATCAATCAGCTCTCGTGCGATTCGGAATAAAGGTTTACACTCTGGCTTCTCCCAGAACATGGTGCAAGACGTGATAACATTAGCATCTGGCTAGAAAATCAGGCTCCATCCAACCAGCGTAAAAACAATGCCAATAAAATGGTCTGGGCAACGTTTTTCCCTTCGTTATTGAAACTAACTCAAAAAGACAAAAAAGAGCGCAGTCGACTGATTCCTCGAAAGCATACAGAAACACCAGTGCTTTTAAGTGTCGCCGAAAGGGAGAGAGAATCTCTACGAGCCATGCTTTCCTGAAATGTTTGAAATGTGCTGAAGTCAGAGAATAGCTCACCTTTCTGATGAGATGTAAGAGAGAAAAAATCTTACTCCCATCTCACAGCAGAAAAAACGTAGACTTTGTTGATCGAGCAAGGGAATAGACTTTTACGGGACGATTTAATTAGTTTGGAAAGATTCGCTAAAGGAGACGGAGAAGCGTGGAAAATGGTGAACGACAACGAAAGGTGCGCCATTTATAAAGAACGCAACAAAACCAAACTGCGATTTGTAAAAAAGTTCAACTGGATACGCGATAAACAACGCTGCCACATTCTAGGCCTACGCCAAGGCCTAGCTAAGAACGCCATGGAAAAGAAACGCAGGAAAAATGCTGGAGACACCCAACGCTTTAGAAAGAGGCAGAAAACTCGCAAAATGCAAGCTGTGCTGGCAGAAGCTCAAAAAATGATTTTG
>Ga0210059_1010464_pt1 | contig 14324 bp, 8 predicted proteins | sample Ectturendosymbi2_FD_188042 | JGI IMG/M metagenome (GOLD analysis project Ga0210059, IMG submission 188042) | Ecteinascidia turbinata endosymbiont from Florida, USA - Sample 2 (SPAdes) (version 2) | ecosystem: Host-associated > Tunicates > Ascidians > Unclassified | place: Key West, Florida... | reverse complement strand
CTACTGTAGAAGCGTCAGGGCAATCCGTCAAAGCGGTCCATGAATATTAGACTTTAAGGCGGCGTTCAAAGAGTGAATCACCCTCTTTGAGCGTAGAGAGTTGCACGTGTTAAATATTGAACACCGGATGCACAGCTTGAGGCGGTTAGACAAAGGTTAAAGCATTTGGTCGCTGCGCGCCGTTACAATGATTTCCCAACCTGTTAAGCCAGCAACCTTCCCAAAGTCTCTAAGCTTCAGAATAGCTCACTGAACATTTTAAGTCATGCAGCACCTCACTAACACCAATGTGGGGTTCTATACGCCTCAAACTGTGATCTAGAAGTCAATTTTCCAACTACGCTTTTGAATCCTCAAGTTTTGCCCGCCAAAACGGCCCAAATCGACTTTTTTCGAAAGGATCCTGTTTTCGAGTATTCCGGCGGTTGGCGAAGCGTAAAAACACGATCGGATCGGCTAGTGGGGATGCGAGGTGCGTTTTTTCGCATTTACACCGGATTTTGCTGAAATGATACAGGCAATGGCACAAGTATACATTTTTCTCAAACATTTCAAATGTAAAGGTATGTTTTTGTGATTCTCATTCGATTCCTTGCTGTCTCGTGGATCCAGGGATGTTTTCACTGGCTTTCTAGCCCGGAGATATGGCTGATCAAAAATTTACTGGCCACTATTCTGGTCGGCGCGGGAGTTAAAGGGTTTCAAAGACATCTTGCTCTCGTTTGCTTAAAAAGGATTGTGGAAATAGACCCGTAATTTAAAGACAAAATTGGAAGAAATTAAGTTTTACCCTTTTTTTTCTGGGATTGAAAGTATTTTATTTAATTCATCCTTGTTTCCTAAACGGTTAATTCATTGTTATTCAGAAAAAGTTACAAAATCAGGTTTAAATCACATGAAATAATTCAAAATGTGTTTTGTTTTGAAGTTTCATGACATGCAATGCAAAGCTCGTCTTTTTTTGGTGTCGCGCCTCAACATTGCGTCTGCATTAGAATCAGTGAAGGGCCTCTTCTAAACAAATGTGCAATTCCTTTCTGCATCATAATCTGATGTTGCAAAAGCGAGACTGTAAATATTGCGACCGGTTTATCCAACATTATAATTTGGACTCTTAATATATAATGGAATGCGAAAAAATAATCGAACCAATCGCTCATTTTTCCTCTCGTGTGTGACCAAGGACCACACTCGGGTTCTAGGCAGAGGGGTCTGTTCGAAGCATTGGGGGCTAGCATTTGTCAAATAAATATGTTGCGACACTTCAAGGCCTGCTCCTCCCAATATGATGGCCGGGATATTTTTGGCCATAAATCGCCAGCTGCTAGAGCTAGAGAGCTGTTTAAACACTCTTTGGAATCGGCAAGTCTTCCAGATTCGATTTAAAAAGTTTTCATTTTTGGGTTTTGAGTTCTCTGCAGCTGAATTAACAAATGATGGTGCTTTCGAATTTTGTGCGAAATTTATATAGCCCTGCTGGCTAAACCAACAATCCATTTTTGACTGATTTTTTTGGAAATTGGGTTGAAATTCTGCGTCTTCAGAGCCGTTGATTGGCTTTCTAACATATCTGGAGCCAATATTACGGATCAAACCCCCATTTTTCGACAAAAATGAATTTCACAATAGATATCATTTGCCATTTCAAGGCAAATTCTGCCCTGCCATAAATCAGCGGAAGATTGAGCGAGAGAGTTGTTCAAACCCACTAAAGACTCGTAAAGTCTTGAAGTATGCAATAAAAAGATCGTTTTAAGTTTTCAGTTTTGGGTTTTTGGTCAATGATGTCATTATTGGGGTATGTCTTGCGGTGGTTTTGATGACGTCATTGACCGATCCAATGAGCCGGTTTTGTGGCTCAAGGTTTTATTGGATTTTTGGCTATAATACGAGTCTTTAGAGCCCTTGGTTGACTTACTAGATTTTCTTGTTCTAAAGTTGTGACAAAAAATTCCAAATTTTTCGGGAATTTCTGGAAGAAGCTGGGGGATTTTCCTAAATAATTTTCGGAAGTTTGACCACATATTGGGAACCAGCAACGCTAGAAAGTTGATGAAGTCCTCTAAAGACTCGTATTATACCCTAGAATCACATAAAACTTTGAGCCACAAAATCGGCTCGTTTGGTCAGCTCCCAGGAGATGATGACGTTATTGAGATATAAACAGGATTTGCATAAACGCACATATATCGTATAAACATAAACAAAGTACCCGACAACCAAAACTGTAACAACTTTTTTATTGCAAACTGCAAGACGTTCCCTATCTTCAGAGTTTTTTTTCACCTTTCTAGCTCAATCTGCTGGCGAGTCGTTGCAATATGTAATATGAATATGATCTACTCGGGGTCAGCGTTTGTGGGAGCAACATGTTTACCAATTTTTGTTTTTTGAACCAAAATGTTGGCTGCAGATATGCTAGAAAGCCAATCAAGCGCTCTAAAGGGTTGGATGATATCCTAGATTCCAAAAAATTGAGCCTAAAATGGCTTATTGGGTTGGCGTCAAGGGCCAGGTAATGTTGGCCAAAAAAAAACGCAAAACAACCCCAGCTATGAGGTAAACCACAGAGAACCCCAAATCTAAATCAAAAAATATTTTTTTAGTCGAAACTAGAAGACTTCCCAAATACCTATTTCGTATATGGTGTGAACAGATGTCTAGCTCTAGCGGCTGGTCACTTATGGACAAAAAAGTACCAGCCATTATAGTGGCTGGTGCAGGCGTTAAAGGGTAACGTTGGGAGTTGTGATAATCAGTGTTGTAAAGTGGTCTGCTGATTTCTCATAACGCGTTGCATTATGCTGCTTGTGCTTTGTGGTAAGTTCGTTGTAAAAATGTTTCAAAAAATCCAGCGAAATTAACTTCGCTCCCACTCGCTTTTATTTTAAGTTTATTATTTCTGACCCAAAGGTGTTTGTAAGTTCAGAAACAATGCAATCTAACAAAGCAAGTACTAAGCCGAATGACAAAACACAACCTGACAGTACCAAGCCTGATGACAAAACGCATTCTCCGTCAACAGGTGGTCCTTCAGCCCATTGCATTATGTTGCTTATGCTTTGTGATAAGTTCGTATTAAAAATGGTTTGAAAAATGCAATTAAATCAATTTCGCTCCTACTTGCTTTTACTATAAGTTTAATTTTTATTACACAAAAGTGTTTGTAAATGCAGAAACAATGCAACCTAACCAAACAAGTACCAAGTGCGACAGTAGCAAGACCGATGACAAAAAGCAACATCTGCCAAAAGGTGGTCCTAGACCAGAGGACAAACCTCAAAATAGACTTCATCAATCAACAACGTAGACAAATTTGTCACAACTCTATCTTCTTCATTACTTGTTGAATTTTGTTTACTGACACTTGATTACTACATATTAATGTGTTTCACGTTGCCATGCCAGTGTTTCTTGGATTCATATTTGGTTTTGAGATTTGTATAAGTTATTTCGTGTGTATACTCAATTGGTGGATTCAATGCAATGTACTTGTTTGTTAACAACACAACAGTAGACTTGATAATCTGCTAATCTACATCATGGCATTTGTTTGCTGTTTTAAGTCGCTCTTGCGAACGTTCAACGCTGATCGATGTTATCCTACCAGGTGTACCAAAGCGCTTTATGTTACTTTGCTCTTGCTTGACGTTAGCTTGTGTTAGTGTTTTTATTGTATGATCTGATTGTAATCAAAGAAAGCAGTAGAAGTTACGATGGCTTTCAAGAGGGAAATGCTGCGAGAGCCTTGCAAGGCTTGGTAACCTCAAGACGCAAGATCGCTTTGACCGGAAATCTTAGAACAACTAGTTTGGCTCCTCATTTAAAAGGATTCATGGAATGTACTGAATATGGATTCTCTACATGGCCGTCCCTACATTGGCACACCACGCCGGGAATTTAATCGTAATGGGCGTTGTGGTAGAAGCAACGAATCCTAATCACAGGCAGATAGGCCTACAAATATTTCGTTTAATTTCCAAAGTTTTTTTTTTAATTTTGGATATTCATTCATGTCAAGCAAATATCTTGATTTAAATCCACTATAGGAGAAACACAAGAGGGTAACCAGAACTATCGAATATATTAATTATACTTCTCACAACGCATAAGACGTTCTGCAAAAGGAATGTGATTGTAAAATATATTTATATTGCTTAGGCGACCTATTGCAGTTGTGTGTAAGATCGGATCTTTCATAAAAATTAGGGACGTGTTGCATGTTCGTGTTACAGAAAATCTCTTTCTAGCGGTCAATAAGTCACATTATTCTCGCTGAGATATTTGTGTTTTTCCTAGGTACGTTCATACCATGTTTCACTCCAGTAAGAGTAGTCTTTGTGCTTCATCCTCCAGAAGACCTGGCTAATCGTGGAAAGCCACATCACTGCAAAGGATTGCAAAACAAATCGTCTTGGTTTGTGTAGCTTCATTGAGAAACGCCTGCTATATGCATGTAGTTGATCTGTTTGGAGAAAAAGAAAACATATATGATCGATGTACCGAGTAAGAACACTGTATGCATGTAGAGAAGCAAAATTAAATTTATTTGAGGTATTATCGCTTTATGTGGAATGAAAAAACAGATTTTATGACACCCACATGCAAAATACTTGATAGACAGCAACGCAATCAGTAATTTTCAAGCATTGGAAATTTTTTCCAGGTACAGGGTACATCGCACCCGAGTTTGAGCCGTATACGTGAGTGAAATTTAGGGAGTGCTATGAAAACGTCATCCTCAACATGCACACCATAATTTCCTTCTTGGATCCGATCTTCAACACAACTTTCCATGTGCAGGCTTACAAGCATCCCCACGTCATTTTTGGCAAGTTTTGCTGACTCATCACCGCAGTAGAGGAGTTTCCACCCATTGCCAGCTCCTTATTCGAATTTTGTCAAGATTGCAAGTTTACTTTACTGTGCAACCTCTTCACTCCCACATTCAAAGCGCTAAACTTGAGCATGCATCGCAATAACAAGAACGCACAAATACGTGAAAGAAGAGAGGGATACATACACGTGGTGGTAGTAGAAAAGTATACACTTGATGGCGCTGCTACATTTACTTCGGTGAAACACAAGCACCGAAGGCATTCGCATTAGTGACGCCATCATAATAATTATTACGTATTGCTGCGATGACTTCCAAGTACACCGATTTACAAAATGCTTGAGGGAGTGGGAGGCTGCAAGGACCAAGGGTCATTTAGGTTGCAGACCTTTCATGGACAAAGCTACTTATTTAAAGGGAACAGTTTATAACAGTAAGCAAAAGTCTTTTTCTCTGGGCATCAAGTTTAATATGCCTAATGCGGCTTTACACTTTGTTGAAGCAATATGCGTTGCAGGCAAGGGAAGCCATCAGACGAAACTCGTTCAATATTGTTACATTGAACATTTAGTGTCTTCACATATTTCAAAAAATCGTGAAAGCTAGAGAGGAAAGGTTGTCAAACGTTTTGCACTAGTGCAACACTGTAATGGCAGCACGGAATTTAAGCAGATCCAAGCTGCTCAGGTAACCTTCAAACACAAACACCGTTGTTGTCCTTGCTCAAAATGGGCAATTTTGGTTTATTCGCTTATACTAGACTAATTTCGAGGAGAACAGTTTCAAGAACAAAATCTTGAATTTCGTAACGGAATTTGTAATTCTTTTTTTTAACACACACAGGCACACACACACACACACAAACAAACTAGGCATTGACAGACAGTTTTCAATTTTCGTGTTTTAGGGTTATTTAAAAGCTACGTTACATGAGCAAAATATCACATTGCATAAAGGAGAAGTAACAAATTATTTCAAAATGTTAGCAATGGATGCGATAAGCACGGGTCGCTGTTGCGGATTTTCAAGCAAGGATCCATGCCTTTGTTAAAAGCCCTGAACGGAAAAGACATCAAGAGAGCAGAACAACAGGAACGTCGCTTTATTGTTAACAGATTGAGTTTCATGAGAGGTGATCATGGATACTTGACACCACTTACTGCGTTTCCTAAACGAAGGAAATCAGTTTTGAAAATAAACGACCAGGCTTTACTGCGAATTGTGTATCACAGCACCTTTATGCTATACGACGAAAAACGGTTTGTAATCTGGTTTGAAGGCAAAACTTTAATAAAACATAATTTTAAGCATAAATTTTAAAACACTACAAAACTGTTATAACATTTTGAATGACCGCTTTTGCGAAAATCTGAATTACATATAAAAACACTTGTCAACATTTTGAAAAGCAATAAAAAAACAAATCTTTGCCACATTTTCCGAAAAAGGCATCTTTGCTCCTTTAAATGTTGGTAACTCGTTGGGAAGACCTCGACCAGTACATTTTCTATCTCTTTCAGCAGGAGACTGATGACATTGTAGAATGGTTTATGCGAAATAAGAGTAGAAAACCAACATTTTTGCACCCGTTAACCACACAGTTTTTGCTCATTCATAATATGATGGATTATAGTTATATAAGACTTTCGAACAATGATTCTCTTTAAACCTTATACCCGCTTTTGCATATCTACTTTCCCATATCGAATGACACGAAAAGTCAAGTTCGCATGGTACTTCAAAGACTCGGTAAAAAAATAGTAAACGAACTGAACTACCTTTTGGAAAGCTGGATTGAAAACGAGTTTTGAATTCCTTTTGGCAATGTAGAAAAGCGTTTATGTCGCACTATGAGCTCCTACGTGGGTCGCTAGCGGCCCGAACGTAACTTTGCAGGTGCATGGTACCCACATCAAATAGTTCTCAACTTCGACACTCCATATACTCCTCACGTTGCTCGTTGGCATAGCTTTCATACACAAGTGTTTTCGTTTGCGAAACTACAGAAAAGTTTCATTTTTTTCGAAAAATGCAAAGCGACACTAGCGACCCATGCTTCGTAACAGGGCAATACTTCACTCTAAACGCATGTCGTAAGAGCCAGCGCGGTCAAACATTCAGCCAGAGGGCCACATGCACCCCACGATGTATTTCCGTGCGACAAGCGAACTGATTATCTGGGCAGAGTCATATAATGGGACGTCACCAACGAATTTGTGGCGTCGTATAATCGGCACGATACAGCGTGTTTCTGTGAAAACCTGCGCAATAAACACGAGATAAAGCATCAGGGGCAGTGTTCAATTTCCCTGGATGGTAAACGATATCGAAGTCAAACTCACTGAGAAGCAAACGGCAGTGCATTACTTTTTCGTTTTTCATTTTTCTCAGATGTTCAACACTGTACATAAAGGCACCGATCCCTGATCTGTAACAATAGTGAATTTGCGGCCCATGAGATAATGCGTCCATTTACTGACCGCTTCTACAATGGCTGAAGCCTCCTTTTCAACGCTCGACTGGCGCAGTTCACATTTGATTAACATTCGAGTAAAAAATGCCAGTTTCCTTTGTTCAAGGAAACAGGAATAGCGTTCTCGGAGGCGTCGGTTTCTACAACAAAAAGCAGATCTTCATCAATGACCCAGAGAGTTGCCGCTGACAAATCTTCCTTCAGCGTCTGCAAGGCATGCAAGGCCTTCTCACCTAAGGAAATTCAGTCGCAGAAATCAGAGGTTTATTTTCTCGGAAAATTGTGAAATCCACTGAGCGTAGTATGCATACATTTCAACAACCCTTTGCAGCTGCTTTCGAGATGTTGAATCCTGGTAATGATAAAGAATTTTTCGTGAACTTGCACTTATCGTTGTTAACGGTAAGATTATAGTCTTTCACTGCTTTAAGAAACTTGCTCAGATTCTGGTCATTCTCTTCTCTCGTCCGACCCTAATATCGTTGATCACGCGTTGCAAGCAAGGGACGGCATTTTTTAAGCCAAAGGGCATTCTCCTAAATTGATAAAGTTGTCCGTTAGCTTCGAATGCTGTATGATATTGTTCTTTCGGCATAATAGGAACTTGATGATACGCACTTCTCAAGTCCAAGCTCGAAAACCGTTTGTACTGCGCAACCTTATTCACAACATCCCACACATTTGGCAAAGGATAAACATCCAACAGAGTAAACTTGTTAATGGTTTGGCTGCAGTTTATGCAAAGTCTCTTTCTGTGTTGTTCACTTTTCACAATCTCAACTTGCGCTCGCCAGGACGACCAACTGGGTTCGATAACACCATCACGCTGTATTTCATAGGCTTTATTGGCTATGAAATCCTTATCTGTTTTTGAATAATGCTGCAATTTCGAAGCCACTTGCTTGTTATCAGCAGTAATATGCTTGGAGTCGAACTGGCTTCACAACCTTAGCAGCTTCCAAGGTCACCAGTTTTATTGGGCGTTCAGGACCAACAAAAGTAAAGTTAACACTTTCATGTTCTTTGAGAAAATCGCGCCCAGGAATTGCGTCCCATTGCGGACCGTCTGTTACAGATAGACTTACGTCCTCATAGCAGCGATTTTTCAGTTTGATCGATGCACGACACCACCCGTTTGTTTTAACCGAAGAACCCTTAAAGTTAAGATAGCTATGACTATCTTTTCACGATGGTTGTCTGTTACTGCAAGTACGGCTCGACGGAAGAAGGCTAAATTAACATGGTTGCGCTTTGCAGCGGTGTAGAGTAACCACCGAGCTAAAACCCCGTTCACTGAAATTAACACATTTGCGTTGTCGTCGTCCGAACTTGGATGAGACGGACACGGTGCCAACGTACAAACAGTAGTTCTCCGTTGATCCGGGCGATCCTTCGAACGGCACACTGGAGCAAAATGCCCTTTTCGTCCACGTTTGTAACAAATGCGCTGTCTTGCAGGACATTTGCTCCTGAAATGGGCCGGATTACCACAAAAAGCAAAGCGTTCTGAAGGGAAGACCAGCCACGAAATCATCACGAACTGCCGCTTCTTTACATTGAACAGCTGACACGTGTGTGAAATTGCAGTCAACATTAAATGCCTTCAGATGTTGAAGAAATTCATTGATACTTTCTCCTGGCTTCTGCTGACAAGTGTTCAGTCTGTGTCTCGGAAATGCTTCGTTGACAGGTTTAACGAAAACATTGTCTAAACATGCTATCGCGTCCTCGTAAGTCGAACATTCACGTATGTACTCGTAAACTGTTGAATCGAGTAGACTAATCAATATGTGCAACATATCCGAAACAGTAACATCTGCCAGACGACACAGACAGTTTCTAAAATCCGCTTCCAATGTTTCCATCGATATGCACTGGATGCTGAATCATCAGGAGTTGAAAACGTTTGCGGCCTCAGATGCTTGTCCATGATTTTAGTGTAATAAGTTGTAGTGACACGTAACTCGCCGTTGCGTCTGGATGCAGTCTTTGTTCCACTTAAATCAGTTACGAACGTAAAAAGCAGACTGCATGAATACAATCGGCCGCGATCAAGAAATGGTGCGCATCTCTCGGCTACCAAGTAGAAATGACCACTTTCGGAACAACCGACCACAGTTGCGGTAGCAATCAGGCGAGATTGCTTAAGGGTCCAATCGCAATTTGCGAGCGAAGCAAGGTAACATCTCACCACAAAGTACACACCAACCCAGAGCACAAAAAGAAACCAGAAATTGCACAAACTCAGTGGTGGCGCTACAAGACCATTTTAGATATAAAGCGCCAACAACAAACCACCATATCAACAAGAGTACACACCAGGCGATTGAGCTTCAAACCCTCAAAAGATGCGGCGCTTCTTCAAGTTTGGATTATAAAAAATTTTTGAAAGTTTTGTGATTCGTTTTTTTTGTGGGTGACGTCATAGGTGGGGCAGTGCGGTCGGTTTTTGCTTTTTTGGCCCATGTCATCGGGCCCTGGGCCCCAACCGCAAGAGACAATTATTTTCCTCAGGTGTCAGTTGCAACTAGGCTATAATCAAGATCTTTTGAGCCTTTGATTAGCTTTCTAACATTTCCCGTTCAAACGTTTTGACCAAAAAACATAAATTTGGTAAAACATACGTTTTTAGTTTGTTACCAAATTTTTATCAATTATCAGTCTTTGTTTACCAAAACTATGGTGAACCATGCTGCAACGAACATAAAAATGTCACTGTGCTTTTTTCGTACTGCACAGAGTCACTGAGCACCTTGTTACTGATTTTTCATGCTGTTCTTACCTACATGGAGAGTTTACATGTTTTCGTGTTTGAACTTACGTTCGTCAAAATCTTCGTAATATGCAAGCATTCCTTAAATGTTTTGAATGTTTTTAGTTTCCGAGCTTTTGTTTATCAAGTTTGTGAGTGATATTGATGCTATTGCAAAAAATGTCCAATTTGCCGATGTCCTATTCGCTTGCCAGTATATAAGACACGGGGCTCTAGCGACTCATGTTAAGTAATAATTAATGGGGAAAGCACCTAAACCTATAAGGATTAAAAGATATTAATACTTTGCTTTTTGAACTAGTGAGATCAGCTTACAGGACACTCCTGTCTACATGAAATTATCCGCTTAATTTCCGTGTCTGGTTATCAAAATGTTGATAGAAAGACTGCATTCCAATACCTTAACCTTCCTTTGCTGTTTTTCCGTTGTCTCTTCAAATAAAATATATTAAGGCAAGTTTTCGAAAATCATGTCCATCTTGCTGCAACTTGACTCGATATATCAGTTTCTTGCTTCCTGTTTTCGCAATCAAATATTTAGGTAAAATTTACATCAGTTTTCTAAAACTGAAAAAGGTAATTTGTGAATAACATTGATGCCAACTTTTGTGAATATGAGAGTTTCAACTGGGAACTAAAACATTTTGTAAGGTTTGCACTGCACTTGAAACTCTTCTTATACAGCAAAGACAACTTTTGCAAAAACCTTATAATTCTGATTGGATTTGCAATTTTTCAATATGTTTCAACTCCCGGTTTTGGAATATTTTTGCAGCATTGCGGTTAAGTGAAATTATGCTTAACGTTCCTCATTGCAGATATTGATTTTCTTCTTAACAGTCGTGAAACAATGTTCTTAATTGCACGTCTAGATTTTAGCCAATAGAAACATATTGTGATTGGGAGCTAAGATCTAGAAGGAACTAAATCAAACTATCTCACATTTCTTTCAGGGCGATAGCAACAGCAAGCAAGGTGTCAGATAAATCGTGTCTCTTTAGAAATCTCTTTTTTAGACGTTGACGCAATAATGAAATGAAAGAGATTTAAACGAAGTAAATCTGTGACTTCGGAATTACAATGAATTTCTACAGTATACTTCTTAAATTAAATTTCAGCAGTTAGTTCAAATTATCATTTTAGGAGTAACATCAAAAATGTTGATAACTGTTTGTACGTACCAGCATGTTGATAAAATTGAACCCTGGGAAAAGAAGTGCTGTTACTTTATAGCATGGAATTAAATATTGAGAAAATTCACATTGCGTGCCATACCTAATTGTTTTCAACAACAGTTCCTTTGCGAACAATGGCTCATTTGACCTGCTGATGTGCCAATTACACTGAAGAAAAAAGACAACTTTGTTTGATGTTTGAGTGAGGCATTGTAAACAGTTGTAGTACAAGCTGTGGTGAACGCAAGTAGGACGCGTTATTGCTTGGATCTCCAAAGATTCTCAAGATAGCTTTCGCATCTTGGTTGCTTCGGAAACTGAAATTGAATCATTGAAAAGATATCGTTGAAAATTTCGTTGCTTCCAGATTCGAAAATCTATTAGACAGAAGCACATCTTGACCAAAGGTGAGAAGAAATTATCTTAAGTGAATTGAATTGCACACAAGTGAATTGCTGCATAGGTTTGATGACAGGTGTTGCATTTTCGTTTAGTAAAATTTCCTGTCGCTATATGGATTAACAACATAAAAAACGTGAGAAGTACAGACGAATGTTTAGGTTTTATTTAAAGATTTTGTCCCCGCTATGCTAAATGCTTTAGGTACCAGTAAAGTTAATTTGAAATGTCCTACATAGAAAGTAAAGTTTTGTTCTACACCTAACAAATTCCATATTAGTATTCGCAACAGGATTTCCCCAATATTGCATTTCTGGTTTGTTACAAACTGATTTAGAAATATGGTACTCTACTACTCTTTGCACAATAAATGTCAGTTACCGCGTTCTAGTGACCTGAAATCGGTCATCAGAAATTGCGAAAATGCTTTTTCATTGTTTGTCGTAGCCTACATGACGCCAAGGTGAATAATAACATGAGAAAACTAAGACAACAACAACTCATTCTAAATGTGAAAGCATATTTTAGTCATGTGAAAAACTGCATTTTTGATTCAGCATGGGTTGTGCACTGCATTGTTTGCAGGTCTTTCTGTGTCCTGGTGTCAATGGGGTAATGCAGTCAAGCTCAAACCCACTAGCATTTTTTTGATTTCCGTAACCCTTTGAAAAGTACCGCACAGGCCCGATTTGGGTAAGCAGACGTTCGAACATAACTCGTCAGCCAATGAAGCTAGAGAGCTTTTTAAACTCTCTAAGAAAATACGGAAAGTTTTATATTTTCGCCTTTTGGGACGTTCTGAGTTTGAACAATGTTTTGGGGACGACACAACTTAGGCAGGTCAAAGGGTTTTCTGGTGATGCATCGGGGCATGGTAAACACGTTCCAGGGGCAATTTCTTTCCTCTTTCTTTTTAAAAGTAACTAGGAGAAAATCCACATCTTTAGAGCACACGAATGGCTTTCTAGAATTTGTGGTTGGCGAGTTATGGCCAAAATAGCCCAATATAATTAGATAATACCCTGGGGATTCGTTCTGATATTGAATGAGTAATTATTGTTTTTTGGCAATAACTTGCCAAAAATCAACATCAGTCGTGATGTCAAAACAAAAATGTTCAAACACAAAATTTCCCGGATTATTTTCATCGAACCTGGTTGAATTTGCTTCTTTAAAAGTTTGAGCAGTTCTATCGGTTGGGTCTCTCTAGCTCTATTGGCTGGGAAGTTTTGACGTCACAAAGTCAAAGCCACTATAGTGCCTTGTGGTCCTTTGAGAGGTAGACTAACATGCAAAATATGACATAGTTAACATAAAGTCAAACATGCATTTCATTACGAGACAGTCAAGTCATTAATATGCAAGAAAATCAAAAAAAGAATGAAAATGTCCACATGAAAGAGAACAGAAGTTAATTAACAAGTGGATGCAAAAGCGCAGGACATGTATTTCGTTTTTTTCCGACTTTTGGCACAAATGCATTTTTGCTGAAAATGAAACACAAGAAACTGTGTGATTTAATTCAGGTCTTTATTAACAAATACGGATTGCTTTAGCAAAGAACCAAAGATTAACAATATATACTTCAAACCCAAAGTTTTGTTAACTTCTTCACTTGCAGCTAATATCCTGAAACGTTTGACTGCATTTTTTATTGGCTTTATTTCTTTGTAGATCTTTGCCTATACTGAACAATATGCTTGATAGCGAGCATGCTAAAATGCAATGCTTTTGGAAAAAAATTAAACGATTTTTGGCTGTAGATCTCCAAGTGACAACGAATCCGGATCCATTCATTCTCCCACAGAAGATCCGTCTCCAGGATGGGTTTACTTTTTAAACTTATTGTCAACAATTTTAATTCATCTTATAGGTTGGTGAAACGAGCACAGAACAGACGGAGAAAACATTACCACTGTGCAATTTAACTGGGCTCTTGTGCACACCACAGGAATTCTTGAAATAATGGAGTAGGTTGTGATGCACACCACATCAATTTTTGAACTAATAGAGAGTAGCTGGAATGAAGTGCTTCCTCTGACATCTTTACTAAAGTAGAAGTGATTAACGCATCTGCAGCAAAAAGTTGCTTTACACAAAACCTCATCCTCTCATACCTGATAAAGCAAGGAATTCAAACTTGATTTGTTTCCAAATTGTAAGCTGTTGCAGGGTGAGAAACTTGTTTTTCAAAATTTTGGACCACTTAGTTTTATGGATATGCTTACAGTAAATATTACCCTAATATGGTGTTCACCTTCTGCTTTGTTGATATATAAGATTGTTCTTGCCACTTTTATTCGAGTACGTCTTGGACAGGTAATAACGCGATGGAGTGCACAAGATAGAAGGGAAACACTTGCAACACTAGCTTTGCCAATGTTATATATAATAATAATTGACACATAATGTCTTATTGGAAAAGAAGACATTCCCCGCACGTAATCAGCGCTCTTCGCGACTACGAAGTAATGTTTTTCTATTTATAAGGCAATCAAATGACGGGACGTCTTTACACACTGAGTCTTTGTATGTGGATGACAACTCTTTAGTGGGCAAAAATATATTTTCTTTTAGTAAAAGTTTTTCTTTCAAAAGAAAACATTGCAACAAAAGCTAGGCTGTTTATTTAGACCCACACCGCATTACAATCATTTATGGAACAAT
>Ga0210059_1010463_pt1 | contig 14324 bp, 4 predicted proteins | sample Ectturendosymbi2_FD_188042 | JGI IMG/M metagenome (GOLD analysis project Ga0210059, IMG submission 188042) | Ecteinascidia turbinata endosymbiont from Florida, USA - Sample 2 (SPAdes) (version 2) | ecosystem: Host-associated > Tunicates > Ascidians > Unclassified | place: Key West, Florida... | reverse complement strand
GTGTAGTAATTATGTGGACACTGTGTACACACCAAGCATAAGTAAGAAGCGCTGGGATAGGTCTTGCTCGTCTCAAGGCTGGACACGTACTAACACCGGTTGTGTAATGCCCTACTGTATGGTTATTCATTTTCTGTGCTTTTGCGAATGGCGATAGAGCTGTGGAGAGGATAAATTGCTATGTTCCTACCAGTGTTGGTCATGTGCTAACACCGTTTCTGTAATGTGCGCTGATGTATAGCTAACCACTTTTTGTGTTCTTGTGTCTGTGATATGGACCATGAGTCCGCAATAAAATATCATTATTATTACAGAAACGGTCTAAACGGACAACTGTAAATACCGAGAAAACAAAGCACAGAATTGGCAAGGGGGACAGTGGCACTCTGAAAGCGGCTCAGAAACCAGTGGTGTTGTTTATTTCACGTGTGGACCCTGACACCACACAAGAAGTGGAAAAGTTTGCAAACATTCATTTCCAAAAAACTGAAATCCACTGTGAAAAGCTTAAAACAAGATTCAACTTTTATGCATCTTTCAAAGTTACCCTTCAAGGTGTCGAAGTGGAAGATCCCCTCAGCTCACACATATGGCCCAGTTGCATATTAGTAAAAAAATTCTTCTATGGAAGAACTCTCAGCCACAAAAAAGGCTGGAACAAGCAACACCCAACAACAGTCAACAATGGCAGCAAAAAATGAAAAATTTTTAGTAGTTACTTACAACTGTCGTGGCTTGACAGCATCATTGCATGATATTGAGCAACTTTGTGCTATGTGTCACATAATTTTTCTCAAAGAAACTTGGCTGGCTAAGCAAACATTAGACGAACTGACTGATATCAGTGATAACCATTTTGCCTGTGGCACAGCTGAAGTGGACTACACAAAAGGCATAACATCTGGTAGGCCATATGGCGGGACAGCAATTTTGTGGAACAAAAAGCTAAATGTGAAGATATTCATGAACCAAGACCAAAGTATCATTGGTCTGGAGGTATACCTACACTCAAGCTCTTTGAACTTCCTAAATGTTTATGTGCATATTAAGACTATTGTTGAGTTGGTACAGGCAACACACCATGCAAGTAAAATGGGGTACCAACTACTCATCCCCCTTTACTGTAACCAACGGGGTAAGGCAAGGGGGAGTCCTGAGCCCATACTTATTTGCCGTTTACCTGGATGAACTCTCAACCCAGCTGGGATCAGCCAGGGTGGGACGCACTGTGGGAAATATGGTTGTGAGTCATCTAAAGTTTGCTGATGATACATGTGTGTTCAGCCCCAGTATTAGTGGGCTGCAATGTCTTCTGAATATTTGTGGTTATTATGCTGCTGAACACAAAATCACTTTTAATTGTAACAAAACAATTGGTGTTCTTTTTTGCCCAAAAAAGTATAAACAACCTGCCCATCAAATGTTTTTCTAAATGGTGTACGTGTACAATTTTTAAACCAAGTTAAATATCTTGGTGTGTGGATCAATGCATCATTGAAGCATGATGATGACATTCAGAGACAAGTGAAATCACTATACTGTGCAGCAAACAAACTCAGAGGCACTTTTGATCAGTGCACTCCCGCAGATAAAACACTTTATTTCGTGCCTATTGCATGCCAATGTATGCTTGCCATTTGTGGAGCAAATACACGCAGACTAGTATGAAGCGATTACGTGCTGCATATAACAATGCCTATCGAATTATGCATTACATACCCAGAAATGTAAGTGTTTGCCCACACCAGGTTAACCATTTTGTCAGGACCTTTGATGCCGTGCTAAGTAACAACATGTATTGATTTTTTATACGATGCTCATCTTCATCCAACTTTTTATTCGATCGCTTCAAATGTCTAATGCTTTTTACAAATCTTCATTTTTCCTCAATTATTCAACACTCCTGAATGGAGAACAAATGCAGTAGTTGTCCGTGAATTGTTTCGGAGTTTGCGTCTCACCAGTATTGCTTTTGCGTAGTAAAATATGTGGACACTGTGTACACACCAAGCAATAAAAAAGTAAGAAGTGCTTGGATAGGTCTTGCTCGTCTCAAGGCTGGACACGTACTAACACCGGTTGTGTAATGCCCTACTGTATGGTTATCCATTTTCTGTGCTTTTGCGAATGATGATACAGCTGTGGAGAGGATAAACTGCTTTGCTCCTCCCAGTGTTGGTCATGTGCAAACACCGTTTCTGTAATGTGTGCTGATGTACAGCAAAACACTTTTTGTTCTCTTGTGTCTGTGATATGGACCATGAGTCCGCAATAAAATACCATTATTATATTATTATTACTACCACTAAAACCGCAGCGGCCATCTTGTCTGCAAAGATACGAGTACAGTCACATGCGGACCCTGTAATTTCCTCGACTATAAACTAGCACTTCTCGAGGGTTTACATCCATGAAACTTGGCAGTTACATAGATAAAGGAATGAAATTAATCACGACTTACCTCTCTTAAGTCTCCGCAAGCTAAGTGAAAAATGAAAGCATGTGATTTCAATACGCACATACCTTCACTAAAACCACGCCGGCCATCTTGTCGACAATGAGATGAAGGCAGTCACAGTCGGACTACGTATATTTCCTCGACCCTAAACTAGTACTTCTCGAGGGTTTACATGCATGAAACGTGGCAATTACATAGATGAAGAAATGAAATAAACCTTCGTTTACCTTTCTTAAATCTGCAAAAGCTAAGTAAAAAATTAAAGCATATGTGATTTCACTACCACTAACGCCGCGGCGGCCATCTTGTCGGCAATGACTCGATGGCAGTCAGTCGGACTACGTAATTTCCGCGACCCTAAATTAGTACTTCTCGAGGGTTTAGATGGATGAAACTTGGCAATTGTGTAGATAAACGAATGACATTAACCACCATGCACCTCTCTTTAACCGCCGATATCTCAGTACAGCACAGTTAGCATGTGATTTCAGTACACAATTTTGTTTCTGAACTACAGCAAGAAATGAGAAAATTCAAACACGAGAGAGTAGAAAAAGTTTCCAACTACTTTTTTCGTAGGAAATCATTCTGAGCAGCCAATAGCAAAACGCTTACGCATTTTTTCGATGTTGTGGCCTCGCTTGCTAGTTTTCAGTTGCTAGCTCGGCGCGCGGCACAAGCGGACCTCATTTGCATACAATGGACGGCCGCCATTGCGTCAAGCCTAGATATTTCTATTTCTAACCCAACCTTTACCTGACATACTTACCCAAACACCAAACCCAAAGCCCCAATCGTCAGTTTTCTCAGCACATTTCATATGTAGAATATCATTCTATAAAGCAGGGATGGGCAAATGGCAGCCCACGGGTCAAATGTGGCCCACCACAATGTTTTCAATGGCCTGCACAAGCATTCACGAAAATCGTTAAATCTGAAATTTCTTCCGGTTCTTATAGTAAAGCTACAAATCAAAACTTGCTTCTACTTCCATAAGAAGGTATGGCCCTCCGTTAACGCAGCCTTCTCTAAGTGGCCCCCCAGCAAAAATACTTGCCCACCCCTGCTATAAACGATCACATAAAACCAACTGCCCTCGACAGGTGCTTTCTGACCGGATCATCCCAACATCCTCAATCTACCTATAAGTTGATTGTGTTCAGTGAAGCTATTCATCTGAGAAGATTAGATGAAAGACAATCAGATTTCAACGAAAGTTTAGATAGACTATACAGTAAAGCTTTAAATTCGCAGTTCCCCAAAAGGATGGTGAAGGTTATTATTAGCAGAGCAAAGGGATGGATTGAAAGAAAAAGTCTAGAAAAAAGCAGGGAAAGGGGTGAATTGCTGGTCTGGGCCTCTGGTTTCTCTTATCTCCTTAAGCTCAGTCAAAGAGAAAGATCACTGCAGCCTATGGCTATGATTACATATTAAAAGACCACCAGCGTTAAGGGACTACTTAACTAACTACAAGAGAATTGCCCATGAACAGCATGCAACCCCTGAAGGTTGTTCTTCTGTGACTTTCGGACATTGCACCTTATGTGGCAACTATGGTAAACATCACAGCATGGTTGAAAAGGAAGATTATCTCTGCACTCCGACAGGAAGAATCAAGTTGACCCAACGTCTATCTTGTGCAAACTATGGGATCTATGTCGCCACTTGTTTGCTTTGCAAAGAACAACATGTGGGACAAACTAAAAATAAGTTTTCCGTTAGATGGACCGCTCATCGGAACAATTGGACACCCGTAAATACCACAATATCAATACGGTCAGTGACTAAGATTGCTAAGATCACTAATATCATTAAGATTGCCAAGACCACTAAGATCGCCGTGATTACTAAGATCAACAAGAATGCGAAGATCAGAAATGGATCTTGCACATTAGTCTGGATGCAAAATAATATGTTTTTGGATTGGATCTGCACAGTTAAATCATAGTCGCTATATAATAAATCTGGCAAGTCAATGCGCATTGAGCATGAGGTTGTTTTGGACAGCCCCACCTACAGATTCATACAGAATAGACGTCTGCGTTTGTTGCTGTCGCACGACTTTCCTACGATTTTGCATTGTGCAAAAGCGCAGGTGGTCCTATAACGTTTCTTATAGTGATGTAGTCATTAGACGTAAAAATTGTCTTGAATGAATACTTTAGGTCAGTAACGGCTGTGCAGGCTTGTGTAAGCCAGTAGTGCAGGCTAACTGGAAGAACAAGGACTAACTCACAGTAGCCTACTACGTACTAGTACTACAGTAGTGACTGGTGTGTAGTAATCTGACCTACTCCACTCGCCCTCTTGGTTGGATGTAAAGTAGGCCTACATTTGAGTTGAATGAGCCACAAACAATATCATGCAGGATTAAGAATAAGGTGATGAGTTTAATTATTCAGTTTATCTTTGTTTTAACTGTTAGGTCAAGTGCATAACTGCCATAAGCCTTGGTTATTTGATAGGAAGTGACTAGGGATACGCCTGTCCTGATACAATTCAAGTAAAAGGGTTAGTTTGTCATTCAAACTGCATGGATCGTATAGTGTACTAGTTATGTGCTATGCCTTCTATGCCTAAGGTTTCGGTTCGAATTCTCACCTTGCCGATGTTCATTTTGTTTTTTTCTTCCGACTTCGTTTTGTTTTTTTTCTTTACTTTTTTCAGGCTTACGTTTACGGGTTAGTATTAGGTTAGGGATAGGATAGCGTTAGGTTAGCTATAGGTTAGGATTAGGGTTACGTTGGGCTATGGTCAGAGTTAAGGTTAGGTTTAGGGTTTACCTTTTACGTTTAGTTCGTATAATTGAGGTCTAACACTAAGTCCAGTATTTTTCAGTGTTTATAGTTATTCCCATACTGTAGTTGGTTGTGGGTATCTCAATTTGTTTAATAAAAAAAAATATTGCTGAAAAATTTTGATCAACTGAATCGAATGCTGAAATCGACTGCAATGATGATGATGAGCATGAGCCGGAGTTAACTTTGAGACTTCAGAAAACTATTGTGACTACTGTTTGCAACCTCATAGCCACTCCTTAGGGACCCACGTTGGGGTTGCGACCAATCGGTTGGGAACTACTGCAATTGAATAAGTATTGAGTAGATAAAAAACAAATATGGTTAGTTGATGGTTAAATAAATTGTAGAACCACACCAATTTGGAAAATAGCTTAAAAACATGTCAGCAGACTATTTATGATGCACTGACAACAAATATATGTATATGCATGAAAGCTGTCATTAGTAATGATGAAGTTACGCGAATCAAAATGCAGGGTTCATACGAAGTCCTGAAAGGATGCAAAAAAGTTGGTCATTTTCCAGCATGGGAGTCTGGAAAAAAATGTTTTCATTTTGGTCTGTTAATATTGAAAAAGGAAATAATTTTTCAGACTTGAATCTTTCAACACGCATTCTGTATTTTATTCCGATATTTTTGATGAAATAATTTTACTTTCATGGTGTTAACTATTGTAGTGCCTGTATTCGACCTGGATATGTCAATCAGAAAAGTTAATTAATAATTATGAAAAAGCCAGAAAATTTTGGAAAAAGCCTGGAAAAAATATGGAAATTTATCTTCAAAATTGCATAGGAATCCTGAAAAAAAGGTGAACACTAGCCTTGCAACAACTTTCTGAGGAATCTGCCTACTTGGTTCTGCTTTCATCCATTTGCAGTGATTCAAACTTGTACATATCATTCAGTAATAATTGTAAATCACGTTAGTGACGTACACAAATGAATCCATCACAATTTATTTGCACAGGTAAACTGGTTTCGTGTATTTAGTCACATCTTCAGTATGAAAATGTTACCTTAGATTAGGTATCTTCATGACTTCACCTATGGTGCACAACAACATGATATCAGCAATGTTGTGAATCCACAGAGTTTGTTTCTCTACAAGCACAGTCACAGTGACTGAGCAGATGCAACATCTATCTTTCATCCATATCTCATGCACATGGCATCCCTGAATTCTTCTTTATTTAGCGCATGGGTTGGCAACCTCTTCCTAGTCATGGGCCATAAACAAACTCAGCAAGGTCTGGTAGGCTGTACAAATTTACACCAACAATTCCATTCCCTTCACTGTTTACGATATTGTTAAAACTTGCAAATTTATAGAATTTTAAGCAGATTAAAACTCCTGACTTTCACAGTTCATAACAAAAGCACAAAATATGACATACAGTTCGTTTATACCACAAAATAAACATGATATTTGATGTTGTTTATTGCTTGAAAGTTTCTGAAGTGGTGGTTAGGTGGATGTGTAAGAATTATAACATTTTGCAAGTGGTCATCAGTAAGTTGTGCCTGAACTTGCTATTGCTAGGTTTCATTGACAAAAACATTTCTTCAGATGTGAATGTGCTGCCAAATATCAATACCATCTTTTTGGCATGATTAAGTCGTTGAGATATTGTTTACCCTGAACACGTTTTTTATAAAAGTCAAGCAGTGATACACCCTCAGTGTGAAATTTTGATTTTTTTTCATTATTGCACTGCAGCTCAACTACTTCCATTTGATACTTCTCTTGTACTGCGTCCACCTATACATCAAATGGAGTGCAAAATAATTTGATATCATTTTTGAGCGAACAAATGTCACCAAAGGAGGAGGAAAATTCAGTTCTTAATGTCATGTCAAAGAAACAAATCAGGTACTGCTTGTAGGTTTGTTCTTTTGCAGTGCAACAAAGTGAGCATAGTTTGCAATTTCTAGCTGATTTTTCAGAGTCGTAGTTTTGTTTTGAATACGTGTAGGTGTACATACCTCCACATCTCATGTACCAACTGTAAATTCAAGTTTTTCAAATGCAATGTTAAATCGACCAGAAACGCCAAATTAGAAACCCACTCTTGATTACAAAATTTTGCAGTATTTATGTTTTTATTTTGAAGTATATAAAGTTGCTGTTTCTTTCTTCAATTTACACACTGTTGCATATCACCTTGACTGAGCCAGCAAGCAATGCAGAAATAAAGCAATTCCCCATACTAATTCTTTGCTTGTAAGAGTAATTGGCAAAATTGACAATGGTTCAATCCACAGGACAAAATAAAATTCACAGCCTTCACCACTATGATCATGATGTTGCGATAGGAAATCCCAAGCGTCATATGCACAAAGCTTCGCACTGTGGCAGCAAGCAACAATAGAGTTCACATGCCATGATCACTCTTCGTGTACGCTATTGTTGCGTTCAATCGTTGACATCATTAGTATCACCAGAGATTACATGCCAAGATCACTCTATTATTGCTTGTTCGTGCCACATATATGTATGGTGTTGTTCTTCACGCACATCCCGTTCGTGGTGAATCACGCAATCAACACAACACCACCGGAGAGGTTGCAACAATAACTTCCTTTAAGCTTGAGAACGTTGTTCACAATGCTTCCTAGTAAATGAGACACTGTAATTTCACAAGGTTGCTTATTAATTCCGTGATTTGCCCTGTGTTTTTGAAGCAAAGACATGACACCTTTGTTTTTTTCCAACCATTGATGGGGCTCGACATCAGTTGTTATTGATACCACTTTTGAGAGATTCAGATCACTGCCTTCAAGGCATTGAAGTAATGCCTTCAGAATATTGGCTCCTGTAGTAGTAGTACCCGCAATAAGAATCAGTTGAACAAAAGTCTTCAATAACATAAATCTTCATTTACTCTACGCACAGATACTGCTAGCTAAGCTGTGTCTGTGGTATCATCTATCACCATTGAGAAGAACTGTAAATCTTCAAAGCAATCTTTTTGGTTAGATTTCACGTTCTCAGGCATCTCGTCTATTCGCTGGGTTATGGTTCTTGCTGAAAGACTGACGTCTGAAACTTGTTATTTTTTCTCTGACATTTGTTTTCTACAATTGCCATCATATCTTTTCTTGGAAATTTTCCATCAGTAAAAGGTTTCTTATCTTTTGCTAGCAATTGTTCTATTTTTTAGCTAGCAAGAGTATTATTTTCTAATTCAGTGGTTTGCCTTTGGAAGGCAGAGAAGACAGAACTCTGCTGTTTGAAACCATTTTTAAGTCTGTTAAGTGTGACTGTTCTTGTTTGACTCATGAACTTGGAAGAATTAGTATGCTTTGTGTCATAATGGCACTTTATGTTGAATTCCTTGTTCACTTCACAGAAACGGATATATTGCAAATCAAACATGTGGGCCTAGCAAAATGGTTAACAAAAAGGTACTTCTTCTCCCATCTTGGCACTCAGCATCAACTTTTCTATGTTTTGTCAACACTTTCAGGTTGCTGGAACTATTGGATAAATGTATGCTTAACAACTATTACCAACTCAACTATCCTAATTACAGTAAATTCTGAAACAAAGGTGAAACTGCCAAGTACATTTACGCAACCTTTCTGCAAGCTGAGCATTGCAACACCATGGCCAGAATAGACTAACAGAGTTACTTGCATTCACAAGTGTGGATTGTGATGTATCAAACATTTCTTCGCATATGCAGAAGTGAGGTTCGGCATGGTGAATCATAGTTTTGTTCCAATCCATAAAGTGTAGTTTCTCATGGAGTAATTCATCACAAGTATGAGATGCCAGATGTTGTAAGGAGGGCATGTTCATAAAATACAATACCACTAGGCAGGCCATACAGTTACTATATTCAATTTATTTTTAAAGAAACTGCAGGCTGGATGATTTTGCTTGACAGGCCAGATCTGGCCCACGAGCCATAGGTTGCTGACCCCAGCCTTGATTTAGCGCATACCCAGTAGCTTTGGTTAGCATTGCTGAGAGCCATAAAGACACCCCTTTTTCTATTGCACTTGTTTGTGTTGTGTCTAAGGGGTCAGATCCTCAATATATGTTAAAATAATTGTGACATGGAAAGGAATTGTAGTTAGATAATGATAAAAATTATTGTTGTATGCAGAAAGCTACAAGATACTGAGTGCCAAAAGAAATTAAATTGCACTTAAACATGGGTTATTTACAAATCGTCATTGTGTAAAACAAGCTGGGAATAAATAGCATTTTTAATCTATGTGATTATTATTCTTTCATTGTGCTTACGTTTTTCATCTGTATTGTACGAAGATAAAAAGAAAGTTCTTATAGTGAAGACATTACAAATAAGATTTTTTTAATAGAAATAAAACCTTCATAGTTTGTTGCTCATGTCTAAACGACTGTATCTAGTTTTCCCTTTTGGAGGACTAAAAAACGTACCCGTCTTTGGAAACTGTATGTGGCTTTGTGGTTGATCTTAATGTGTTTGTGACGTCAGCAGCATAGTGAACCTAGTCTAGTGCGAAGTGTCTATTCCTCCTGGGTGGGGTTTCTTGGTTCAACTCTGGCTATGGTTGCTTTGTCTTTGCTAATAGAGATGTGCATGTTTTCACAATCTTTTTTTGGGAATGCTTTTGATGTACTTGGGGGGTTAGAATTAGGGTTACGGGTTAGGGTTGAGGCTTACTATTAACACTTAGAGAGCCGGCTTACGATATATTTGTACTTCGATTTCAGCCTAAAAAACAGCAGTTTTCGGTTGCCTTACCAATGCCCTAGCTCCTCCACCAATTGCGCTAGATAGCTGCTCAATGGCTTAAACGGATCGGCCAGTCTTCTAGATTGCACTCGAAAAAAAATTTTTGGTTGGGGAGTACGTATTTTTTGTGACTGACGTCATAAGTGAAGAAGTAGTTTTGGGGTCATTTTGGCTCATGTTGCCTGGCCTAGGGCCCAACCACTAGGCCAAAGTGTTTCGCTGAAGTTTTCATTGGAAACTAGGCTCAAGTCCGAGTCTTTTGAGCCTTTGATCGACTTTCTAATATTTCTGGGTCAAAAGGTATGATCTAAAATAAACAAATTGATTATGTAGTCAGCTAATTAGTCAAATATTTTTACTAGTTTAGATCATAACTTTTGAACCCGAAATCCCAGCAGGTCATCCAAAGTAGACTCGGATTGTAGCCTAGTTTCCAGTAAAAATTTTAGCGAAATACAACCACGTAACGGTTGGCGCCCAGGGCCAGGCAAAGTGGGCCAAGGTGGCCTAAAAATCCTCCACTTATGATGTCACTGACAAAAAACCCGCACTCCCTATGCACAAAAAAGAAAATCATCAAAAGCAGCCGGACGCCAAAGTGTTGAGAGTTAGGGCTTAGGGTTAGAAAAAAAATATCACCCGTTTAATCCTTTCCTCTGAGAAGGAACTGACATACAAGAATTGGTCACGCTTGGTATGGTTTTTCAATCTTTCCAAATCAAAAAACGGATATGGTTGTTTAGACACTGCCTAATTTGTTTAGCATGACTTTTTTTTATAATATGTGATAACTTACAACTAGTAAAGTATCGTACCCAGAATGATGGTTATGCCTAGTGTGAAATGCTCACACCAATATCGAATGCTGTAAATTTAATTTAATTTTTTTTTAAAGATATTCTTATTGGACATACTTTGTGTTTAATTCACCAAGGGTTTGAACACTGGCATACATCTGAAAGTCATGGTTTATAGACTTTGTTATACTATGACCATGTATAAAAAATTTTTGACAAGGATGTTTCATTATCATTCTCAGCCTTTGACTAGCAAGTTCAAAGGTATGAAGGTGAAATTGATACCAGCATTGCAGGATAATTATATGTATTTGCTTATTGATAAAGCAACTAGGCAAGCTGCTGCTGTTGATCCAGTGGAACCAGACAAAGTCATAGCAGCAGCTAAAGAGGAAAATGTTAGGCTTACCACTGTGTTTACCACCCATCATCACTGGGATCATGCTGGTGGAAATAAAGATTTAATTTCTAAGATTGATGGATTACAAGTTTATGCAGGAAATGATGAAATTGATGGAATCACTGTAAAAGTTGGCCACAATTTTTCAATGAAGTTTGGATCACTGACTGTGAAGTGTCTGTACACACCTTGTCACACATCTGATCACATGTGTTATTTTGTGAAAGATGGTGACACATCTATTATTTTCTCTGGGGATACATTATTTTTATCTGCTTGTGGAAAATTTTTTGAAGGGACACCAGGACAGATGTATGAAGCTCTCATTGGAGTACTTTCTAAATTGCCCCCTGAAACCAAAGTTTATTGTGGTCATGAATACAGTCTCGGCAACTTAATTTATGCTCATTTCGCTGATCCTGAAAACCCACATGTTGTAAGCAAGTTGAAATGGGCAAAGCAACAAAGAGAAAAAAGTCTTCCCACAATTCCTTCTACAATTGGAGAAGAGTTACAGTACAATCCTTTTATGAGGGTAGATGAACCTTCTATACAAAGAAGGTGTGGCACAAGCAATGGTATTGAGACAATGGCTTTTTTAAGAAATGAAAAAGATAATTTTAAGGCCTGAATTTAATTGAAAAATACAAATAAGCATTTTAGTGTGTGATGATGCTTGTGCTTTAAATAGGCTTGAAGTGTGTTTCCTTAGCTGGCTTGTTACTCTAATACAGGGGTAACAAGCCAGCTAATAAAATCTATTTGAATAACAAGCCAGCTAATAAAATCTATTAAGGACTGAGGATGCGTAATTTTACGTGAAATCGATTTCCTATTAAAAATTTGCTGATCGATTCCTTGCTTACACCCATCGTGGAAAGTACATACTAATCGAAGGGTGTCTCAACTTACCAAAGACACCCCAAGCCAACATTATATTCTGAAATATTTAGAGTTAGCTTAGTGTGGACATGTGACTTCACATTTTGAAGCAGAAAAATTCTTTTGTGATAGCTTTCATGCTCATATTTGCTCTCAGAATGTCAAGACACAGTGGAAAGCAGCTTAACACCTTCGGCTCAGTGGGATGCCATGCATTTGTCTCTGGCCTATTTTCGTAACTGTCATGTTTGAAGGTCAATATTTCCATTACAGAAAAGCAGGAAATATCTGAAAACCACAAACTGTGTTGCCACATATGCCTTATAACATTCACCTAATCTTCAAGTAATGAAATCAAAAGGAAAAAATTATGTGACAATGTTATCAGACTTGAATTGATGTAAATTGTGAATGCACATTCAGTTGCTTTTCATGAAACTAAATAACTAGAACAATTCATGCTCGATTTGTTTGAAATTTTAAGGACAAATGCATTGCGGTATCAAGAATATTTGTATAAATTTTCATATGTTATTGTGTTTTGTGGAAATACTGATTGCATTTAACTGTTTTCAAAAAAGTGTTGCATATGTGGTAGAGTCGCTTGATGATAAACTACATAACTCACGGAGTTCATGTTGGTTCACCTGAAATATTCAGGGCAAATGCATTTAGGTACGTAGAAAATTCATGTAAATTTTCGCAGAAGAAACGAGTACAAAAAAGTTCTGGGTGTTTCAATGTAGACACAGAAATTTTCATGTGTCGACACCCATCAGATGGCTCGAATGAATGGAAATCATTGTCTGTCAGCACCGAACATATTAAGTAAGCAAGAAACTGCTGTCAATCTGCCACAGAAGCATAATTCAGACTTTGTTGGACTGTATGCAACAATCTGCAACCAAAGCTGTGGACCATGTGCATTGTGCAATGTGTTTCATTACATGTGCACTTTGGGCGCTCCTGTTCCAATGTTTTGCTGTATTTATATATTGCTAACTCTTTTACTTAAACTTCAGGTCAGCTTAACAAGAAATGTCGTTTGATGATTTTGTTGTTTGATGATTCATCAGCTGAGAGTAAGCAAAAACTGTCTGTGATTTTCTTAAGTTTAGTGGTAGTTTTGCAATGCAAAATTTGCATGCCTACATGCATAAGCGCGATTTAGTTGTAAAATGTGAGGGGGACAGCTTGGGAGACATGATGGCATATTATATCCCCACTGTCTGAAAAAGTGGGGGGATGCGACCCCCGTGTCTCCCACCTAATTGCACCCATGCCTACATGTGATTTAGTAATGGTTTGCAATTCAAAGAATAAAATTACATTAGGCCCTAGGGACAGATATTTTGTGACATGTTTATTTCATTTTGTTTTAGTGTGAAATTGTTGTGAAACCAGCTCAGACATTACACATTAATGTAGTGCAATTTCACAGTCATAATGTGATGACTCATTCTGAGATGCACAATTGCACAGAGTATACACTAGCAGTGTATTCCTTAGGTACAAGTTATAGTGATAATGAAGTTCTACAAATATTTAATAAATCAAAACAGTGAAGTTTCAAAATTTCTGCATGAAGATTAACCTCATTGATTATACTGTCTTCAATACAATTAAGTGAAATGTTTATCTGCATAAGGTAAGAATAAGAAACTTTTCAAGAATGGAAGCATTTTAAGAAAGTCCGATTAGTTGTTTGCATTTTGTTAAATGTGCCAAGAAATATAAGGTGATAGTGGCGCTCTACTAAATTTGCCAATAATTAATTATGAGTTGGGTTTTGGGTGTGCATTTGATGCTGCTTATGAACAGTGCTTTTCATACGAGATTGAATGCATGTAAACTTATCATTTTTTTGAATTGGATCTATAATTTTTAGCTAGCACTTAACAGTAGAGGGCAGCTGCATGGTGCTATGAGTGTTGTACAGCCTAATCTAGATTTCAGTTTGGGGTCTTCAATGAGTTGTGATTAACACCTTGGCATCTGGGTGGTTTTGGCGATTTTCGCAAAAAAACAGCAGTTTTCGGTTGCTTTACCAACGCCCTAGCTCCTTCGCCAATTTCGCTAGAGAGCTGTTCAACGGCTCAAACGGATTGGCCAGTCTAGTAGATTGCACTCGAAAAAAAAATTTTTGCCTGGGGGGATGCGGATTTTTTGTGACTGACATCATAAGTGAAGTAGTTTTAGGGTCATTTTGGCTCATGTTGCCTGGCCTAGGGCCCAACCACTAGGCCAAAGTGTTTC
>Ga0210059_1010462_pt1 | contig 14328 bp, 10 predicted proteins | sample Ectturendosymbi2_FD_188042 | JGI IMG/M metagenome (GOLD analysis project Ga0210059, IMG submission 188042) | Ecteinascidia turbinata endosymbiont from Florida, USA - Sample 2 (SPAdes) (version 2) | ecosystem: Host-associated > Tunicates > Ascidians > Unclassified | place: Key West, Florida... | reverse complement strand
AGTTTGCCTGTAACAACTCATCTTTATAAAGAAAACAAGCTTGCTAAAACAACCTCAAATCTGAGACAGCCAGAACAAAGCTAAGAGGTTACAGCCAATTAAAATTTACTATTAAGTCAGCTGACCTGACTGAAAACGGCTATCCTAGGACACTAACCTCAAGTCACCCCAGTGACAACGTCATCAAAATGTCAGCAAAAGTCACAAGACAAGCAGCAGAAATCACATGAGGCTGATCACGACCAGGAAACGATGACGGAACAAAAGGTGAAAACCCAAGCACCGACAAGCACCTGAAGGTTCTGGAAGCTTTTGAAAGCAGCCAATCACCAGGTGATCCAACAAGCAATATCCAATTAGAACACCTGAAGTAAAGGGGTGTTAACAAGTCACGAGACGACTGGCAAGTATAAATACAGCCACATTTGGACTGAAAGTCAGTCTTTGTGACGACTCTCCCCCTTTTGGTCCAGTAGGCCACGGTAAGGAGAAAAACTGGCATTGTCCGGGTTAATCCCTGTCAGTTTAAACTACAGAAAGTGGCTTGTCCGAACGAAGTTCTGTCAGAGTTTTGTCAGACTATCTTATGAAAATCAGACTGTGAAAGTTAACTTCTGCCAGTTTAAGTCATGAATGCTGTATTGCACTAATAGAGTTTAAGCCAGGCAAGTTGTTCAGGACTAAAATGTGTTTATGACTAAATTCTATTTGTTTTGTTAATTTGTTGTACAAGTCCGAGTTCAGTCAATTGATTTTACTTTCTTCAGCCGTTGAAGGTTTTACGTTCTTCCGCTTACCGCCTCGGGAGGCCGTATGAAAGGTGAGCAATGCTCCCTTTTGTACCCCAGTGGACATTCCACACTTGGGCGCGAGTCACTGGAAACTTCTCAACACGCGTGTACACCTTGGTGTATGCCCGTTCCTGCTCGGCATGTCGGTTACAACCCTTTGTAGCACGCTTGGATCGAATCCAGCTTGGCAGTGGTCATTAAGAACTTCTTTGGTCCTTCTTCGCATCAGTCTTTTCGATTGAACTTACTTCTGACTGAAAACAGCAACTTTTGAAATTCTAATTAATGATAAATTTCCGCCTGAACCACCATCCCTTGCCGCGCAAATCGAGACGCAAGTCATTAGCAGTGAAACGTGAGTGTGATATGATCAGCCTAGCATACTCAGATGAAATGCTTATGTGTATCTCATGTACAGTCGTCCTAATGCATTACCCTTTCTGAGTGAATTATGTAATGACACACATACTTAAATAAATGTGTACACTTTACTAAGTAAAGATTGGTAAGACATGAAAGATTGAGTCTTATTTGTATAAGCAAATCGCTTGAATAGGGGAACCAATCCGAAAGGATTGTAGATCTCCTTATCGCGCGTATTAAAGAACAGAATTAATATATGAAAATTATATGAGCGTTGTAACATGTCGAAGTGCTTATATTATGAAATATCGTACTTTGGTGAGTACCATTTCTGTATTATTTTAAACTTATATGTCGTGATAAATAAAAGCTATAAAACTAAGAATCATGTATTTCACTGGTGTGTATTTTCTAGTGTGAACCGTTGAGATGTAGTTGGTAATCGGGTATTTAATAGGGTTTGTTAACCAGACATAGTCTCTGCGAGAACGGACCCAGATTCAGTAATGAGAACCCATGCATAAACGATAACTACTGAATCTAAAGCACATTACGATGCAACCCTACAGGGATCGCATCTTGTGTAACATAGCGTTGATTGTATTTTCCTCTATGCTAGCTTGGATGGCTGATAGTTTATATTCAGCAAGGGGGCGTTGGGGTTAACCCCCCCTTCAGCTTGATATTTTACAAAAACTGTATTACCTCTGCAAATGAGAGTAACTGTTTTCGCATACTTTTTGCTTGTTAATTTGTCGACGTAATGCAAATACCACGGAATGAATTTGCATGCAAATTTCAAGGAACATTGCAAAGGGGCCAAAAAGTAATAATCAGATCTGGGGAATCTTCGTTATCGTCTGCGTCCAGAAACCATCTCACCACTTTCTGCAGATCTTTCGTCCACTACGCATGTTTAAGATTGTGCTCCGCGATAGTTCACTTTATCCGAAACAGCTGACTTTATTTTGTCTGCTATGGCTGATCAGCGCAAGTGCTTAACGCATTGGCTACATTAGCAATTTCTGCATCATGATAAAACTGTTGCATGAGCTCAAACAGCAGTCGTTAACATAGAAGCATTCAGGAAATTGATAATGTCTCAGCAGGGAAGAAGGAAAACTAGACATTTGCTAGACTTCCAGGCCCGTAACCAGTTTGGGACACCAGGGGGGAGAATGTCCAATAGTTTCAAAATACGTTTAACACAATTTTCCTGTGGGGACGAAAATTTTTCTAGGGGAGGTTTCGCCACCTCCTGGGTACGGACCTGTGGACTTCTATAAAACAAACGTTTTCTTGTGTACTTTATGCGCATTCTCAATTCTTGTGTAGTTTAGTAAAATTCGATCTCGCAAAACAGGGTCAGCGACAGCCAGTCCAGCCGCACACCTTCAATGCTCAACTGCTCGTATTTGACGAGACCTCAGCGCAGCGTCATTTTGCAGTTGTAAATTGCTCTGACGTAGTGGTGAGTGTATCACTCCCCTATTGTGACGCCCAGCCTGAAATTTTTGCAGTTATGAACCGCTGTGTCGTAGCGTTGAGTTTATTTTCCTCCGATACCCTAACTTAGACCGCTGATAGTTTATATTCAGTGCAATGCCACATGAAATAAGGGGAGTGGATGTAGAAAAATATGCATTATTTTGTCAAGAAACTTCGCCAAAACGTTGGTTTGGAAACATGGAAATAACGTCAAATTGTGACGTCACAAACAGCGAACACCAAATACAAATGACCACCATCAGTTTCCAGAAACGGCAGAGAAATATCAGCAGAGTTGCATTATTTTGGTGCAAGAAACTATTTTGCCGTATAATGTATAAACTCTGCGCAAAATTTTTGGGCTTTGCAAACAGCACTTGCTGTGTCGTATTTCGAACAAAGTGCACGTAGCCCACAGACGAAAATCTGAATATTTAGAGCCTTTGACTTTCTAGCGTCAGTGGTTTCGAAGTTATATTCTAAAAACAACAAATCAATTAGCTAATTATCTGGGAATAAATCCATTTGCATACATGTAAAATCTTCCATTAATTTTTTTCTCTCAATATTTTCACTTGAAATTTGGTAGGATGTTGTAAGACACCAAGCGAAACATGTTCTGCCATTTTCAGACGTTATGTTGGACAATTAAGGGTACATTTACACTTCAATTTCCAAAGTTGCTCCCACCAAAAAAAAGTTCATTTGTTTCAATTAACTTCGCAAAGTGACGGTCGTAACTGACATTTGTTATGTAGAAACGTTATTTCCAACGTGTTTAGTTTGTGCTTCACGGCTTTTTGAATAAGAACCACTAAATTTTTTGGCAACGTGAAAAACGGGTGTTCCCCACAAATCATGTCACAATGACGTCACATGTACGCGTAACATACCTCAAAATATGGGTTGCTGTCTTCCGAATCCGACGATATCTTCACTGACTCTCTAGCGCAATCTGGTCGCGAGTTATGGCCGATCATAACTTCAAAAGCCATGATCGTGGCTTCTGCGGGCTAGGGCTCAAACTATTAAACTGTCAAAACCAGGTATGCTTCCTTTATTCAAACATTATCTCAGCATTACAAAGATTTGAGTTTATAAGGTTTCGCATGTTTCTGTGCATAACCTATGTTGCAAGTAGGCTATCCAGAAATCAACCATGTGAATCATAGATAATATTTTGTTTCGGTAAATGCACTTTGTCGTATAAGGTTTACATTCTTATAATCTTTTGACCAATACATCAATTATTGAGACACCAAAATTTTAGCTTTGTTTCGCGGGATGGCGTGGGCAAGATCTTCCCAAGATTTTTTGCTGATCATACACCTTGGAACCTGTGTAGAGTAGGAATTTCATTATTGACTTAAACTATTAAGTTTTTTACATTAAGATATTTTTCTTCCTTGCAATAAAACTGTTAGGAGTTTTGTTTTCAGGTCTGTTTTTGTGAAGCTCCAAATATAATTTTTAGGCTTTTCAGTGTATTTTGTTTCACGAAGCTTCACTGCCATTTCAGTCTTTAGCAGTTATGTACAGTAAAGGGCAGAGTTGAAAGTTCTGTAGATGCCGTAAAACTTGAAACTAATTGGCATTGGAGGCTTTGGAGGTTACTGTTACTGACAACAGGTCTAGCTCTGGCAAGAACATTTAAGAAAACATGTAAATTTTAAAAGAACCGATCATAAATTGATTGATTCTTTAGGAAAGCAACAGAGATCATGAGTAACAAATGAAATTAACAAGGGCGCGATTGTTGCGCTTCCTCAAATTAGTGTTATTTTCCCTCCAGCAAAGACTAGAGGTGACCTTATAGTAGGTGCATGAATATCTATCAGTTGAACGCTGATCTCATACAATGTCATTATTGCCTGACAAAATTCACGGTCTATAACGAACAATTTTATTGTTTTCTAACAAACAGGAAATCCTTACATTTTACTGGGAGAGTAGGCGCTTTGCATAAATCTTGAAATATCTCATTATCAAAAGAAACCATGCCTAGGTCTAGGGGTATAAAAAAACATGTGTTGAAACGAAAAACCGACATTTCACAGTTTGAGAAGAAACTTTCCTCGTTGACAAAAAACAAGAAGCAGTGGAATAAGCACACTACGCACTCGTTTCATTTCGAAGGGAAGAAAAAGCCTTTCGCACAGATCAACCCGAACCCGACAAGAGCACAACCAGGCAACGGTTTAGTTTCCTATCGCGGGAGTTACCCGAAATATCGTGACATCCGTTTCAGCTTGCCGACAAAGAGAGGTAAAATAAATGAGAAGAAAAACTTGTCCAAGATGTCGAAAGCTGGTCAACGCAATGCTGTCTTGTACTCGATGGAAATAGCAAGAAGAGCGCCCAAGCAAAGCTGCAAGTTTCCATCACCACGTGAAATTCGAAGAGCAGCCAACGGGGCTGCTAAGAAGAAGATTGTCAGCAAAGTTCCACTGATATTCTGCGGTTCACAGAAGAAGCGCAAGATAGTGGCAAAATGCCTTTCACAATAAAGTCATACTGATTTTAAGTGTGTATACTGATTTTAAGTGTGTATGTACAAAATGCAAATCGAACTGCTGGTAATTCTGCGCAATTACTCTAACTGGTTCAAATATACTCCAAGTTTACAAAGAAAAACGAGGGAAAGCGGGACGATTGGAGAAAAATTCTTGAATTGCACGTAAGATTTTAGTTTTTGATGGAAATGTTTAATTAGTAAGCATATGCGGTTAGAATAAAGCAAATGCTTGCAATTATAGCAAAATCATGATTATAGTTTTTGCAAAACGTCCCGCTTTGCCTGAGCCATGCAGCGAAAAGTAAACATGTCTCTCTTTGCTCCATGCTGGTTAATTGAATAAAAACGTATATCAAGAAATTCTTGTGTCTTAATTCCACTTCTACTGCGCCCCAAATTAGATGTACTGGGCAGTAATTCCTTTTGTTTTGCATACCTTTCTTTAGAAAATTTATTGATTTCGAACATTTAGAAGCAAAATGGTTTCTTACCTGGCGCAGCCATTCACCCATACAGTTTTATTCAGTGGAGCAGCTTACTGGGCAGCGTCTAAATGAGCCAGTGGCCAGTCAGCTCCTGTTTCAACTCCGAAATAGAAGTGCACAGACAGTTGCGATCAGTTGTGGATACACGGGAGGAAAATTTGGTAACCGAACCCCCCAAACATTTTGCCGCCCCGCTTATCGGAGCTCCATTACCATAAATGCGCTTTTTGGTGCTAATATATACAGAAACAGAGAATAAAAAACATTCTCTAATGTCTCTCGAAACAACATTTAGACCTATAATTAAACTGCAGAATTTCCAAGACAAATGAAGCCTGGCGGCCTTCAATTACGGAATAGTAACAAGAAGAAATTACTGTTGTATTAATGCTGCTCTTCGGTCATTTCTTGTGAGTGTGAGAACCGCCCAGCTTTAAAATTAACAATATTAGTATATCTTGCGATTATTAGTGTTCGCATGCAATTATCGGGTGAAAAAAGCACGCATATCTGATGAAACAAATGTATTTAATCCACTTCATACCCTCACATCGTGCAGTATCAATTTCAAAGATATTACTTGCAATCCGATGTAGTCAGCCATGCAATTTCGTGCGATTTAGCCTAAACCGCGCTGTTGCGCGAACAACAAACAGTTATACAAGCCAGGGTCTCCAAACTACGCCCCTAGGGCCAAATCCGGCCCGCGGAGCCATTTCGTCAATAATGAAAAATAATATATTAACGAAAATCTTGTTGATTTGGTAAAATGTAACACATCTCGAAACAATCACATGACGTTTGACGTCCGGCCCTTGGACTCTTGTGTAGTAGCTTATGCGGCCCTCGGACAAAAATGTTTGGAAGCCTCTGACATAAACATTTGAAAGATTTGTATTTCGGTGGCCGATGTACGAGGCTTTTGTCTCAGACATCAATCGAAGAAATTGGTGAAACAAAGCATATGACTGATTGTTTAAATTTCTTAGTTTCCTTACGCATACAAATTAACAAACAATTTCTACTCCTAGAGGAAAAAGGAGTTGTTGTCTGATTAGGGATTTTAGATCCCGCTGCAACTCAAGATCTCGCAACCTCTCCTAGTTTAATAACAAATATGGGTTTACATTTTTTACCATCTTGTGCCTGAAGATCAGCTGGAGGCTATTTTGGCATTTAGAAAATTTGTCCATTCTCTGCTTGACATCAAAAGCCTCTTATATAACTCAAAGGTTGGAATACGCGCTAATTTAATTACCAAACGTAGTTTTGCCACAACCTTCTGCACCACCAGAAAAAATATTTTCACTTGTTAAATCGATAAAAAGTTTAAATTTTTGGCTGATAAATTTTGTAGTCTCCTTGACTGAACAAGTGAGAAAAATGTTTATAACAGACACATCACAAGCAAAAAGTCTTACTTTATGTCAATACTACAAGTCATGCATAGGCAGAGGTGCAGGGAAGGTTTCAGCTCTCTACATACTATGATTTTGAGAAAACTCATTTTAAATTTGAAAAAAATTTTGCATCAATTTTGTAATCTTTAAAATAAGTTCATTTCAGTTTAACTCTGGTATTAGAAGTGAAAATTACTTTAAATGTGCGTCAACCAGTCTCGTCGCTACGGGGGGGGGCTTTGGTGGGCTTAGCGCCCCAAACAAAGCTCCATGACCCCCAAATCGAAACGTGAAACACTATAAATCAGTGCAGTTTTTGTCAATTTTTAGAATGTCAAGCCCTCTCGCAGAACCGCAAATTCCCCTATTGTAAACTTTGTGGCGACGGTTCTGGCTGTAACCACCACAGATTTTTGAGTCCCTACGTCTATGCGGCAATCATTAGACAATGGTGTCTTGATTCTGTTGAATAGGGCCATAAACTTTTTAATTATTTGGGTTAGCGGGCTTGAAAGTCTTTCTCTTCACATCAGCAGTCTAAACTTGCGAAACGGTATTAAATACTTGCGTGAAACCCTACCTTTATTAGCGACGTTATTCTATGGCGATGCTCTTTTAGGCCATGTGTGAATGTATCATAACATTCAAAGTTTGTTTTTCGTGGTATCGACAGTCAGTAGAGGTTGAAGAAATGAGAGTATAACATCATAGCAAATGCCTTTCATTAATTTTTCTTTATGAATTGTCGCTTCAGCAATAAATATACGTTTCACACACATCCAAAACACTACGATCTGCACGTGGAAACGTTATTATCATGTTGCTATTTACTAGATTTCCATCTTGGGTCTTTAACTGTCACTTGTTATTTAGTGTGAGAAGAACCATTTTTTATTTCGAAAGAGTTCGGGAATACGTTTCAGACACTGATTTTTCTGACATTGCGAAAAATCAGTGGTGTAGGAGGTGGGGGTGAAAACGCACCCCCAAAGGTTTTGATTTGCCAAAAATCTGGGCAAAATCCCGAAAAATTCGGGCACAGATGTTTCGACACTTTTGTTGTCATTGTGTGATGAATTCGACAACTTTGTTCTCGTGAATGCGATGACGAAATATGTCTGGATTTGGCGTTTTTTCTCCAAATAGGAAAAATGAAGACCTTTTCTTTGGAGCCACACATCATTTCGTTTCTTATTTATGAAAAAACTTGTTATGATGTGTGAGTGTGACCTTTGAAAAAAGGTTTCCACCATTTTTGTGATGGAAAATTTGTAGGGGAATCTTTGCCGAACACAAGCTTTTCGGGCAAGTTTGAGGAAATGCGGGCAAAAATACTTCTCACCCCCAAACATTTCCCTGACCCTACACCTACGCGTGCGAAGGATATTCCAAAAAATGTTGAACAAAAGCATGCAACATGCCTTAAAGTTTATTTTATTAATGCCTTTTGTAGATGCAAGGCATCGTTGGGGACCCATTACTGCTCTTAGTGCCTGTTTAGCATGAGACAAATGGAGGCCCATCTTTTTTGGCCAGCTTAAAAAACTTTGTGAATTTATGATATAGTCAAAGATGCTTTTGAACTGTGTTGCTTCCCTGAAAGATCCATAGCTGGATCAACAAAACAGCCACTTTCTTTGCCTGAAAAAGTTCGGCACATTTGCGGCGATAGCCAAAAATTGTCAATACCAGAGAATCGCAGTATTTTATTAAAGACCATTTGTGGCACCCCTCACTGAACCTCCTTCAAAACGGTTGACCTGGACCGGCACTGAAGTTAAATGCTGCTTAATTTTTAGTAGGAACAGAAGTTTTCAATACGTTGTTATCCAACGTCGCACCTCTCGTAATTCTCAAAACGATGGAAACTGCTCACATGCCAGCCCAGTGTTCGTTCGAAGTGGCTCAAGATCGTAGCCATCAAGGTCGTTGTGCTGAGCACTTTTGGTATCTGCATGGCAAATACGTTTGACTCTGCTCCTGGACATTGCCGTAAAGTTTAATCTGATGTACGGCAGATTGAACCTTACGGGAATGTCATGGACCGGAATCAAATCTGCTGTCCAGTGAGCAAAGCACCGCAAAGTAGCCAAAAAATTTCTGGGGGTGTAACATCAACACACTGCACAAGCTTCAAGCAGTTTCTCAGAGTACTTCGCTCAAATTCATAAAACTACTGAAGATTTTGTTACAAAAAAGATACCCTGTTAATTTGTGAACATACAGACACAACACTTAGGTGAAACTTTGTCTAGAGCTTTAAATTACTAAAATATTCGTCGGGACACATAAATTTACCTCTACATGTTCTTAGCCAGGTCCAAGTATGTCGCTTTTATATTGATATAAGGTACACAGATCTGGGTCCCGGGTGAGGGGGCTGATGAAAAGGGGCTGATGACGTAAATCTGACTGGGGACCTCTGTTACGGCATACGGTCACACCAGAACTGAACACACCAAGAATTGATTTCACACATTTCCCCTTTCAATATTCATATTTATCTAATACGCCAAAGAAATTGATCTTCCTACGACCCATAGACTAGTTGCCGTTATCTATGCTAACCATTGTAAAATACGTTGTGCATAGCTTGATTGTCAGCGTTTGCCTTGATAAGCTGGCAGTAGTGTAGGTAAAGTTGCTGAATCCACGTTGATTGTAAGCATTTCCAGAATAGTCTAGTAAGAAATTATTCAGAAAAATTAGGTTGTAGACCTGTGGCGTAACCAGAGGTTTCAGCCAGGGTTGAAAAAGTAGCTAGAGACCCACTTGCCAACAATCAGAAAAAAAAGAAATTAAAGTATATCCGAATGTGGATTCCTATACTAAAACCCGAAATCACCGAAAAACAGTCCAAAAACGCAAAAGAACAACCTACTGAAAACCGAAAAATACTGAATACCGAAATTTAAACCAAACGGGGCCCGGTTTTTACATTTAGCTTGGCAGGGGGGAGGTTTGCACCCTTGTCAGTTGCGCCACTGTTGCAGACCTGTGCTGTATCCTCTCACTGTACAAGAATAGAATAGCCAGTTTCCAAGGAAGGCTACACATACAATCATGTAAAATCGTATTCGTAGCCCGCGCCTGCAATATCCGGTGTATCTTGCATCAGAGTTGTCCACTGAAAACTCAACACTTTAAACCAATGCGAAAACCAGTTATTTAACCAATAACACTGCTCGCCACTGGTCGGCAAACTGTAGGTCTCGGCCCAATTGTGGGTCGTTCGGCACTTTTTCTTGGGCCGCGCAACGCTTGTTGTGGACCGTGAGTTACATCGGAGCATAATTGCTGAGCCGTTTGCGTGGTATAGAACAAGCGCTACTGCAACTACTATAGAACATTGATTGTTTGACATTAACATAGCATCGCTATGCTATAGATAAATGAATACACCATAAGTTTGAAATTGAGTCTTCAAGAATAAGCACGGACCTTTAATTAATACTGATAGGGGCTTGGGTCCATCATAACGTAAGTTAGCCGATCACAGCTGTACACAATACTGTTGAACGGAGCTTCAGCAAGTTGCAGTTATTCAAAACGTTTCATAAAATCAGCTACGACTGATGAAAGGCTAACAAATCTGGCAATGATATATATTGAAAGTGAAACTGCAAAAACATTAGATATGATTGAGTTGACAAAAACATTTGCATCTTTGAAAACTTGGAAAAAGTCATTTTCTAGCTTGAGACATAGCAAGTGTTAAATTCCGTTTGCTATTGTTATGTTGGTGCTGTAGAAACATGCTTTTATAAACTTTGTAAAAAAATAAATTGACCTTTTTGTTTATATAAATTTGTGTTAAATGCAGTATATTGTACATTGGGACCTGGCCTTGCACCGGGACCTTACATCATTGAAGCTCATTGGACAGAAAAAGACCAGCATGCAATACCTGTACTAGAATGCTTTATAACATATAACTGAAGCCTGCGCAATAGAATTGAAAAACATCTGCATGTACACTACACAGTAAAAAACGCGATAAAATAGTGCAAATAAAAAAATCACATATTTCGTACAGTTCGCCACCATTTGCAGCGACAGTTGAAACACTTTTCCAGCAAACGTTAACTCATCACGGCTTTCAAACTGTTATCGCCACTTTTTCTAATTCGAGACACGTTTCAGTTTAGAAGTGCAAATACTTTTTGCGACGTCATCAGGCCGACGTCACTTTAGCGCGCAAAGCTTTTGAATAAACTTTGCGATTACGGGGAAAGCGTGCCACTGCCAAGCGGTGTGCTTATTGTTTTGGTTTGGAGCGTGGGTTTAAAACACAATATTCATGAAACCCACGGAGAGGTCATCAAAGGTAACTCATTCTAAGACACATTAACCGGTGAAAAAAACGTCACCAGCATCCAACTGGGATCAGGCGCGTAGGGCGTGACGTTCGGTGAAATTCATCGCAGAATTTTTTCGCGTTGACCCCGTGACCTCTGCTAATCGTGGGGGGATCGCGTTTTAGTTGATGTTTATACAAAAATACTCCGGCATCATTCAAACCTTAATAAACTATGTCTACGATTAAAAATAGATGCACCATTGTTTTGCTCAAGCTTCTGCGAAAAACGTACTTGCAATGCATAGTAATTCAGCAACAATATTTACTAAACAGGAAATGGTGAATTTTACCATCTTTTCCTTTATCCAACAAATTGTGATTTGCGCCACCCTATTGAGTATATGAGGAAATCTATTGCAATGGAAATGCCGGTGATGTCGTAACAAACTGAAAATCGATAAAATTTGGAAACATGTAAGCAGTAAATAAACTGCGATCCGTTTCCTATGTGCGTAACTGAGAGAAGGCAAAGCAAGCTTCTGACTGAAAGACCACACAGCCGTCAAAGCGCAGGGTCAAACAGCGACACGGCACGGCCGTTTTCTCGAATATAAGCGAAGCGGCACGTCATGCTTCCTTTGCAGGAAAACGTAAATTGCAGACGTTTAAAAGTATAACGGACATGCACATTGTGCGGGGGGGGGAAACAGCGAAATGGGAAAAAAAGGAAATGTTACAGGATGCAAGTGCGGTGTGTGAGGCGGCGAATATGCGCCGTACGCACATAAGCCCAGGCCCGGAGCCACGAGGGCAGTGCCCCCAATTATTTTGTGCCCAAAGATATTTTTATACCGTTTCTTTTGAACATACAGTAAAATCAAAAATCCTGCATCGCTAAAAATTTATTTTGCCCCGTCAAACCTTAAAACCTAGCTACGAGCCTGCGTAAGCGCAATACGTTTTTCATGTAATTGCACACGATAAGTTAAAATCCCGTTCGGCCAAACCGCATTACAAATGAATTGGATTATTAACAGCTTTTTTCGTTACAGTTCTTATTCTCAGCGACTGTTGGAGCTCTTCACACCTTACAGTGGCGAGAAATTTCAGTTGTACTCGTGTTCAGATTTTACAGTTTCACAACACTAAGACGAAGAATCAACTAAATACGCAAGCAAAGCATTGGAATGCAAGAAACAAGGATCAAAACGTATTCAACCCTTTGCTCCTCGCTTTAGCAGCGTGTGACTGCTGGTTTCAGACAGCACCGCTTCAACGATCATCGTATCCTGTGTGCACTGTAACCGACCTCGCATCCAACCTGCCCAAACGCCGGGCCAAACCATCGGCGCTCACTTCTTTTTACCGAGTAGTTTCTTCCGTTGCGCTTCGAGAAGTGCTTCCAAGTGGTCGGCGCGTTTGCAAGCAGCCTCGTGTTGTTCGCGGATTTGCGAGATGGTCTCTTCTTTTTTAACAATAGCTTGACGCACCCTGAAAACAGACAGTGTTGCGCAAGATGAAAAAGAACCGTCCACCAAAAACAAACAAAAGAGCGAGCATAGCTTTTTATTAGACTGAAAAGGCTGTACGTTGAGAAATATTGTAAAAGGCAGCAAGAAACAAGACAATTGCTATCCACGCTGGTACTCGCTTATTGCTTTGCATGCCGCTTAACAATGCCAATATAAACAAGCAAATGTTGGAAGGTCACGTTTGAATGAAAATCGTAAACATAATTATACAAACACTGCTAGAGATGACTTGTTCCATTAACCAAGCGGTTATATCAGGGCAGCAGCGAAAATCACGTGCCTATACCAACCTTTTGTGTACTTCAGACAATTCTTCCTCCTTTTCGTTGTTGATTCTTTCCAGTTCAAGCCTGAAAACAATGTAAAATTAAAGCAATGGCACCACGAAAAGATACCATTGAAAAAATTCCATGAATAACTCCAGCCGAGTAAAGGCGAAGTTTAAAACCAATACAACACACATAAATAAAAATAAATTATTTAGCAGGAAAGTCCGAACAGGAAGGCCTCAGTGTTTCGATGTTAAACAACTTACAAAACTTAATATATCTTTGAAAGCAGTTAACAAACCATGGTTCATTATACCGTTTACACATCTCGAAATCTCCATCACTTTAACGGAGAACAGAACACCAGTAAGAATGCAGCAAACCGTTTGTTCCGTCACAAACAACGACGAACCTGTGTCTGGCACGCATTTCGGACAACTCTGTCTTCATCCTTTTGTTGTCCTCTTCGAGGAGAACAAGGCGATCGGCGAATTCTTGGCGAATCACTTCAGTGACATTACCTCGCTCTTCCACCAGCTTGTCTTTTATCTGACAAAGTCATAAAAATCGTTTTCGAAAAAGCTTAGAAAGATATGCAGTGAAACTAGAGTTGACTCCCAATACTGGATGAACAGCTTACCGGAAACTTAGCACATCAAAATGCGGTACAAATATACTCTGAACTATAATTAAGTTTTCAGCACGAAAATTTGTAAAAAACAGGTTTCATCGACAAGCTTAACATACAACGATGTATAGGGAGTGAAAAATCCTGAACGAGTAGTCGCAGTTAACAACCAGACCAGAAAAACTGTTGATTGGCAGCATCTGTCGACACTGAAATTAACCCGAGTCAAATTTTCTCAAAATAAAATATCCATTCACAGGCAGACACGTTATTTAAACTCACTTTGTTAGCGTCGATAACTTCTTGTTCCTTCTGTTTGCAAAGACTCTGCAGCTGAAGATTTTCCCCTTCAATGCGATTATAATCCGCTTTCATGTTGTTGTATTTCTCCTGTAACGACGAAGCAATAAACTGGTGAAGAACAGTGGCATTAACATGAAGGTTAATCGTCATATCAAACCAAAACATACCGACAGTATTCACAAACACAGCAGTGGCTTTGACACAATTGTTGTTCATTATATGCATCATTATGAACCAATCACATATGATTTAAA
>Ga0210059_1010461_pt1 | contig 14328 bp, 8 predicted proteins | sample Ectturendosymbi2_FD_188042 | JGI IMG/M metagenome (GOLD analysis project Ga0210059, IMG submission 188042) | Ecteinascidia turbinata endosymbiont from Florida, USA - Sample 2 (SPAdes) (version 2) | ecosystem: Host-associated > Tunicates > Ascidians > Unclassified | place: Key West, Florida... | reverse complement strand
CAATCACAAAAAGGTTGACTACGTTGTCATCAAGAAAGTGGTGGCAGAAGTTGATTAAGTTCTGACCTTTAAACTTGTCGCTTTTTTGCCCTGGTTAGGTTTCGATTAATATAAACATGTGACGTGAGGCATAGAAAGTTGTGAGCCTGCGCATGGTCAGGTTGGACGTAAGTCTCAAAAAAAGACCGACGTACGAATTGTTAGCAAGTTTATTAAATTTCTCAGCTGCAAGCTGTTAAAACTAGCCCTTCTGTTTCCTGAATTTCACACGTGGAGAGTGATGTTAAAGCATGATAATCGTTTGCTTGATCTTTGAATTGTTTGTTTCTGCACTTTATGTGCATTCATGCGATCCATGCGTGCGTTTGACTAACGCCTGCCGAATCACGTATTGTTGCTGCTATTGACCTTTAAAAATCCGCCTGTGACTCAGCGGAAAAAGTCGGCGATTTTGATTTGGCTTTAGTGTTTTTTAAAGTGTAGCGATGTGTGTCTCCAATCAATTATACTATTTCATTTCGCTCGGTAAAAGCAGGCAAGCGATAATTAATGCAACGCATGCTCCAATGCAGATAGCCGATATTGCGACTCAGCTCACGCTTCGTACAATGTTGGTCTTCTTACATTGAATCGCTTAAAGCTGGGAAGTTAATCAGAACTCAAGGATATCGAGAGGTGTCCAGATGCAGTGTTCCCTCTAAGGTGCGCAAATGCGCATCATTGCCACCGGATCATTTGTGCAGTGAAATCTCGCGCACTTGTGACATTCCGAATTTAATAGTGTATAAATGTCGCTTAGCCGATTTCGAGGTTAAAACGCTGCACTAATGTGTCTACATGGTTGTGCAATTGCATGCCCCCTAAGATAAACTTTTGCTCAGTGTAAAATTTTCTTACAGGGAACACTGTCCAGACTCTGCACTCTAGATCAGGGGTGTACAACCTTTTGCTATTGCCGGCCGCATTACTTTTATTTATATGAAGCACGGCCGCCAATGAGTTCGAGTTATATTTATGAGATACGTTCAATTAAAAAATAGGTTTTATCCGGTATATGCCATTTACTTGTGCCTAAAAGTATTATAAATTGTCAAACATTTTAACAAATTTCTAACGAAATTACGCATCGTGTCGACTGATTTTCTTGCCTTGCGTTTGCTTTGCTTCAGTATACGCCAGCACGGCCGCAAAATCTTATATTTTAAATTACATGTAGACGGCCGCAAATTTCAATATCGAAGGCTGCATGCGGCCTTACGGCCGCAGGTTGTGCATCGTTGCTCTTCTAAAAAGATGGTGTCTGGATATACCTGGAACTCATCCGTTTCACAAAATTAGTTGTTTCAAAATACCAACGTCGTGTACCAACCACATTCTTTCTTCAATGAAGATTTTTGCAAAACGTTTTACTAGGCTGTAGATGAACCTTTTTGAAAGATGCGATGCTTCTACACAAAGTAGTAAACTTGGGTCATCTACGATTTTACGCAAAACCTTGAGCACATGTATTTTACTCATCAGGTAACCTTGAGCGCTCGTTACGAGTCATGTCTCCGCAGGTCTGATGAGGCCCGAAATTAAATTACGTTTTTTCTGGAACACATGGCTTCCGTAAGGTCAAACTTCCCTGCATCGACTTTTACTAATTTACATTGCAAAATGGTATGTGCGCAGCGAAACACACGTTTTAAGTTAACTTTATATACACTATCTCCGTACGATTGTTCTCATGGGGGCAGGGTTGCAACCAGCTGATATTTTCAGGGAGGGGGCACATTGGCACATCGGTCACACTCGCAGTCTCACACTCAGTGGCGTAACTGACGGTGGGGCAGAGGGGCGAATCGCTCCCCCTGGCAAGCTGAATGTAAAAACCGGGCCTCCTACTTAGCTGATATTTCGGTTTTAGTATTCTTTAGGTTTTCGGTAGGTTTTTGTTCTTTTCGTTTTTCGGAGTATTTTACAGTAATTTAGGGTTTTAGTATAGCCATCCACATCCGGATTCATCCACATTTCTCAATTTTTTTCTAAGTGGTGGCTAGTGGGCCCCTCAACCTCTAGTTACGCCTCTGCTCACACTAGCAATGGATTTTTACAAGTGTGGAAGCAGAACTACAGATTCACTCATGCTTCTTTTCACATAGTATAATACTACGTATACAGTAGCTTACCGCCATCAGCAATCACTGTTTCGCTGCATTACCTGCCAAAATGGCTGAGTTCAATAGTCATATGCGGCAAAACACCTACTACCGTAACTTGAAGTGAACCTTTGAAGATTTGTTGCCATGTAATTGTTACGCAATAAAACCCAACAGCGGATCAATCCGCTCGCAAGTTTCGGGAACATGCCTCTGCAGGCTAACGAGCGGACATGAGTGAAATGCAAGCTCATCACTGCATGACACCAGAACAGCGAACCTGGCTCTTGTACAGTGTGAGTGTCATACCAGCAAATAAACCGTCATTGCAAGAATTAAGTAAATCAAACAGAATCAAGCTGCTAACTTCGGGTTTTCAAGAAATTTTTGTTTCTTAGTCCCAATTTCCAGTGATACAAATGGGCGTTTTGCCCCCCTGCGGACGCCCATGTAAGTTAGGATGCCAGACTAACTGTCCCTACCCATGCAACAACGCAGTTGCACACAAAAAGTTATTTCGCAAACGCTTTTTGCCTGAAGCAAAGAAAAACACTTGATCGTAGTTGATGCCAAATCTACTTAAAAGTTTATGAACATTAAATATCATACTCTAATGATTAGCTTACTTACAACCTACAGCTAAAAGTACCGCAGAATTTTCCAGTTAGGACAAAACACGCAAAATTCCAAGACTCATAAAAGGATTTACGTATTTTTTGTCATAGTATAATATCGTAACATGCGTAGTAGAAAATTTGCTGACGATGAAGATGACTCTCTTCAGCAAACATTAGGTTTGATTCAGGACAGATTTAGGGTTTCCACTGTTTACCAAGGCAACAAGCTATAACCGAGATTGTAGAAAAAAAAACAGATCGCTGCAATTAACATCAGGCAATATTCGTACCAACGAAAAAGTCCTACATATGGTCGATGAAAAAGAAAAATTACTCCTGGACATTCAAACCAGAAAACTAAAATATTTTGGACATTTAATTAGAGCTAACGGAAAGCAGAGAGAGTTGTTGGAAGGACACATTGAAGGGAAGAGAGGGAGAGGAAGAAAGAGAAGGGATTGGGTGAAGGATATTGAACTGTGTACTCAAGATAATTACGTAAACTGTGTTAAGAAAGCTAACGACAGGACCCTATGGAGAGCTATGGTCGTCAACCTTCGTCAGTCGAAGACGACACGCTGAATGAATGGTCGTTCCATCTACGATGCCCCTGTGCAAAGCCTTTGGGCCCACTGCATGCTGTTGCAGTCGACTGCATCGCATTGAACTACTGAGGCAAGCACAAGTGAAAGATGGCAATTCGGGCATTAATAACAGGAAAGCAACCAGCAGCAATAGAGATCTACCACTGACTTCACTCTACTACTACTAGGTTGCACTATCGTTATATAGGAATATGTGAACTACGATAATTCGCTTGTGGTGACTATCACAGTGACTTGTTACTCATGGGCACCATTTAGCGGTGACCATTTATTTAAATGTGGCGCCATCTACCGACCGCCACAATGCGCATGAAGGGAAATAAATATGTGCTCAATTTTGTGCTGTACTGCGTCATTTTGGTAATGTGCTTCTAGCAGCCCACAACACAAGAAACGTAAAGATCGTAAAAGTTCAACTGGAAGATATCATGATAAGCGAGAAAAAATTTGAAGTTGTTTACAATGTGAGCCGCTTCAAGTACATGCTCTCCACAGTGGGGGTAAGCAAGAAATCGATCAGAAAATTTTTAATAGGAAATCAATTTCACGTAAAGTTACGCATCGTCAGTCCTTATTCAAATAGAATGCGAGCCCCTCAAAATATGAGCCCCTGAAAAATATTTTTGAAAATCGAGCTTCTGTTTTTGCGTGCACTTGTACAAAAGCAAAACTTTTAAAAATGGAATGTCCATAAACAAGTATAAAAATTTATGGAACGTGTTACCTACACTCACAAAGGTTTTTGCTTATTTGACTCCATGGTTGACCATACGTTTGAAGCACACACACTTAGTTCCAAAAACTAAGCATTTGCTGATCGATTTCTTCCACACTTATCATGCGGTGTGTCTTGTTTTTGCAGACAAACGTAAATATAATGTAAATAGCTTGTCAGGCTTCAAGTTATTGCTGTCGGAGATTTCAAAGAAATGTTTTCCCAAGCTCAGTGGATTTTGTGCTTCTCTGTCGTTTTATGCTTCGGTAAGTGCATAAATATAGAACAAACCGCCAAACTTTAGCAACAACATCACCTAGTTTTAACTTTACCGTTTTTCACGGTATAGATGTCCGGTGATGTAGTGACAAATTTAGGTGGGGGAATGTACTGCTACGAAAAAATATGTTTTCGTACGGTCCAGACAGTTGGGCATTTTTCCTTGCTAAAAATCACTAAAAAACGACACAACAGTTAATCTATTGGTTTCACTGAGGTCCTCTTTAAAATGTATTTGCTGAACGGCGTTGCACCGTGTTACTGCCTCCCCAACTAGACCACTGTGCTTGTCATTCTCATTCATCTGTTAAGCAAAAAGAAGTTGACGTTTTTCGTACATTTTCATTCTTGTGTGAAAATCCAGAACACTTCTAACGTACTTAATCTAATTGTCCATACCTACTTCAAGTTGGACCAAACGTTTCTGTCGCTGCAGCACAACTGCATTATCAGCTACTCTGCCAATCACTCACAAAGTGAGTTTTTTTCAAAAAACTTCATTGAATATCTTAAATTGTGGACAAAAATTCTCAAAATTTGATATCTTAATTAAAAAAGCAGGTTCTTACAGGTATTATTCAAAAGCAATGAAATTTTCATGCTGTTTAATCAACATAGGCTGTTGTAGGGCTACGAAAACAGAAACCACGGCAAAGCTTCATAAAGTTATGCTATGCTTTCAGCATCTCCAAGGTTTTCTAAAGTAGTCAGCAGTTTCTTCACACAACATATAGGTACGACTAAAAGTGGAGGGAGGTAATGGTGGTTGTCATAAATACATCGCGGTCGATCGTCACAAAGTTAAATAAGCTATTCGAAAACTTCAGCGTTTAACCAAGTCACAAACTGTCGGACTAAAACCGTTTCATAATGTTGTTAAGATTTGACATTCTAATTAAGTTTCATACTGTCATGCTTGTTCCATATTTAATTTTTTAGCTGTTCAGTTTTCAGTACATTAACTCTGTGACAAAGGTGGAAACATACAAGCATTAAATTAAAATGTGTTGAAACTGATTGCACACCCTAAATAAAATGTTACAGTAGGTAGTCCTTCAGTTTAGAACATCGTCGAATTTCGCTGTTACTTATGTTCAGAGCAACACCGTGTCAAGCTGTCAGCTGACAAGCATAGACGTTCAATACACGGTCTGGGAGGGCGGCCGCTTGCCTAGTTTTGCACAATTTATGAAAATCAGGCTATTCAGCGCAGTGTTCCTGATCTTTAGGTTGAGGTACAGTGCTTTTTATAGTCAAACGAACGTGGAAAATATCAAACGATAGATGTGGAAACAATCTTTTGAAGACCGTAGGCGTATGGGATTGATGTTTTTAAATGAATGGTTAGGAAAAAGTAAATGACCTTTTTTTCTCTTTGCTTAGTTGATGAAATTCTGAGATTAAATACGTTGTAAAAATAAATGCACTTACTGATAGATTTATTGATCAAACCTTCCATGTTGTAGAGCGCGTAAGGGCTCGCGTCCTCTGGAAATTTATTTACGCCCCCCTGGTTAAGAACCACTGTTCTAAACTGTCAAAGGCATGCCACATAATGTAGCACTCTGCTATAACCATCCTGCACAGGTACCCTAAAAAGCTTTCACCGTAAGTACTTCAGGCCAAATTGACCAATAACATTTTTCGACATCATCCAGGCTTACTGAAACGTTTTCTGGGCGCAGGCGGTTTTTCAACAACTCAGCAATCATTCTTAGATCATCTCCTACAAAAAAACAACCTTGTTGATTTTCGAAATATTTTTTTCAAGACAAACATAATTTCCTCTCCAAAATGTGGTAGGTACACATACTAAATACACCAAAAGAGGAGGAAAATGTGCAGAAATTCTAGCAGTAGTATTTATTGGCGGTCGGTTGCAGATAAAAATCGTATTCTACACCAAACTCGCGGTTCTACACCCGACTGAAGCAAATTAGGTTGAGACATCGAAATATGATATTTTCAAAAATATTTTCGCAATTTTCAAACACAAAAGGTATTGAAGGTAAAAATGGCCAAATGATTTTCGCTGACAATTTTTGCAAACAAGTGAAATGTTGCACAATGCTGTTGGACCTACATGCGCAAATCCGTTTTGACCAAATGACTATCTTTTCTTATCACTCGTCAGGTAACCCTGATCAAATCAGTTAAATGCTCCTTTTGCTACACGAAAGGTAACCATGGGCTAAATTAGCCAAATCCCCCCTTCCTCCAAAAATACGAAACTTATGCAGATTTCGACAGGACTGCTCGACAGAGCGAATAAAAATTTGCTACTGAAAGAACCAGCTTTAAACGTCAACTGTGAGCATTTAAAAATTAAGTTGAAAATTGAGTTCAGCCAAATTGGCTTAGCGTACCTGAGCAGGGAGCCTGGTGTTCATGCACTCCACGTTTCACCATGACCATGGTGGCGTTGGTATGATGGAAAACTTGCTCGATTAATACTGGTTGGCAGGGAGAAGATGCAATAATCCATCGTTTGAGAATCTAAGCTTGCAGTGGTAATGCTAACCGTGCTTTTGCAGGAAGTATAAGTACAGTGCAATGTTAAACAGCGATTGCTAGAGGGAATAACGAAACATTTTTGCCATGGTTACAGTCTACATCATTATATTAGGTTGCGCGAAAATCGGTGTTGCAATGCGTCCCTGTGATGTGCATGGTTTTATCAGATACGGGGTCGGCGAAGGGTTTGTGAAATACAAGTTATACAAGGTGTGTAACATGGTCTTAAAATAGGCGTTTGAGCTGCAGGGGCTTATCTCACTGCAAACAGAACGCTAATTCACATTTTCATGTAATGATAACGCAGATCTCTTTCATCACAACGTTTTAGAAAAAAAACGGCCAGTTGCAAAGTAAAAAAAAATGAGCAAAGTAAGGAAAACATTGGTCTTGCGCTTTTTTCAAAGCATATTAAAAGTAATTTTTACTGCCTACTTTGTACAACTCAGTTGTATCAGAAAAATACTTGTCTTGTCGGAAGCAAAAATAAACCTGTTGAATGTATTTGCAATGCAGAACTAGCGAACAGGATGCAATAAAAGTACAAAAGGTTTAGCTTTAAGCGTTGCTGCTTTTAACAATCATGTCATTTTAGCCAACCCTGGCATAGTGCCTTAGTCACTTTGCAGTTGCTAGTCATTTGCTTTAATGAATTTCCTTTGTACATTTAACTAAAGTATCGGCTTTGTTTTTAAAACCGAAATTTGAACGGAACGAGTGTGGAGTTATTGCTTGGTGTCAGCGGCCGAGTTTGCTAGAAAACGTTTGTGGGGACAAAGTTTGTGTGATATGCATGTTTTTCTACTGTGCATATCACACAAATATAATATTATTGTTTGCGTTTCGATGACGTCACCATGCTTACTCAACCGTAGTACACCCTCTTGTAAAATTGGCAAAATGGAATGCAAATTATGGAAATGATATATTTTGGAGAACATGGTCCAAGTTGCCCCCTGGCTGGGCCCATGGTGTTATGGCAGTTGCATAGTACTGCGCTAGTGTGCTAGTGGTTGACAATGATTAATAGGCATTTGCTTCTTTAATAAGTACACAAAGCTTTAGTACTAGCACTTGAAGGGTTCTGTGTCAAAGTGTCGAAGCAGATAAAGCAAACACCCAAACACAGCACTTCAATGATTCTTTAAAAGGCTTTAAAAAGCAAACAATACATTTAAAGTAGAAATTATGAACATGCATCAAAATATTGAGAGGACAAAGTATTGTGTCCCTCCTTGTCCAAAGACATGTAACCCCCACGTTCCCCCTAAAACTCGGTTCCTGCTTGGTGTAAATACATTTTGGAGTTATTGTGTGTGATGTAAACACACTATCATTATAAAAATTGAACCAAAGTTCTGTGGCGCTCCTTCGGATGACATTTTGCTTTTTAATGATTCTTGTCATGTCTGTGATTTTTAAAGTTATGATATCAGTAACTTTGATGCCAGTAAATCCCACTGTTAATGAGCTTTTGATTTTGACGCAATATTGATAACAGACTTAGCAAGCAGTGTGTGTGCATGATATCTTTGCAACATAAACAAAAACATTACAGAGCTGACTACACCATAGAATTAGTTTTTACCTTTCATCAAAATATATTTCCAAAAACATGGCGGTTCGTCTAATGATGCCGTCAAACCAGAGTTGCAAGTCGGGCCAGGCTTTTCGGGTCGGGTTTCGGGCCGTTAAGTTTGTCAAAATGTTTCGGACCGATTTCGGGCCTGTATACACAAGTTTGTTATACCATTCGAAGTAACGATTTTTTTCTTTCTTGAAGTGCAATTGTTCTGCTCACTGCGGGTGACTTCGGTGAGTTATGTTATTGTGATTTTTCTTCAGCTAATTCCATTTGCAAACACAGCTGCGTTCTTTTGTTCTCTGCTGGGATTAGTGTCACACTCTTTTTCAGAAGGGAGGAAATTAGCACGCGATGGCATTGCGTCGGAGAGATCAATCACTTACGCGATTCTTCGCTTGTGTTAAGAAACGATGGCCTACGATCCGGCTTTTCATGCCTATAGCGCTATCCTAAATAGTTCCTTTCACGCCTAAAGCGCCATTGTGGATAGTTTCGTGATAGTTTGTTTTTATATTGAAAAACATTACATTCCGCAGTATTAGCATTGACTAGCAAGCTGAGTTTGTGCTTGTTTAAGTTAATGCTTTGCTGGTGATTTGCTCAAGGTTATTGCTATTTTGGGTGTGATAAAATCATGTACCTGCAGCTACACCCGCACACTACGTTTTTTGATACATCGCAGTTGCCCATGTCTTGACTCACTCGGTAAATTTGACTTTCGGGCTAAATCAGGCTTCAAACATAAATGTCGGGCTCGGGCCGGGTTCGGGCTTCAAAATGAGGCCTATTTACAACTCTGTGTCAAACACAAGTGTTCGCGATGATTTACCGTCAAACATGCGCTCGGGTGCAACTCGGAGGCTAAAAAAGTGACACGGTTTTGAATTGGTGATATCGAAGTAAAAGTCTGTATCCAAAATATTTTATTGAAGACTCGGACATTTTATGAAATTTGTTGGAGACCATATGAGGGTCAATTAAAAATTTGGAGAGGCCATCACTGCATGTAGGCTTGACGTCCCCTTAGCTTTGCTTAAACCTTGCAGATCGTAGAGATCGTCGCCCGATACAACCTATGCCTCAGAACAATAAGATACTCTCATGAAGAGCACTCCAACAGCTGTCACCGTTTTCTGTATCCGTAAGGGAAGAAAATTGTTCTGGACGTCAAAAAATTTTAAAATTGAATGTCGTGTTTGCTAAAGCTATGAAGTGTTTGCGGCATTTTTTACTTGCTTCTAAACAACTCCTCTGAAGATTTAACCTCTACAGCTCATTACTACGCATTTTGTAGAAATCGAAACGTTTTCAAATACGGCGAGACTGAATTCAAACAAGTTTGGTCCAAAGTATTAAGCCTCAGTTAGGCAGCTACTGGCACCTGTCTTCTACGACCGTACCAATTCAGTTATTTACTGTATTATAAAGACATGTACAGTACATCTTTCCACCGTCAGAACTTTTTCTTTGTGTATTGTTCGTTTGGTGTTACCAGGCATACAAATACAACATCTTGGTTTGGGTACAGTTATTGCAGTATTGTCTTCGCACGATCCTGCATTCGCATTTAAAGGTCACACCTACTGACAGCATATTATGAGGTTAATAGAGATATTTGTGCAAAATCACATAGTTGATCGAGAGTGTTATCAGTTATGCGATGAGGCATGCTGACCAACTTGACTTTTCTGATTTTCAATAATAAATGTAATACATTGGGTATTACACATTCTTAAAATAAAGGTAAGTTATTTTGTTATCAAGATGTTGTAAAGGCCGATTTTGTATTAACTTTTATAGCGTTGCTGTTTTTATTCTTTTGTAGATTTTTCTGCATCGGAATGCATGCCAGGTTGGGAATCAAGAGGAAGCTTCTGTTATGAATTCATTAGTCAAAAGAAAACTTGGGCTGACAGTGAATCATACTGTCAGTCTAAAGGTGGTCATTTGATAAGCTTTGCTGATGCATCAGAAAGGGTAAGATGGTTTTGTCAAAATTGGTTTGCGTATTGTTGAGTGTGTCTAATTAAGCGCATGAAATGATATCACACGTTCATGTGGAGCTCAATGCACTGTGATCAGTTTTCGTACAAATAGGATTTACTTTTAATCATTTCCATGTGTAAACTTAAAACATGTGTGTTGGATGGTGGAATTTGTCGGAGAACTCAAGATGAGGACTGCAAGTATGCACCCAAATTTAACAAAACATCAGGACTGAAAAGTGTAAAATGGAACAGTTGCACGATGCCGTTTCGGCGACGCCGGTTCAGCTACGCTGTTTTCGGCGATCGCCCTTAATTTCGGCGATGGACATTTCGGCGATAAATCCGTTAAAAAGACATGGATGGCACTTTTGATGGGAGCGCTTTTTATGTGTTTCTTAAAAAGTTAGGGTTTGTGTCTAGAGCTTAGGTTTAGATCAGCTATGTCCAACCAAAATTGCTTACTGAGCCTAAAATTATGTCACTATCTTAACCAGGGCCGCACATTGGATAACATATTAATGAGGGCCGCACACTGAATGGCTTACTTTGATCTTCGCAAACTGGTTTCAAGTTTAGGGCTTAAGACTTAGATTTAGAGCTTAGGTTTAGGGTAAGCAAGCATCCTTTGTAGTCTAACCTTTGAAGTATTTCAAAACCAAATTTTTTTCGTATAAAACATTTGCGACCACCATCACCGAAATGTCCTGTTGCCGAACTGTCCTAGACTCCGAAAAGCGTATTTTCATGTAGCTTTTTAAATTAATCTGCAATGACAATCACTGAGCGATGCTCGCCAATTTTAAGTCGCCATCACTGTAGGTATAGATGACGTAACTATGAGGCACATTGCCCAGCATTGTTCAAGTGTTGTAAACTATAATTTGTTTTTGTCTAACCCCCACATTGAAACATGAAACACTATACATCAGTTGAGTTTTTGTCAATTTTTAGAGTGTCAAGCCCCCCCTACAAACCCAAAGCCTACCCGTAGAAACGCAAAGCCCCCCTAGTGAAAACTTTCTGGCGACGGTTCTGGGCAGCATAGATGCAAAGAATGAGTTGGGCGTTAAGGGGCGTCGAAAGCTGACTCGGATCCTGCAGTCGCCTGCATATAGTTGTTTCTTGATCCGCCTGAAAACGTCCTGTGATTGTGACGTCACATAATTGACGTAAGGACTTTTGAATCTTGGAAATCGTTAACTACCGTCGAGTTAAGAATCTAGTTTCGCGTGAAGCTATTCCCTCTGAAATTTTGGTCACGATTGAACATTCAGACTGTTTTATTACGACACTCCAGATGGCGATAATACATTCTCGAATTGTAGCAACTAGTGAAATAAAAAGCAAAAACTAACCAAAAAGTTCCATGATCATCTATATAAATATGCATGACTTTTTATGACAAATTTTTGGGCACAAAAATCTTCTGATAACACAGGATAAAATCGGCCAGAGTTGCACCATGTTTTCTAAACCACATGCTTGTCAGATCCTTTTGAAGATGCCGAATCCAGCGCACCCGCTTTTTCCACTCCCTGGTCAGGTGTGGTTACAATCACTGCTGATGCAAGCTGTAGGCACTAGGGGGTTTCTGGAGCATGCACTCTCAGAGTTTTGAGTAATAAAACATCATAAAGGACTGACTGAGGGAGACTCACGAGTCACGAATACAAAAAAGAGAAGAACAGGCAGAAGAATGCATATGAAAAACTGAAGGCAAATGATTTTATACAAAACTGCTAGACAAATATAAAATTGGAAAATCCCTAAGCATTTTCTTGGATATAACACCTTGAAAAGTTGACAGAAAATAAAAGCCATGCTGCGATTTGATGCTTTACCTGCAATTATCTAACTTCAAAGAAAACGTTTTTTTGCCTTTACTGTAAATTTTTCGATTGTTCCTTCAAAAAACTGCTATAAATGAAATGTGTCACATTCACTAATCTAAGAAATCTCTGAGGTCAGTGACGCTTCGTGCGAAGTTCCAGGTTAGCAATTGTGTGACCTGAATTTCGACAATCATGTCCATGGAAATGCTCAGTTTCTAGGCCAAAGTGACATAAAACTCATGTACCAGTAACGGAAAAGTTCACAATAACTAATATACACAACGTTGTTATACTGCTGCAATTAGAATTCTGCAAAAGTATTCAGTATTTGCTTAATTATCCCACAAACAAAAATCATCGTAATTTTCTTCAGAACCACGCCAAATCCATTTCAACACAAAGTTTGTCAAACCATGAAAGCTCAAACATTTTTCTATCATCAAATCTGTAGTCATGACAACCAGGATCATCCAGATAGGTCTGGTGGTTCCCGGGGCAACTGCTTGATTGCATGCCCCCCACCATATTCTAGTATTGAGGAATGTGAAAAATACAGGCGTTTGAAATAAGTAAATACTTGTTTTGACAAAAAAACAAGTTTTGAAAAATTAAATTAAAATGAATTCAAAAGAGTATATTTTGTTTTTAATGTGTTAGGTTTTTAATGATTTGTTTTATTCTGGGCTTGATACATCTGCTTACAAGCAAATTTCTTCCACTCTTGGGTAAGATATGCATTGAGGAATTAGATATTGCATTTATTCATGCAAGTACGTATCAGATAGGCCCACCAAAACAAAATAACACTTACGGCATGTTAGGAGACAGAGTTGTCTATTGTTTCTCTCAGAAGTAGTATTTGAAAAAAGTAGTACATCCATGCAATTTGATGCATTGAAGCCTTTCATATTTTTCTGATCAATAACAAATTGCTAAGGGTGCTTTGTTCAGTAAAAACAGATGAAGATAACGATGGCAGTGCTTAATCTCTCTCAGGTCACTTAACATACATTTGCATGCTCCCTCAGGCAAGTTTCCATCAGATCCATGCAGCACGTTTTAGCAGCCAATAAGAAGCTTCTAGTTCAGGGGTGCAAAAATGCGGTCTTGCACTCACGCCGCGCGACCAAAAACGTGAAGTGCGCGAACATTTTTTTTACTTTTTATTTCATGCATATGAATGCTATATGGCAAAGCTTATATGTGTGCGCTACTAAAAATTGCGGCATGCTACTAATATTAACAGAAAATTTTGCACCCCTGGTCTAGTTACAAGTTTTTGATAAATGTACTTTTTATAATTTTACTCTTTGGATGAACCACTGCCTTGGATGTGCAGGAACGTCGCCTCGTTCGTTCCCCCTCTGCACATCCCTGGTAACAACACTGTATAAGTTTTATTGCTGCTCTAAAAGCATGCATATATAGCACTTTGCATCAGAGGTGAAAGTAAGCCGGAACGGCCCCGAACGCCGTTCCGGTAAAATAATTATTGCCGGTACGGCGTTCCGGTCAGAATTTCTAGTAGGTTGGTGTTATGACGCTGACACAACAATGGTGGTACCTGAACTTTACTAGAAACAGCTTTTACATCTTATTTCCTGAGAAAGGTATCATATGAGTTCAAGGCAAATCATTTCTAGCCGTCTCTACGTTCGTTTCAAAGGAACTTGTTCACTCCCTAGCCTAGAACTTTTAAATACCGGTGAATAACCTAAATAAAGTAAATTTTAATTATTTGAAAATTCCCAAAAAGAATTGCGGCCCGCACAAAATGCCCTCACGGGCCACATGTGGCCCGCGTCTTTGAGTCCCTGATCTAGACCTTTCGATAAGCTCAAGAAAAAATGTAAGTCGCCCTCGATTGTCCTTGATTGTAAGCCGCGGTTTACACTCGAATAAATACAGTATACACTTTTCCAGCTTTTTTTGCCGAATCTTAGCTGTGCAATATGCACAGAAAGCGTTCTATTTCTGCCAAAAATTGACAATGATTTTTGGTGGTACTGCGCAGTGGCGCACTTGAGAGGGAATATTGTTCACCGCTGCCTT
>Ga0210059_1010460_pt1 | contig 14329 bp, 11 predicted proteins | sample Ectturendosymbi2_FD_188042 | JGI IMG/M metagenome (GOLD analysis project Ga0210059, IMG submission 188042) | Ecteinascidia turbinata endosymbiont from Florida, USA - Sample 2 (SPAdes) (version 2) | ecosystem: Host-associated > Tunicates > Ascidians > Unclassified | place: Key West, Florida... | reverse complement strand
GGGGTCTACCTACTTCGACGTGCAGTCGAAGAAATTCCCCGCAAACGCCTGATATATCAAGGCCAAAAATTTTTCTCTTCGAAAAAAAAGTGCTCAGTTTTTGAAAAATTCGTTTTACGTTGAAATATCAAGGGCAACAAAAGCTAAAAAAAGCTGTTTTTACAAAATTCAATTCACTGTGTCCAAAAAATGCAGTTTTAAGGCTATTTTTTAAAGATTTTTTAGCAAAAATTCAAAATATATTGATTTATCAAGGGCAACTGAAAAATTTTTTCGAACGATTTCAGCAAAAATATGATATAATAAGAGTATAGAAAAAATTGGGAGGAGTAGATTTAAATTCATGGCCAAATTATTTTTCGTTTTTCCAGTATTTTCTTCAAAAACATAGTATAATATAGATAGTAACAAATTATTTTTCGTTTTTTGTATATTTTCTTCAAAAACGTGGTATAATATAGATAGTTAAAAGAAAAAATTATTTTTTTTATGACTTTTCTTTTAAAATGTGATAAAATTAAGATAATAACAACAAAAGGAACAACTATGAACTACAACAGAGATATTAAAAACCTTAATTGATATTTTAAACAAGTTTATAAAAAATCAATGTGAATTCAATGATATTTTAAAGATGAATATCAATATTCACCTAAACAGCAATTTTTACTTTATAAAAAAGCTCTTTTAATTAAAGAAAATGGAGCTATAATTAAAACAGCTTGTAATGTTGGTTTATGAAATTTATTAACAAAAAAAGAAAAGCAAGATTTAATAACATTAACAGATTTTCTTACAAAACAATTAACATTAATTAACCAAGCTGAATCAATTTGTAATTTAAATAATAATAATTCATTAACAAGAAAAGAAATGAACCAAAATTGAAAAAATGCTGAAAAATGTTATCAACAAGCTGGTTTATTATTAAAAAACAAAATACAAACAGGAATAAAAATATTAAAAGGAATTTATCATGCCTAGAAAAATAAAAGGATCAGAAAGAATATATTATTCAAAAGATTATCGAAATTTTGATAAAAATATCGATTATATTCAACGCAATGCCACTTATTTTAGTTTTGCTATTAAAGCACCAACAAGTGAAATACCTAATTTATTACGAAGAAATATTTATGGAAAATATACAGTAAATTTTGGAAGTAATCCAACTAGATTTAGAAATTCAAGTCATGAAAAAGAAACACGCAAAGAATTTAATGCTTATAGATTTCAAAGTCATTGAGTAGCAGGAATAGCAAATTTAGTACAAAAAATTAAACATAGTAAAAATAAAGCAACAAAATATAATGCTTTAGCTAAATTAAAAACAAATTTAGATATTAAATTTAATCACAATTTTAAACAAATATTAAATAAAGGGTTATCTAAATCACCAACAGGAAAATTTTTTGGAAAACTTTTAAATAAAATGCCTTCAAAAGAAAGATTAGCAATTGAAAATGAAATTTTACAAGGATCATTAACAACCGAAGATTTAGATAAATTACAACTTATTAGAACACAATGAGAAGAAGAATATTTAAAAAAGAAAAAACAATATGAAGATGGTGAAGTAACAGAAGGTCAAAAATTTAAAGGATATGATGAAATAAGAAAAAAATATTCATCAAAAGCCAAAGATGTTTTAAAAAAAGTAGGTGAAAAACCTTTTGAAAATGGATTTAAGATGCCTCTAACAGCATTTGCTAATTGAGTAAAAAATTATTTAGGGAAAACAACAATACAAACAATTAATGGTAAAAAATATCGGATCTTAAAAAAAGATAAAGTTAGATTTAACCAATTAAAAGAACAATTAGGAAAAACAGAAAAAGAATATCAAGAAGCCTTTCAAATGAGAAAAACAATTGATCAAATATATAAAGAAGGGGCTAACGATCCTTTATTGACTAAAACCTTAAAATTTCTTGCCGATTATAAGTTTGCTCAGCAAGAAAATAAATTGAATTTATTAAAAGACAACTTAAAAGGAATACAATCAGCAGCAGCAGAAGAAGCTGGAGAAGCAATAGGGATAGATGATTTAATAATGTTTTTTGTTTTAATTTAAGATGAGAATAAATACAATATTTGTTTCTTGTGATTTTGAAACAACTAAACCAATAAAAGAAGAAAATTCAACAAAAGTTATTAAGCATGCTCAAGTTTATGCTTGAGCTCTTAAATATAATTGTAAACATGATAAAACTAAAAATAGAGTTCATTTGTTTTTACAAAAAACAAAAGAAGATTTAATATTAAAAAAAGAAATTGAAATTATCACTAAAAACAATTTTACTTATATTTATGGAATTAATATTAAAAGTTTAGTAACTCTTTTAGATAGTACAACAACAAGTATGACTCTTATTTTTCAAAATGGTGGTAAATTTGATTTACATTTTTTATTACCAGCTTTTGAAGATTATGGATATAAGAAAATAATTGAATATTTTAATCCAGAATTAAAAAATCAACAAGTATTAGAAGGATATAAATATTATTGAGAATATTTTTTATCACAATTATTAAAAAGAGAAAAAGGAAAAGAATTAACTAAAATTGTAACCAATAACAGTTTATCTTTTAAAAAGAAACAAGATAAAATTAATATTCTTAATCTTAAAGAATATCGCACAATTGAATTAAATAAAAATTATTATTTAGTGGAAATTTGTGTTGGTAAAAAAAGAAAAAATTCAAATATTACAATTACCATTCTTGATTGTTTTAAACAATTTAATGCCTCGTTGGCATTAAAAGGGCAAGCATTAGGACTACCAAAATTAGAAATTGAATATAACAAAAAAGAAGTTTATGAAAATATGGAAGAATTTAAAAATGATAAAAATGAATTAGAATATTTATTAAGAGATATTGACATTACTTATGATCATACAATGAAAATGTATCAATTATTAAAACTTGTTAATGTTAAAACAACAGCCGCTTCAATTGCTTATCATCAGTTAAAACTAAGTTTACGTCGTAAATGAGAAGAAAAATGATTAAAAGAAGGTAAAATAATTAAAATAGGTATTAAATCTATTAAAGGAAAACAAAACAGTTATCATTACAAAATTAACGATAATAATTTACAAAAAGAATTTAAAAAGAAAAATATTAATCGACGAGATATTACTAGATTCATTTTAAAAAATTATTTACCAGCTGAAACCATAAATAAAGAAGAAAGAGAATTTATAGAAAATTATTATTTTCGAGGAGGAATTACACATGTTAATGAACAACATCGCGGTGTAATTGTTCCCGCATATGGTTATGATATTAATTCAAGTTATCCAAATGTTATGCAAAGTAATAAACCATGTCCTTACGGGCCACAATTAAAAAATAAAAATATCAGTTTATTTGATAATCAATATTATGTATTTGCTAAATTTAATGCTTTAAAAAACATTTTTTTTGAAGATTTTATGCCTTTTTTAACTAATCAAGTTATTCTTTATCCAAAAAATAATAAACTTGAAAAAAGTGTTTTAGACTTTTTAAAAGTAAAATCATCTAATAAACCTAAATATAAAACAAAGATTTCATATATTAAAAAAGTAAACCCAGGAGATACTTTTTATATTAATACAACAGAAATTATTCATTTATGTGAGTGTTTAAAAATTAAAACTGATCAACAATTGTTTGAATATTTTGATGTTGACATTGATTTTGTTTTTAAACGAACAACATTTGATTTTTTCTTTGACCAATTTGTAAAATATTGATATCAACAAAAACAAATACCAACAATGAAATCAATTGCTAAATTAATTTTAAATAGTTGTTATGGTAAATTTGGCCAAAAACAATTTAAACAAGTTTCATTTTTATTTCCTGACAATGAAGATTTTTTAAGAACAACACTACTTACAGAATTATATGTTAACTATATTCCAATGGGGTGTGCCATTACAGCTCAAGCTCGTATTAATTTATGTGAAGTTATTGATTATCATTATCAAGATTTTATTTATGCTGATACTGATAGTGCTTATTTTACAGTTCCTAAGAATCATATTCCTCAACATGAAACAAAGATTGGTTATTGAAAAAATGAAGGTATATTTACGCACTTTTTAACAAGAAGACCAAAACAATATATTGCTGTTAATTACAAAACTAAAGAAGCTAAATTAACAGTTTCTGGAATTAGATTTAATGATGAAATAAAATATTATAATATTAGTGGAAAAAATAATTTAAATAAGAACTTTAATTACTTTACTAACTTTTTAGGTTTTGAAAGATTTCTACAAGGATATAACCTAAAAAATCAACACCTTGCTAGAAAATTTAACAAAGGTGTTGATATTATTCAATATGAAAAACAATTAAAACCAACTTGATCTACAGATATTAGTGTAGAAGCAGAACAATTTAAAAGAACAAAAAAAGATTATAAATTACAACTGTTAATTGCTAGACATCTTGATTTGATTTTTAATTTACCTTCCCAAAACAATTGTTCAAAAACAATACCCGGCTTAGAGAATCTTGATAAGATAGATTCTGAGCAGAAATTAAAGTAGAAAAAAGACGTGAACTTGTGCCTAAATAAACACAACCATCCTCCATAAATTTTTGATAATTAGTTATTAAACTTTTAGAAATCATGCTCTTATCTACTTTGGCAACATGATAATGTTTTGTATTATAAAAACCTAACAAATTACCAATAGCATAAAAATTTAAATAATTATCTTCATATTTAATTGTAAATCGTAGAAAACCTTCTTTAAAAAGTTTTCGATTAATATCTAAGGGCATTATTCTTAAATTTTCTTCCTCAAAAGATTGATTAAAATAAGAATGATGAGCTTCATTTAACATATAAGAATGAATAAATTTTCAATCTTTAGCTTCAAAAGCTTTTCTAGTAAAATCTTCAATTTGATTTTTTGAATATTTAGCACAGAATTTAACAACAACAGGTTCCTTTAATTCTTGATATTGAACACTATAAAGAGCTAAAGGATGTTTATTATCTCTCATCCCTAATTTAATTAAATAAGGATGATTAATTGATTTATTATTACCTAAAAATCATAATTTGGTTTTTTCAATCTTTTTATAATTCTTAACAGCATTAGTAGCAGAATGTACTAAATTATCAATTGCTTTTACAATACCTCCTCTAATTTGAGAAGCATCTTCATTAATTTCATCAAAGATAATATGATTAACATCTAATCTAGTTCCTTTCATTTTATTAACATCATTTAAACTAAGTAAAATAAAAACAATCTTTTTTCCACGTGTTATTAAATAGATAGGCCCTTGTTTACGTAATCGTAATTTATCTCATAGAACTGGATCTATCATAACAGTATTATTATCTAAAAATCTTTTAGCTTCCATCTGTAAAGTAACAGCAGTATTACGAACTCAAATTGAAGGTTTACCATTCTTATTAAAACATTCTAAAGCATATTTTTTAAGATTATAAGTTTTACCTTTATTTCCTCGTTCACTAAAAATTACACGAATATGAATATCTTTAAAGGTTGAATCAATTTTATCAAAATCTCAAACTTGTGCACCATTATCTAATTTTTTAAGATAATTTTTTCAATTATCATTAACAGGAATTTCTTTAATTACTTTCATGAGGAACAAAAGCTAGATGATATTCAACATTATTAACAGTATAATCATTAAATTTATTCATATATTTTCAACTTCCATTTGCATTTAACATGCTTTTTCTAATATGTCTAATTTGAATACCAATTTTTAAATCAGCTTGAATAGCCATTTTAATTTGTAAACTTAATTCTTTAGAAATAATATTCAACACATTTACAGCTTGAATATAATTAAAAAAATAACGCTGATGTTCTCCTCTTATAAAATTATTAATATTTTGATAACCACCAATTGTATAACCATGAGCTATAAAAAGTTGATTAAGATTTGTTCATAAAGGTTCATATAAGGTTAATTTATACATAATAGGAACCGGTAATTTATAAGTGTTCAAGTTCATTAAATTATTTGATTTTGATTGTCATTTACCAGGAGTTCTTTTTAAATCATCCATTTTAGCATTATAATCTAAAGCTACTTGTGCTTCACTATAAGCATCTTCAGCAACTTTTACGCCTCCTTTCATGAAACCACCAATATTTAAATGTAATAATTTTCCCCACATATCCATTGTATCTTCACCTAATTTAAAACCACCATGAACATATTTATCAACTTGATTTTGATGTAAAAAAGATTTATTTCGTAACATATATTGATCATATTCATTTGTACTATCTGGTCATGTAAAATTTGTGTTATCATCTAAACTTAAATTATAATTAGTGCTTTTTCCATAAATATAATCAGTTCCATTATTTGTAACATATTGAACAGGAATTATAATAACACTTGGTTGACCAGGATCTAAAGAATTAGTATATTTAAATCCTAAACTATATTTATTATTAACATATTGATTCATAATATCAAATTGATTTGTTGAAGGCATAATTACTCGATATTTTGTATAAGGATCATTATTAATCTTTACTTCATATAAAGTTCTAGGTTTACTAATATCAAAATCTGTTTGTTTAATAATATATTTAGTATATTCAAAATGTTTAAAAAATTGATCACAACGAAAATAATCATTAATAGCCCAAGTATTTAAGGGGGCAACATCACTTTGAACAGCAAGAGCCAACATAAGAACATGATCTCAATATGATTTTTTATCAGCTTCTCCTTGTCCAAATCCATAAAGTTCAAGATAATTATTAAATTCTTTAATTCATAATCTATTTCCTTCTGTAGCCTGAAAATGTGTATTAATAAAAAGTTCCATTTGTGAAGAATTATTAACATCAAGTTGAACAATTTTACCTTCTGTTATTGCATATCATGGTGCATTTATTCCTAAACGAGTTGAAGTTCCAACAATTTTTTGTGGATCAATTATTAAAGAAAAAGGTTCTGCTCATGTGTAAGCACCAGGATCATCAGTTGTAAAAATATTAGGACTAACTCATTTTTTAAATTTAACACTTCAATGATCTAAAGGATCAGGATTCATTTTATATAAAAATAAACTTGACATTGCCATTATATAATTTTGATTAACATCTCTATCAATGTCCCCAGATAAATTCAAACAATCTCTTTTTGGATAATTTTCAGAACTATCTATTGAATTAGATCAATAAAAAAATAAATCTAAAGCTGTATATGTAAGCATTTCTGTAAGTTCTGCAACAGGAATAGGTATCCCTAATACCGTATGAATTCCTTCAGATAACTTTTGAAAAAAACGATCTGAATGTGTTTCAATACCACGCTCATCAATAACTCAAGGTTTATTTAAAATTTCATAACTATCCATAATATAATTAGATTCTTTTGGTTTAAAATCCTCACCAGAATTAATATAAGGATTGCTTCAAATATCATTTAATTCTCGATAATAATAATTTCCTGAACCCTTTGGATATTCAACTCGAGCATAATTTATAACATGCGCTCTTTTAATTAATACTTGTTTATCATTATCAAAAAGACTATCAATTCCATAAGTTCATCAATAATCTAATGTTAAATAAACATTATATAATGTTGATTTTAATTGGCCAATTCTAGTAATTTTTTTAATTCATCAAAATTTATATTCACCAGTTTCAGTTTTAGTAACAACAAAGTTTCTATTTAAGACATCTTCATTATAATTAACAATATCAATTGTAAATGTAATTTCTTTAGCATTCTTATAAATAAGACTTCTAGCCGGCATATTTTCTAAATCTGTTTTTCATTTAGCTAAACCTAATTTAGAGTTAGTATAACCTTGTAAATGAAAATCAATATATAAATCTTTAACTTGTTCACTTTCAAATCGAGGTACTAAAGTAATTGTATCTTCAGCAACAATATGAACATTAACATCATAAGGTAAATTATGATTAAATATCAGTGCTTTTTCCATTAGTGTTTAGTTAATTTTAAATTTTGTATTAAAGCATGATCTAAACCTGATACTAATTCAAGATTAAATGTATCTGAATTATTTAATTTAATTTGTCAAACTGGGCCATCATGATTATTTAAATATAAGCGAACTCAAGTACCAAATTGAACTGCAAAATTTGAAGTTTCAATATGTTGTCCTTTGTATGTTCAACTTAGATTAATTGTTTCAGTTGGAACTAATTTTAAAGCATTTGGTAATTTATATAATCAATTTTCATTATTTAAATAAATATTACCGGAAATTAAATTTCATGTAGATCTTAAGAAATCTTTACCATCACAAGTTATAACTTGATAATCACATTCAATATTATATCCTTGATTTGGGCTAACATTTTCTGAATATAAGTAATATTTTAATCAATTACCTTCTTGATAAATACGTAAATAAATTGGATTAGCCATTGTTGTACTAAAATATCCAATATAAGTAGCATAATATACATTATTTGGATGAGTAGCAAAACTATATTTTTGAAATTTATTTAAAGTAAAAGTTGCAAATTTATAACCAGCATAATTATGTTGAATAAAAAATGTTCCCTTAACATTAACAATTCTTTTGTTAGCAGGAATTTCTACTAAATTATCATTTCTAAAACTATAACGTTGAATTTTATTTTGAAAACGATAATGTTCTTGATGTAATATTTCATCTGAACATTTACTTACATCAGTTAATAAGGTAATTCTATTATTTAATTGGGTAATAATTTGATTAGTCTGCTTTAATTGTGATAACTTATTTTCTAAAGTAGATATTTGGGTTTTAACTGTTGAACTTAAAGCAATACGTTCATAATCTCCTTTATTAGTGTTTACTTCTAAACCACTAGCTGTATCAACACTAATTCCCATAGGCCCATCAATTTCAGATTCAGTAAGTCGACAAAACTTAACTCCAGATTCATTATTAAAAGTTCCTTCAAATCATACACCTAATTGATTATTATTAGGATTGGTATAAAGAGAAGAATTATAATTAAGAACTAATTCATTACGATTATTAATTGTTAAACTATTTTCAGTCGCTAAATTAATTTTTAACTGATTATTACTTAATCAAAGACCTCCAGAGTAATCTATTGTTAAATCATGATTAGAATCTAAAATTAAAGGTTTAGCAATACTTAAATCTAATTGTTGTTGTTCGTTTAATTTAAATACTGGTGTATAATTTAAAGTTAATTGATTACTTGGATTCATAAATAAAGGTGAACCAAAAGCTAAAGCTAAGTCATTGCTTTCATTAATATATAAAGGATGAGCAGGTTCCTGTATTCCAGTTGCTTGTAATTCATTTTCTTCATTTAAGGTAATAGTTGTACCATCAATTCTAATACCTAAATTTTGATTACTATTTTCATATAATGGTGAATCATAACCAAGACTAAATTCCGTATTATTTGTTAATCGTAAAGGTTCTATAGCTAAATAAGGCAACCCATCTAAACTTCCATCAGCATTTAAACCTAAATGAGAGCCAATTTTTAAAGCTAATTGACTTTCTGAATTTATATAAAAAGGAGGAGCACTTCTTAAAATTAACTCTTTATTAATAATTTCTAAAGGAGCACTTACAGCATCAATATTAGCTTTATGTTCATCAACAAGTGATAATTGATGATTGCTATTTAAATTAAAATCATTAGGATTATAATTTAGAGATAAATTTTTATTAGCAATAATTAAAGGTGTGCTTACCTCATTAATTATTGATTTATCAATAACTGATAATTGATTATATTGATTTAAATTAAAATCATTAGAATTATATAATAATCTAATATCTCTAACATTACTTCTACTTAAAGGATGAATAAAATTATATGTGTTTCCTTCTGTATTAATAACAGTTAATTGACCGTCTTCATTTAAATCTAAAACATTTTCATCATATCTTAATTCAATTCCTCCTTGAGCTGTCGTATAAATTGGCTCAATTCCATACGTAGGAGGTTGAATATCAGTAACAAGACTATTATAAGGAATAGCTAAAGCAATTCGATCACGATATTCTCTTAATAATTTTCCCATTGGGCTAATTCTTGCTAAATTATGAAAATGAATATCTAAATGAGAAATAAAATGAATTAAATTTTGATCTATTTCTCTTTCATTTGTGTTTTTATCAGTTAAAAATTCTTTAACATTTTGAGTTTTTTCTTCTTGAGCAGCAACATATGCACTTGCTGTATTTTTAGCTGTTTGTTTAACTAAATCATTAACTGATTTTTCAAAATAAATTTTAGCATTTAAATATGTTGTTGATAAAATTTCTCATTCTTGAACACATAAATATCTTGCTTTAATAACAGTTTGAGCATTAATTTGTAAATCATTTTGAACATTTCTAAATATAATTCATCATTTTCGTAATTCTCCTTGTAAAGGATCAAATCCTAGTCTTTGTAATTCAATACTAAAATGTTCAGCACTTTCTCATAAAGAGCCAAATAAAATTGGCATTAGTTACCTCCCTTGGTTTTTAAATTTATTGTTTCTTTATCTTGATTTTGTAAAGTAATTTTGCTATCGATTTTATTTTTTGATACTTTAATTTTTAAATTCTTCGCTTTATTTAAAACTTCAAAATCCAAATTACGAATATTAATCTTATGTTCTAAATTAAAATCTGAAAGAGTAGAAGCTGTTTCAATTTCTTGAGTTACTAAACGTTGTTGTTTATCACTCACACGTAGTGTTTTATGCCCCATTATTTCTTTAATTTTATTTTCAAAATAATCATTTAAAGTTTTTAACATTGTTGTTACATCTGTAAATTGAATTGGAATATAAGGAGTTCTTAATCCTAAAGAAGTCATTTTATCTAACAAAGATTGTTCTAAAATAATTGGTTGAAAAGAATCTGAGGATTCTGCAAAATTATTTAAAGTTTGCTTTAAAGCACTTTCTTGCAAATTAGCTGCTGAATTAGTAATATATAAAGCTTTTGGTAATGCTTTATTAATATTTAATTCAATTTGATTTAAAATATCTAATCAATCTTGTAAATATCTAGCAACTAAAATTAAGGTTGAATGTTGATATAAATCGTTTCTAATTACAAAGATATCTTTATCAACTAAAAATTTATTTTTTTTGGTTTTGATAATTGGTCTTATAATTTCTGGAAAATCCCCAATAATTTTTACAAAATTGGGGCGTGCAGCACTAAAAAATTTATAGTGTTCCATTGCTTCTTTTTCTTGAAGTGTTTTTTCGTTGTATGAATTAAACACAGTAACAGCAATATATAAATTATCAATATTTAAAATACCAACAAGACCATTATTATTAAGAATTGTTTCTATTTTATATTTATCTAATCCTGTTGGTAAATTATCATATTTAAATAATTCAATGCCTTGCTGAAGAATTAAATTATAAGTATTTCAAAAAGTAATTCAATTATTTTTAGCTCAACTAAACTGAGTTGTTATTTCTTGCCTATTATCAGTTTGATTAAATAGGTAAGAATTGGAATGATTGCCTTTAAGACTGTTAAGCAAATTTTCAGTATTTTGAGCAAGACCGCTTTGATTTTCTTCATTAGAATACTCCTGTTTATAAATTTTAATTACTCCATTAGCTCCTTTTATTAATGTTCCATTTCTAACTGGAGGAATATTATATTTTGTGGAAAAGCTAGCGTTCGCATTTAATTTTGACGAATCATTAAGATCCTTACCATTATTTTTGGTTCTTGGTACCTTAAGGCCTATATCTTTCATAGGAAAATTCTCCTATGAAGCAGGTTGCTTTTTAAAACATCAAGCCTTAGCAAAAGCTTTTGGCATTCTTACAAATCCCATATTTAAATAATGAGTAATAACTCGATAAAATTTAGGACCATCAAAACTTACATCACCTTCATATCAAATTGTTTGTTTGGCCAATTCATTATCCATTAAAATCATATATGGATATCAATTATTTGGATCTAATTTACTTCCATAAGTTGTTGAATTAATTAATGGATTAGAAATTTGGCTAGTTGTAATATTATCACTATAAATATCAGTATTAATAAATTTAATTGTTACATTTTTAGGTCAAGCAATTCCTTGTAATTGAAATACACCTGAAACTAATTCAACATTAATCATATTTCTTAATTTATAATCAATAAAAAGCGTAAATTTACGTTTACTTCCAACATAATAAATTGGTTTATTTGTTGCTCATTTATTTGCTAAATATTTACGCGAACCTTGTTGAATTTTAAAAACATCATTATTAACTTCAGCAATTAACATCTTTAAATTTTGATTAATTTCTGTTGGTGTTCATTGTGTAGTTCCAGCTTTAATACCTCCTAATAATGAGTTTTTAGTACGAGTAACATCAACTTCATCATAAATAACTACATCTGTAGTTTCACTTCCTCTTGTTATTGTTTGTTTTTCACTTAATAAAACTAAACCTAAAGTTCTTTGAAATTGTAATTTATTTAAAGCAAATTGAAGTTGTGGTTTAATTGCTCTAACAACGGCTGCATATTGAGCAGAAGTGAAGGTAAAATTATTCAATACTTGACTAGGAAGTAATAATTTTCTACTTCAATTAAAATCTGTATAATAAATTGTTTCATAAGCAACATTTGGTTTCGCATTTAAATCTTCAATTGTTGTATCTGCAAATGGATCTAAAGCTGATTTTGATTCTCCAGTAACTGTAGTATTATAAATATCATTGTTATATGTTGAAGAACCTTCAAAATAATCATTTCAAATTACATAAAATGCACCATTCATCGGTCTTCATTCTCCCATTGTTAAAATGCTAGATTCTTCATAATCATAGATATCCATATCTCTAATTAACATTTCATTAGTTTTTACAACTAAATTATTTAAAACCTTAGCATTTTTAGTGACTATTGTTGGTAAAGCCATTAATTTAACTCCTTTTTATATCCATATTTTTCTAATTGTTGATAATATTTTTTTAACTGCTCCTTGGAGGCAGTTTTTTCAAAATTTTCAAACATTTTAACGTCTGCAGAAATATTATTTCACATTGCATCAATGCGTTGTTTCATTGTTTGTGTTTTGAATTTATTTTTCTTTTTCATTATATTTTAATATCTCCTTGATCATTATTTGATTGTATAGGTTTAATATTATAATGATTTAATACTCATTCTTCTAATTTAAATTGTTTAGGTTTTAAAGTTGGTTTTATTTCAAGTTTTTCAATTTTAAAGTTAGGATCTTGAATTTTCATTAATTTATAAGCTTCTTTATATTGATCAAATTTTGTTAATTTTTCTCTTTGAACTTCATTTAATCCAGGGGATGTTAAATGAGATCCTTTTTCTTCAATTTCTTTAATAATAGCTAATTTTTCTAAGTCACTTAACATTATACTATCTCCTTCTTACATAATACATGTGTTATTCTAATATTGTTACATCATCTATTTTCATGTTTATTATGATTTAACATTGGTGTTGGTATAAGATAATAAAATTTATATCAATCTTCAATATGTTTTTCTAATTCTTTCTTATACTTTTGTAAATCTTCGTCATTTTTGAAAAAATTATTTGTATATCATTTATTAATTCCATATTTGATTGTTGTTTTTAAAAAATAACCATTTTTAAGTTCTGTTATTGTAATATTTTCTAATTTCATTTTGTTTTTCCTTTATCTGTTTTATAATAGAGTAAAATTATTCATAATATTTGGTATAAAAATAAAGAGATTTTATATTTGTTTTTTAACTTTTTGAGTTTCTTATAAACTTTTGGTTTTAAGTTAATTACAACTTTAGATTCTAATTTTTTTAATGGATGGTTAGCTAAAAATCATCTTATTTGATATTCATCAATGCGATAATAAATAAATTCTGCTATCGCAAATGAAATAATATCATTAAAACAAAGATGTGTTTTAACTCGTAGTTGTAATAACAACGTGTTAATTTGTTCATTAACAATTAAAATTTTTCAGTTACATGATTTAATAAAATACTCCCTAATTTTTTATATACTATTATTATACCACACTTTGCTTAAAATCGTTCAAAAAAATTTTTCAATTGCCCTTGATAAATGAGGTATATTTGACATGAGACAAAATTTTTATTAAAAAATGGCTAAAAAGTGCTCTCAAAACTGCATTTTTTGGACACAGTGAATTGAATTTTGTAAAAACAGCTTTTTTTAGCTTTTGTTGCCCTTGATATTTCAACGTAAAACGAATTTTTCAAAAACTGAGCACTTTTTTTTCGAAGAGAAAAATTTTTGGCCTTGATATATCAGGCGTTTGCGGGGAATTTCTTCGACTGCACGTCGAAGTAGGTAGACCCC
>Ga0210059_1010459_pt1 | contig 14331 bp, 11 predicted proteins | sample Ectturendosymbi2_FD_188042 | JGI IMG/M metagenome (GOLD analysis project Ga0210059, IMG submission 188042) | Ecteinascidia turbinata endosymbiont from Florida, USA - Sample 2 (SPAdes) (version 2) | ecosystem: Host-associated > Tunicates > Ascidians > Unclassified | place: Key West, Florida... | reverse complement strand
GGATCGACACCGTATGGCTTAGTGAGGCCACTCATTACGGCAACACTCCGCAAACTCGACCAGAAAGTTTATATCTTTCACACGTAAAAATTTGAAATTTCATAAATTTGGGATCAGTTCATACTCGGCTGCTCTTCTGCTTGGAGTCCCCTACACCAAAAACTCGAACCAGCTCTGGGTAAGGGAACAACAATGGAAGCAAACGCAAACATATTGGCTTCAAGCACCTCAACAGGAAACAGGGGCAGATCCAGGGGGTTGACTTGGACTATCGCCCCCCTAAAACCTAAAAGAATAACTTTATTCACCATAATTTTGTACGATTCTGAAAACAACTTTCGCGATAGTGTGAGACTTCACTACCAAGTATTACTGAAACCCCCCCTTAACCTTACTGGCTGGATCCTCCCTTGACAGGAATCCAATATTATCGAAATCAAAACCAGTTTCTTTATGGCTGGAGTCGAAGCTGGAAACATGCACGACATTGACAACCGTATTTGCCTACTTCGGCCACGTTATTTCACATTGCATAGCGACGACGAGAACGTAGGATATCCATTTCCCTAGTGCCACTCTCCAGCATATGGCAAGGTTTGTATTCCGAAGATTGATTACTATTAGCAACAGCCTCGAAGGACTGGAATGCAGCTCTTTTTAGTGATAGGCCAAGAAAGTTTGGCTGGAAGATGCAACTGCAACTTTTGACGAAATTTAGCCTGTAGTGCTGAAGCAGATTTCGAATGCACCATGTTTCAACTTGTCTACGCGTTTCGCAGCGACACATCTTAATTACAAGCGCCCAATTCCTACCATTCAGCAAAAATGCAGCAATGTTTCGAACTCATAGACGCTGAAAAAACTTACCAATGCTCATCGAGCTTGCTGCGTTTTTCCCCATCTGCGAACGACACACAACCATGCTGGCCGAATCGTTGTGACGCAATTGCTCGGCGAAGCTGTCGGGCGACAGTTCTGCAGGAGAATAGAAGGGTCTGCCGAATCGAGAATTGAATGAAAAAGCAGAATTGTCAGGCAACATCCTCATTTCTTGTCCATTAAAGCCGTTCATGCTGAATCTATAGGAAAAGCAGAAAGGAAGACAAGTATAATAACGCCCCAATAAATACATTCTAAACGAGTTCAACTTACAACGAGCGCTCACTGGCAGTGACGAAGTTAGCACTTGTTGTTTGCGCTGTTTTCGTGAAAACGCATTTCCTAACTCTGAATGATACATAGAGTAGTGCATTTGGATAAAGTAAACTAAAAGGAGAACATTACTTCCCCAGCGAAAATGACAAGAATGGTGGAATAGGACAAAGCTGCACGAGGATGGGCGGTCTAAACCAGGGATGGGAACCTGCGGCACCTGGGCCAAATACGGCCCGCGTGAACGTTTGATATGGCCCGCATCAAAAATTTTGTTACCCAAGGTAGAGTACAACATTGCGTCAAAACGAAACTCTATGATAAGCAGGTACTTAGACAGTAAGTCAAGAGAAGTCACTCTTCCTCATAGTTTGATAAAGTTAGAATTGAAGGATAAAGTCAATTGATTTTGCGGCCCGCCAGCGATAATGAACATTTCATGCGGCCAGTGATAATAAATAGATTCCCCACCCCTGGTCTAAACATTTTTCAAAGCATTAACTGTCCGGTGGTTGTGTAAGGTAATGTAGTCATTGTGCTCATGCGCAACAAAGTTTGGAACTTCAGTATACCACAAAAGATTTTGAAATGAATTTCAATTAAACGATGCAATGAGCGTTGAAGTAGAACGAAAACTTTCACTTTTACGCATTAAACCCATCCTGAAAGTTTTTATCCTTGGAAACCTATCTGAAGGTTCTCATGCTAATACCCAAAGTTACGTTTGCACCAACGCAACACTTGTACCCATTAAATGGACTAGCGTAAAATAATGCAATGTTAATGATTCGATTTAGTTTTTTTGATAATGGACAAAACACGAAGGAAACATCAACAGCAAAATGCCGGGTAATTCTTTGTTGACGCTTACCTTGCCGCCATGGAAGAGATTAAATTTTGCGCATACTTCTCCGTCACCGACATGTCCATTGGCTCCATCTTGATGCTTGACAACGCGCGATTCATCAAAAAATTCAAACTGAAATTCCAAACGCAACTAATTTACCACATGCATTCAACTGAACCTCAGGTGGTGATTGAAGTTTCACGCATTCACTTGTATCGAATCATGCAACAGCAGCTTTTCCACCGGCCACATTATTCATTGTGTTTTCGCTAAACGACTGAACGTATAATTCTCCATTCAAATTATTCCGCCGCGACAATTAACAGCTATGGGTGTTGAGTGTGCTTTAAATAGTAATTCATCAACATCTTTTTGTGACACAACTCCGCTTCGTTAGTAAGAAACCCGCGACCAGGAGAACACTTATGCGCAGGTGAAAACGAGTAAAGTGGCATTCATCAAAACTTGCAAAACGTCTTTCAAACAAGTCACTGTCTATCGAAAGGAATCCTTTCCCAGCAAAATATCAGACACTAAGATCTTGCAGAGTATATATTTCGCCTGCCCCGGCAGGCATCATCGGCTCTTATTTAAATCATGTTTATTAACCTTGCAGTTATCAAACCAAATCCATGGCTGTCCATAAAAAAGCGTTCTCTATTTTTCCGCAGTGGCACGGGGCTAAGGTAAAAAAACACAAGAATTAGGCTGTTAGATCTGCACATTTTTTTGGTGAATCGGACGCGGGCGATTCCGATACGAAATCTAAACAATCCTAACAAAGAAATTAATTTCATGTTTTCTGCCAAGAAAACGCGGGTAAAGCAGGCGCGTTTGCTAATTTCCTTGATGAAAACGATGGCACATAACTGAAAATGAAATGTGCTCATTAAACCTCTCCAAACCATCGCTGCATTGAACATATCCGGTGATGGTTGAAAGGAACACGAACAAAGTATACCATAACCTATATCACACAACACGTCCAAATAACCGCTGCAGCGCGTCGCTTGCAACAAAGAGCCAAGACACAACTTCGTTGATATTTCTTGCGGTTTCCGACAGAGTACAACTCCAAATATTCGGTTGGGCTTGATTTTTCGCCCATGCTATAGAAATTTGAGCTGGAATTTGCATTGAAAGCAGTTGCGTAAGATTGTGCCAGGGGCAAAAAACGCCAAAAGTATAAGTTTTGATCTACAGGAGTCTTTTTGCAAATTTTGTGGATCTTCCCAAGTTCGTCCATAAAAATGGTGTAAAAAAGCAAAAGCGATTATCCTTCACAAACACATCTTCATTATTTCAAAAATTTTCTACTAGCATTATGCGAAGATGCCGAGATTTATTAACTTTATGACTTTCGATGTCGCCTAAAAACTCGGCGACCGGGACATGTGTGCTCTTTCCCCTTAAGTGCGACCCTGATTCAAAGACATGGAAAACGGTATTTGTTTTCATTACACCACAGAGCTTGCTCCTTCGCTTGATAGCACAATACCAGCTATTTATGACATAAGCATAAAGCTATTTGCCGATATTTTTCAAGCATTAAAAGTGTGCTAATTATTCTAGTTCTCTTTGTGATCAGCCTGCATTTTTCAAACGTTGCCTGGTGAAGTGGTTCACTGAATAGTGTGTGGGGCTGCGGCTGGTACAAAAATTATAACGACCTTATTCACGGACGCTTTGCCTGAGTGGCCAAAAAATTTATGTTGCCAGGTTCACTCACAGCTCTTCAAAACAATTAGCAGACGATTTATGAAAATTAATGCATTGTGCTCGACGATAACCGTAAACATTTGCTAGATATCACTGCCATTTTAACGTCTCGCAGTAAACAACGTGAGCCAAGCTGACAGCGCAGGCTTCGTTTCCACTAGCGAAAACGCGAAGGCGAAATCAGTGACGCAACTTCCGCGACACGGGATCGGCGTACCACTTACTAACGCATAGAAGCCAAGCAGACAATGATACAACTCAAGCCTCCACAAAGCACCCGAGAAAGTAAGCGATGGGGTGCAAACTTAAAGCACTAACCTCGAGCATAAAGCGTTGGTGGATGGAGAGCTGCTTACTTCCGATTGGCCGCTTGCGAAACGGCGTCGTTCGTGCGTTCGAGATGTTTCTATTTTGTCACCATTTTCAGATGGTTCGTTTTCATCGGCTAGGCTTTCTTTGTCGCTTTCGTTAATCAGAATTTGTTCGTCGGCTTCATTTGGGTTCGCGTCTGCCTGTTCTAGTGTAGGTGTTGAGAGCGAGTCCCTGTCGTATGCCGAGCGATTTGCAGCATTGTCATTTTCGTCCGTCCTTGCCTTGCTTTCTTCTACTTGATCTGTACCCGAACACTGCACAGTGTCTTCGGCATCGGATTCCGCCGCTGGAATTTGCACATTTTTGTCTTTGCTGCCATTCTGTTGTCGCTCGTTTTTTTGACTGTTTCTACTCGATTTTCTTTTGCTGTCCCTGCGCATTTTGACCACATTCGAAACGCCTGATCACCGATCTGAAAAGCAATGGTGCAATTTTAGAACTTAGTCTTAACTCAGATTTTTAGCCTACAATCAGCAATCAAACAAATTCACGAAACATTCAAAGCACAGTCCAGCGTAAGCTGCAATTTAAAACTGAACAAAACAAGCTGCTAAACCGATTCGCGGGGCGGCCTCGGCGGCGCACGGAACGGATGCTATACTTCCAAATTCTTTCCTTACGGCGTACGAGTAACGGCGTCGTGTGCAGATATTTTCTTGACGGACAACTGAAACGCAGTACCTTATAACTGAACCTCCGACCCCGAAACAACACTATCGCTGGCTTGAGTCGTTATATGGCTGCGCTCGGTCATTTCCTCATACGGAGCAGCCTGCGACGCCAACCTCTACCTCTATGGGTTGCCTCTGACAAGCTGACTGTGCTGCTTTCGTCGTGAGTATATCGTCAGATCTGATTACTGACGTCACTTCCGGTTACGTTTTGCGCTTCTGTACGCCTCGTCTGAAACAAGGCTCTGACGATGTTTGGTTTTTTACGTCGAAACGGCCTGCAAGCGCTCATACACTCTGCGGCCTCGCGGTTCACGCGCTGGTCGCAGGCTCCGCTTTTTGCACTAATTTCCTTCATCGTCGGCGGCTTCTTGCGCCGGAACGTTGCATTCCACGGGTGTGCGGCACGACTCGGGGCGCGAGACGGCTGAGAGTGCACAAGCACTGTGCCGATGGGTATCGTACGAATAGATTTTTCGAGTAAAATCTGGATCCGAGCTTCTCATTAGCAACTTTCAGCGCAGAGACCGTCTCGCGCCTGCAGCATTGCACCTCGCCTGACTGACTGCGATACGTGACTCCCTCCAGCTGAGAACGAAGACGTGTGCTCGACTTCACAGACCTGCAGGGCTGACACACGGAAGCAAAAGCGCCGCAAATCTGATTCGCCAAAGAGGAACCAGACTTGCCGCTCGACTCCCACGGAAGCTCGATCGCACGTAACTGCCTTGCACGCCACCGCGCTGCCTTCGGCTCCTACTGGCAGCGCGGCGATCGAGGGTGGCAAGCAATGCAGCTATTTTTGAGGTTTCGCTTGCCGGTCGTCGCATGAAGAACCGGAAACGTAGACGACTGGCCGCTTTATTTCTCGATCTCGACCAGGAGAAAGAAAGAAAACTTCTCGCCAACAGCAGCGCGTCGAGGGGAAGGCAGGAAGCAATCCGCCAACGTTCGCCTGCAACTCACGACTGCATCGACGAGCTAGTCTAATTAAGAGCTTCTGGTGTGATCTCGCCACTTCGGAAGGCACCGTGTGCACTGCTGCTGCATCGAGCGTTTCTCGAGGTCTTGCCTACGGAAATTGCTGAACGCTAGAAATACTAACGAATAGTTCACTGTGTGCTTGTCAAATCAATGTTTTAAAGTTTTGAAAAATACTTTGGTTAATTACAAAATAGTGGAAATATGGGTTGAGTGAGCGGAAAAAGACATGTGCTTTTGTATTTGCCAGCTAATATTATTTTCAGTCACCGCTGTCTGGATCGCTACTCCTAATGCTCATCTGCAGTTACTATCACTGCCCAAGCGAAGCCATCAGAAATAGATGAAGCTAACACTGTTAGCATTCCAATAAAACACTGTTAGCTTTCCATTCTGCGTTAAATCAACGCTGATGTTTTAAAACTTGTAATACCGCCTTATCCGTCTTAACAATCTTCTGTTTTTGATAGCCATTCCCGTCGAAACAATCTGTTTTAATAATAGTTGGTTGTGATATCCAGCCGCGACGCACTGTAACACCGAAAGCAGCACCACTTGGACGGCCCGAGTTTCCTCAGGCAGGTGGCACGACGAATCGGTAGTGTTTTGCCGGATATCAGCCCGCAGTCGGTTTTGGACATTTCTTGACTGCGCAATTAACCTAGTTGCTGTACTGAGATCTTCCTAGAGGTGTCGCCAAGACCGGGCAAACATGAAAGTAATCACAATTTTCAACTTTCACACAATTGTGTGGAGATTTTATGGTTGCAGAATGCGGCTCTTCACTGTGCCGAAGGGAACCCCAGTTAGGGGTTTCGTGGGTTGTTCTGTGGATGTGTTTTCGACTTGCGCAGATGTATCAAACAATGTAGAACGTCTTGAGGAGCTAGCTTGCAGCGATACACTGCAAGCGGTACGAAAGTTTTACATTCGAGCATGTAAGATTTGCCTGATGTCCAAAGTTGTTTCAACCTTACTGCTGCATTTCTATTTTCATTCCATGAAAGATCTCTGCTCTTGACATTCTTGATAATAGAACACATCCTATGCGACTGATGCACGCATGAAGCATTTGAACAATACTTGGAAACCCTTTTCTTGATGATTATGGCTTTAATTCAGACTGCCGCCACGACGGCGCGAGCATCAAAGTTGTCGGACCCTCAACTAGTTGCGGATCCAGGGAGATCGCCCCCCTAAAACCTACGAAAGTAATTTTATTCACCATGATTTTGTACAAATTGGAAAACAACATATCAAACTAAATCCGAATAAGTCTTTTGTAATGTTTGAAGTGCCTCATTGTTCGCAGCATAAGGCCATTCTATCGTCCATTGTGTTGAGGGACAATATTGGGTGCCCACTGGCTCTGTCCCGAAAATGTCAGTTCCCTTTCTGTTTGATACTAATTTCTTTGAAAAGCATTAATCACTTAATGATGTAGAGCATTTCATGCCAATATCAGTTCCGAGTTATTTAGCGTCTGAGCTTTATGATTGGGGTTAAAACGCTATAAAAAACAATTGGAAAATTATATTCGGTGATATTTTTTCATTTTTCATCGTGTCATAGACAAAATTTTCTTTCATCTGAAAGAGCTATGATAACTCCAGATAAGTGTCGGTTTTGATTTTAAAATTTCTTATTCGTAATACCTTCATGGAGGGCCAAGCGCGTGCGGCTGAAGCATAGGCAAAATCTGTATCACCTTACAGGGACAGATCGAGGTAGGCGATTGGAGCGATCTCCCCCCCTAAAACCTACAAAAGTAACTTTATTCACCTTGTTTTTATACATTTCGGAAAACAACATATCAAAACCAATTCCGAATAAGTCCTTGGTCATGTTCGAACAGTCTTATTGTTCGCGATTTCAGTCGTCCATTGTTTTGCCACAGCGGTGCTGTGAAGTATACTTCATCTTTCTTACAGTGGCGAAGTCGATAGGAGACTTGACTACCAAATATTACTGAACCCCCCGCCCCCTTACGTTACTAGCTGGATCCGCCCCTGTCACCTTAAAACAAGTCTGCCTAGGTGTCGTGTGTGATCTTGTACGCCGTACTACGTATGTACACATGTATTCTTCTATGTATCTTGTACATGCATTAGCGCTTGGCTACCTGTGCAGTGACTCTTGTCTCTATCGTCGGAAAACGACGGATGGGCCAAAATAATATCTATATTTAAACTGCACCTTCAAGTACAAAGAACCAGTAGAAACAGGACAGGACCCGTTAACGGTGTAGAACAGCGTGGTCCAACCAAGTTTGACCTGCGGGCCAATTTACAAAAACGTGAAAACTTGCGAGCTACTTCTAACAAAATGATGTGTAAAACAACAGATTCACAAGATTTAAAATTGAAAATGGAAGATAAGTGAGCAGGACATTGAAACTATTACACAACAGCAAATAGCAATTTATTATAAATCGCTATCAGTGGGATGCCTGTGGTCAGTGGCGTAGCCAGCTAGAAACTTTGCGAGAGACCAAATATTCTGACTTTGAGTGAGCAACAGTATTTGATTTGGGACACAGTCTCTCGAACCACAAAACAACAAGATTTGCTAGAAATTTGAGGTGGGCCATTGTCCTTTTGGTCACCCTCCTGGCTACGTCCATGTCTGTGGTCGACGCTTCTCTGACACAGTCCTTTCTATATCAAACCCAACACGTTAGTTGTAGCAAGTCGGAGACTGTTGTCCAGTGTTTCATGTGCAATTCGATTTCACTTGCTTCATGGCAAAAAATGTGTTCCAAACATCGAGTGCATTTTTTGTGCGAAACCTTTCAGTTTGGGAAACCTATCGTTGCTGACTACTTTTCAGAATCTCTCTACAGTCTAGTTTAACGCCGTTAATGTTGTACATATTTATTAAAGGGCGTTATGCTTGTTCTAAAGAAATTACCTACTGTAACATTCACAATACAAACAACACTGAGAAAAAACGCGGGCCTGTATGGTGTAGAAAATACGTAACAGATGTTAGTTTTGGTGCAGTCTTACAGATTCGTTTACAGAACAAACTTTGTCTAGTTGAGTGTTTTCCAATCTTTTTTTACATGGCTTAGCTCAAATGACTTATGCATAAGAGCGCTGCATCGCAGTATCCCTTTAGTTTTGTCTAAGTTCTCTCAATTTCACGGTAGCAACATAGCGAACATGTGTTTTTTGAGGCAGCAATTCATCCCAATACGGGTGATATCATCTTCTGTCTGACATTATTGGTGGTATTCTACCTCTCTACTGTTTCGTTTTCAATACACAAAACCTATTCTAATATTCTTTCAGCTTATAAATTGGTGACCCACTGCTTGGAGAAATACACGGATCGTTGCTGTGTTGGTGCTATACGGTATTTGGATCACGTTTCTGGGAAATGAAAGTCTCTAAACTCGTCGGGTAGAGAGTATTTTGCAAATTGAGGTAAACTACTATTTTAAAATTTATGAGATTTTTATTGTAGATAGAAATATTTGAAAATCCTTTCCACATTGATTTGCTGCACACTATGACAACACATAACAGCGCTGTTGAGTAATGGTCACTTCATTTATTCGAGTAAATACTCCTTTCGCTCAGAAACAAATTCAGCAAGACAGTCAGCGCAACCCTGATGTCTATTAGTACATCTCACTACTGTATTGTAACTTATAACTGATGCCTTGTTTTTGATCGTTTTTTAAGTTGTCTGTATCATCGACATTTTGATGGTGCTGCAAAGCGTAATGTTCGTCATTAGGATCACTGGCGTAACGAGAGATTTGAGCCAGGGGGGACAAAACTTAGCTGAAGAGGGCCCACTGGCCACCGTAGGGGGCCACTAGCCAACACTCAGAAAAAAAGTTGAGAAATGATAGTGAATCTGGATGATGTGGATGTCTATACTCGCTGAAAAAAACGAAAAATTCCGAAAAACGCAAAAGACAAAAACCTACTGAAAACCAAAAGAATACTAAATCTCAAAATGTAAGCTATAGTGGGCCCGGTTTTTACATTTAGCTGGCCAGGAGGGCGGATCGCCCCGTTCCCCGTCAGTTACGCCACTGATTAGGATTGGAAGCGTAATTTCTGACACTTAACAACTTACTGTTGTCTGTGCCTCAACACCCAAAAGGTCATTCTGACTGTTGAAGCGCCACAAACATTGTGGGCGTCGCGTTATCAACGGCAGGAGCACGCCCAAACGAGCTTAGGTATTCTTGGTTACAGTCGCAGTGCGATCAGAAAAAAAGTAAAAACACACGTCCATACGCCGCAATTCTCTCATCGTAAACAAAATCTGCTGTTGCAAAAGAGCCTGGAGGAGCTCTTCGTTAAGTATAAAGCACGTTAGCCAGGGAAGAGGCATAAGAGGTAATCACTGCACGAAAAAAATTATTTGTATTTTTTATAGAACTGCCACTGGTTCAGTAGTTTTCATAATCTATCTTTGATGGATCATTGATCTGCACATATTTACCAGATTCCCATTGTTCACCCTCATTCATAGAAAACATGCGCATCTTGAGAAATTGGATCGGAGTCTTCCTGTCTGATGAAGAAAGTTTGGTCGAAAAATAATGGCCATGTTTTTGAAGCGTTGCTATCGTCCTGCACAAGAATGATACAAACGCTAATGTGCACTGCACAGTTGTGCAGTAACATACGATCACCTTGCTTTTGCAGAAAGCAGTTTCTGGGGGTGGGCAAACTCAACATTTATTGCGACCGTCGTATACACAGTGCACACTTTTTGTATTTTTTTGTGCTGATCGAGTATCACTGATTTATCACAAGTCGCTTCTACTGGAAAAACATTCAGTACGATAGTCAAGTGCATAGTGATCTTAGCACGCGAATATAGATCTAGATTATAAATCTGAAGATATATTTCGCATAAAAATGTAATTTATACAAGCTGATCCTTCGCTGGGTCCTGACAGAACAACGTGGCCCTCACTGAAAAAAGTTTGCCCAACTATGGGTTAGAATGACAATAATTTTGCCCCACTTTCATCTAAATGTTTTTTTCCTGAAAGCGTCTTTCCTGACTCAGTGCAATTTCAAAACGCTTGTTTGAAACTCCTGCAAAATAAGTTTGAAGAGTTTCCAGTTTTTTGGTGAACATCTTTAAGTGAAGAGGCTGTGCAACAGATACAAAATCTTTAGATGTATGAAAGTGTTTAGCCCCTCCCGTGAACATTTAGTCTATGTGCTTCAGTAATACCGTGTTTGCCTGGTACCTGCTATTGGTTGCTTGAAGAATTAAAAATATTTAGCCTCCCATCTACTTGCATTTTGCAAATGAAACTTGTTTCTCTTAATTTCCTGGTCAACTTTTACTCTGTAAATGAAAAAGTGCTATGCGCTGTTATGGGGACTATAAGGGGGGGGGGGGATTGAGATATTTGATACTCTTAGAAACACGTAATATTGGCAGAAATTGGGAAAAAAATATTTATTGGGAATTTCTATATTGAACTTAATCTTTACGTTTTTCCAAACTTGAATTGCTGAACGTCACTGTAATTGTAAATGAACTAACTGTCGAACATTTCACAGTGCTTTTCAGCGTAACATTCCACTTGGTAAGGCGGCAGGCATTTAGTGCATGCCGGGAATATGACTGCAGTGTCTGCTGACGCTCACAGTGCAAGCAAGTTCGGCAAGCCTAATCCCCATTGTGACTGTGCAGTTACATTAACCCTCGTTTGTATCTATTTTTTGCTTGTGACGTATTCGGCATAGTTGACTTCGGAAATCTGTTTCATCATGCGGAAACAGACGCGCTTCGCGTCAAGTCAAGAAAATACCGGTAGTTACAACTTCTGCACGGAATATTTTTGCAAGCACCGCAACGGATAATTGCAGGCAAGCAAAGAAGTTATCAGTACGGCAGGTTTGTTACAGTGCTTTTACTGAAAATGCACGATCTACCTACACACTAGCTTGTACTTGAAACTTAATTTCAGAAACCAAATCGACGGTGAGTTGAGATTACAGCGAATGGTGCCATTAAAAGCGTTAAACACAAGGTTGGATGTGACCCAGGCAAACCTAAGGGCCACATTCTACGTAGCTATACGATCCAACAGAACACTTGGAAAAAACGTGTGCTCTCCATTTGCGCAAGTGTGTTTCGTATAAGAGAAAGATTTTAAAATTCAACTTAGATAAGACAGTTTGTAGTTTTTCTGTTGAATATTTTATTTTATATTTTGTAAACCAATTGACCGCTCTGCACGGCTTCTTTCTATCATACCCATTAATTGCGCTTGACCCATCTTAGCTTCAAAATGCAAATTCAAGCCCTGTATTTCGCAGAGCAGCATATAAGTCTTCATGACCCCAGATCAAATTCTTTTGAGTAAAAATCCCTTCTTGAACCCCCACCTCGACCAGCTTGAAAGCCTCCTCAAGAGAACAAGGGACTGGGCTGATGAAGACTCGTGCTAGTAAACTTGAAATAATTGTTCGCCTGTGATCAGAGTTCAAATTTTTGTTTAGTTACGCTGCAGGTAGAATTTCCATGTTTTGATTGCGTGGAAATAGATTTACATTTTCAAAGGCTGTTATGTGCTCAGGGCCGCAACCAGCATTACCTCTACGTCAGGGCTTCTCAACTGGGGGTCCATGGACCCCGAAGGGTCCATGGTGACCTATTGAAGGGGTCCACATGATTTTCTTATGAAGTAATACTTTCGTTGCTGACCAGCGATAAAGTCCATGATGTCTAAAGAACCCATATGAACAATGACTATCCACTTCGTTGCTGGTCAATGGAGCAAATGCAATGTGCAAATTGATGTATTAAATGCAATGTGTAAATTGATTTTAGTGTCTGATTAATTTTTTGGTTATCTACTGGGGTCCGCAGAGTTATCTGAAAAGGCATGATGGTCCACGGACGAAAATGAGTTGAGAAGCCCTGATCTACGTGAACTTCTTGTCAAGACAATTTTTGCGCATGCGTTTGTGCTGCGTCAGATAGGATAAAACAATTAACCAATCAATGTACCATGCTTCCGAAAACTCCCAGCACAGAACCGGAGACAAGCTTTGAAGCGCTAGTTGTGAAGTGAAACCATCAGTTTCATGAATGTGACATTTCATGAAAGTGGTTGTGAATGTGACCTCACAGAGCAGGAACCCATAGAAATAGACTACCAGTCGAGACTACTGCTACTGTACAGCGTGGTTTTCAGTCAACATGGTTATGTTTGGCGTTGAAGCATATGACAGCATCACTTGGTATGGCGAGCACGAACAAGCAGTCTTGCTCACTGAATTACTATTCAGAAGTACACAAGCAGAGTATGCAGGACAGGAAAAATGCAGCAGTACAAATAAGGCGAAATATATACTCTGTAAGATCTTAGTGTCTGATTCTGTGCTGAGAAAGGATTTCTTTCAATAGACAGTACAATGAAGAAGTGTAGATGAAAACAAAAGGCCCGGAAGTGCAATTGTAACCTTGAAAGAGATTAAAGCGCAAAGGTAGTTTTATCCGAACATTCACACTTTGCTACAAGGGTTGCGGAGTCGTAGACTTTTGGGTGTAGTCGGAGTCGTTTTTTTGTCCGACTCCGGATGTCCAATTGGATCATTTTTTTACATCACACTCCTAAACTGGGAATTCCTGTTGAAATGGTACAATTTCTTTTGAAACTTTTGTTGAAATATTTTTTTGCTGTGCACCACGATTTCCATTGATTTTAACAGCCAAATTTCATTCCCTTTATGTTAAGGAGTCGGAATAGGAAATTATGGAAAGGTCGGAGTCGGAAATTTTGGAAAGCCGGAGTCGGATATTTTACCTCCGACTCCACAACCCTGTTTGCTACTGATATTGGCCACTTTGCCCGTTACAACAGCATCTGCAGAATGTTCATTTTGTCGTCTTAAACGCTTAAAAACATACCTCCGAAACATTATGGGAGAAGAGCAGCTTTCTGGATTCGCACAGATGATATTCCACCGTGCTCAGGTGCCAAATCCAGAAGCCGTGTTGGATGAACTTGCTAAGGAAAAGAGAAAGCTAGATTTTCTGCTTTAGTAAGGTAAAAATCAAAATGAAAAGGAGCAGCACTTGTATAATCTGAGCGTTATAGCCTATTGTGTGTTTAGATAAAAATTCCTTTGCATACAGTGCCGGATTAAGGTAGCGCGAGGCCTGTAGCATTTCAAGAGCGCGGGGCCCTAAGTTAAAAAAACACCACAACACCTGCTAAATCATATAGCGCGTGTAGGCAAGGCATCCGTGCTACTGCCTTTACTCCCTGCATGCTCTCCCCAGTTCGCATTGTGACATAACAGGCTGAGTGTATCGTGCTGACCGACTACCGCAATCCTGTGGCGTTTGTTACGTAACTGTACAAAAGAATCAAACAAGAATTTCTGGATACAAACAGCGTTCAATTAAAAATCGTTGCTTACTACTTATGGCAAATTTAGCAAAATATTGACTTCTTAGACTGAAAAAAATGTTATACAGGGTGACCCAAAAAGATGCGTACCCATATTTTGTTCGATAAAAAACCCATTTTTTAACGAATGTCTTTTCTGTTGCAGGACGTGATAGGTGAATCTATGGATGATCGTTTGG
>Ga0210059_1010458_pt1 | contig 14334 bp, 9 predicted proteins | sample Ectturendosymbi2_FD_188042 | JGI IMG/M metagenome (GOLD analysis project Ga0210059, IMG submission 188042) | Ecteinascidia turbinata endosymbiont from Florida, USA - Sample 2 (SPAdes) (version 2) | ecosystem: Host-associated > Tunicates > Ascidians > Unclassified | place: Key West, Florida... | reverse complement strand
AAAGCGAAGCTCACCAAACGAACCGGCGGCTGCCGCCAAACTGAAAGGAGAGGTTCTCTCACAGTGACCTGAACTTCTGCTGAATGCGGCCTTTTTCTGCTCTTGACCAATCCATGGTATTCCTCTCGTTGGATTGAAATTGAACGGTAGTGGCGTCTTGATAGGGAGCATATTTTAGATGAACAAACAACATCTTGTGAGCCTTTTGTCCTCTAAAAAAGACATGAAGGAGCTGCATGCTTTAAAATTTACCTTGAGTAAGGGCGACGAAACAAATTCATTAAGGGGGTCCACTGCCCGATCTAGGCTAACAACCATCATGGTTGATTGACTGTATAAGGCCAGTGGTGATCGTTCAAGTCTGGAATGCGCTTGTTGCGTGATTTCTAAAAAGATTGAAATGTCAAAACGCTCCCATACTTGCTGTGATTTTATCGCAGATGTTTTTCAAAACTGTGCCAACAACACCAGCTGCAACAACATGGTTCTCTGTGCAGCAAACCCACGATTAGAAACCTCAATGTTCGTAAACAGGCTAGGTACTAATTATGAAAGAACAGCCTACATTAAAAAACAATTTAATTCTTCAGATACCTGAAGTGTTGACAAATTTGTAAATAAAGTTGATTTCTCGACAAGGCATAACACTTCGCAAAATTTGGAGATGAAGTAATTCATAACAAAAAACTGCAAATGCCGCAAAATAGTGGGGTCCTATGTATCTTGGAAGCCCTTTGAAAAATGGTGGGGGTTCCTGACCTCACTGTTCCGCCGTCCGTAGCTTTGGTACGGTACAGTCACGTACCACAGCCCGAAACGCATCACGGCGATGGAGGATACACGGGAAGAGATTTGGGATATTGTGTATAATTGCGTTTCTCTGTTTTAGATGTAAAAAGTGGGAAAAAACAAGCTGGCTCAAGCGACGAAACAAGTCTTGCTGGAAAACTGGACTTGAGAGTTGGTAGAATACTGGAAGCAGCAAAGGTATAGTTCGGTGTGATGTAAAGGCCAGTATTTAGGTGTTCTGCACGTTTTCCTCGTGTAAAAAGTGGTAAATTGTGCAGTGCGCAAGTCGAAGCTGGTCTAAGATATCAGTTGATTCATCACAATATATTGCAACAGTACTTTTAATAGTACCAGCATATGTGTTTAATAGCACCAGCAAATATGTGTTTAATAGTACCAGCATGGTAGCTGAGATATCTTGATTGGAGAACTAGCTCGACTTTTAGGGCTTTACGAATTTCACAGCTGCGATGGTTCCGCCAATAATTGTGTGTAATTGAAAATACTTTAGATACAAAGTGCATATAATATCTTGCAGTTGGTGAACAACGTAATTCATTTCGTTTTCAACAGCTTTTGGATGCGCTGCTGCAATAAGTTGTTTGCGTCTCAGAATGTTTTCAACTTCAAAAATCTACGCAGCGGTAGTGATGTATAATCGTTTCTCGTTAATTTTAACTCGATTCGCAATTTCTTTGCCAGTTGCGTTCAATTTAACCTTCAAGGACTTTACGCGAAAACTCGGCGATTGTTCTTGAGAAGCACCATTCCAAGCATAAAGAACTAATCGTTCATCTTGTTGCTGACGCCCATTTGACGATCTAAGATGCTAATAATCGCCACGTTAAGTGCTTCACGTGTACCACGTAAATTTTCTGTGAACTTCCTTGAACCAGGTGGTAAGTCAGTGAACAGGGAACGAAGCTTAAGCTCAGGCGATTTTCTCTAGTACTTATATTTACGCTCATTCATTAATAAGCATTGCAACTTTGATATTTGTTTCAGCAACAGCATCTATTAATAGGTGCCGCAAAGTGGACTTCACAGCAAATGTTGCAGCATGCATACGAGAGGATGTAGTCTAAAACGTTAGCGCACGTGCGCATAATAGGACCTAATGGATTTTTTGGGAGAAATGTTTTTGAAAATCAGGCGCTCCATGTGCGCGTGATTATCTCCACGTGCAATTGGTTCCGGTCGGTCGCACATCACTGACGCGGCAATTGAACTGTGAGCAATATCAATAAAGTCGACCAATCACATTTTATTGACTTGCGTATATTTCACCAAGGGCCGTGAAATCGCAGCGATACCTGCTTTTAGTCGTGTATTTTTGCAGCATCCTGACGCTGACTCACTCTACGTGGAAACCATCGACTTCGGCGAAGAGTCTGGCCCCAGAACGGTGGTGTCTGGTCTGGCTGGATTGGTGCCGTTGGAAACCATGCAGAACAAAATGGTGGTGTGCGTGTGCAACTTGAAGCCACAGAAAATGAGGGGTGTCGAGTCTCAGGCCATGGTGTTGTGTGCGTCTGTTAGGTAAATGCGCTTTTCAAGAAATATGTCAAAAGTTCTGCCGGACTGAAGATCGTACACTGTCTTTGGTTTATTCAGCTTGAATTACATGTTTGTTTTTATTAAGCACTATATGAAATTTAAACGCCTCGATCTGAATCTCTCTTTAAGCGAGTTCAAACGTTTTTTCAACCTTTGGCATGACCGGTGTATCTCCCCCTCCTCCCTCAACCTTCTGGCAGGCCCGTAGCCACGGAGGAGTATTCGGGGGTAGTGACCCCAAAAAAGTTGTTTTAAACAAACAATAAAACCAAAAATCTTACCCCCCTTAAAAATGTGTTTTCCCCCAAACCTTAAAATCTGGCTACGGGCCTGCCTTCTGGTACATTCTGTGTCAATTTCCAGGACGGATGACAGCAGATCTGTTGAACTACTGAATCCTCCGGAAGAATCCGAACCTGGCGATCGCGTATTTTTTGAAAGTCTAGAAAATGCAAAGCCCGAAGAGAGGCTGAACCCAAAGAAGAAAGTGTGGGAAAAAGTTCAAGTGCGTTTGTTTATTTGCGTTGTGTTCATAGGTGTACGAGGCAGGGGTGTAGGGGGGAATTTCTCCCACACACCCTGTCAAGATACAGGAAAAATCGGACGAAACTGCCCGTATGTTTGGGCAATTTTCTTAAGCAGAATCACCGCCCTGCAAAACCTTCGTATTGAAAATTCTATTTTAGTGGCGTAAGTATTCGGGCAAATCAAAAATTTTGCTACCCCCAAAGCCAAAGGTCCCCGTAGGCCTATGGTTGTGTTTGACAATTCAGTTCGTGGTTCCTTAAGACGAAACCGGACCTCACTTGCGACTGTGGGCATTGTTCCGAACTCGAACACATTTTGTTCCAGGTTGACTTGAAGGTTACTGGAGATGGGTTTGCGATGTGGAAAGAAAACAAAATCAAGACATCTCGTGGCGTTGTGACGTCAGCGACTTTGCGCGATGCTTGTATCAGTTAACGCACTGTTTTTGATTTAATGCTTAGTTAAATTTTTGCTAACAAAGGTTGTGACGCGGGGTGTATGCCAGGGAATCTACCTGTTGTTACATGGAGCTGTGCATAAAAACTACGTTTGGAAAGAAGTGTTGCTACACAAAAGTTCCACTAAATGCCTTAAAGGAGTTTTCATCAGATGGGGTATAAATCTGTTTATGTGTTTTATAAAGCTTTTGATTCCTCATCCATTCAGGCTTAGCTGGCCTATTCTAACTTAGGGAAAATTACACTCGTCTGCTCCTAAACTTACGCCGCCCACTCAGTCTGCGGTTTTGCTTATTTTAATCCCTGCATCTATCGCCAATGTCGTGTTGTGTAGAGACCTTGTCAAAGGAAGGGGACAAATGCGAGATCCTGACTGCGTCAACAAAACTTGCGAGAAATACTGGTGATAACGTTGGTGCGTAAACTCTCATTAACTATGGCTCAGTGACGCTAAACCTTTATTTGGTGATGTACTTTTCGGGCAGTATTTTGTCTATCAAGTACCCCTTGACTGTAATCATGAGCAAAATAATTAGAAAAGTACCTGTAGGTATTGTACTTTTACGTTAAAATTTCATTATGAAACCGTGTACCCCTCGAAGCGCATTTGCATACCTCCATTTGAGAACCACTACTATAGCTTGTTTTCTTGCGTTTATCGCAAATGGTGTTTCGGGAAATTTTATTGTGAGCTTAGTCCTCCCTTCACATCTTTTGTGCGGTGACGATTTGTGGTGCTGCTTGTGTGAACTCACGATGGTGTCAAAGGAAGAAAAGAGTAAATAAATATTCGAACTTACAGTGCGCATCGATATGTGCCGTTGTTCGTCAGTATAGGAAGCTGGAAACAGGGGTTAAAATTTTTGATTATGTTCTTCATGAAAGCGTGCAAGATACGTGCTAGACCAGGAAAAGATTTCAGGGAGGCCACGGCTCACTTATCAAGATCTAAACTTCTGGGTGTGTGTAAAATACACCCACCCACTACAATACGTAAAACTTAGCTGCATGAACAGTTCTGTGCTACACCGTACATACAGTCGAGAGCGTTATCTGCATAAATAGGTCAGCGGGGCGCCCGTTGAGACTTGTTTCTTTAAATTGAAGTTATTTTTCAAATTGTGTCCTCTTTGTGAAACTACATTACATCTCTTCACAACCAGGCGCGTAGCCAGGAGGAGGAGGCGTTGCTGTAGGACTACAGCCACCCAGGACAATCTCAAGCTGATGGTAACATGAACAAATTCTGAATAGGCAGTCACCGGTATTGCCATTAATGCCTGAGGACCTTTCCTTATTGCGACCAGAATCAAGAAAACGTCTGTTTGGAAAACCAGATTCGTGTCCGTGTTTTGCACTCGTTGCATGCTTTTCCTGTTGCAGTCTTGACGGTTCCAGCTAACAGCTCTGCCCAAGCAAACCATGCGAAGAGCGCAAAACAACACACAGTCGATTATCCTCTCACGTGTTCTTTCCAACGTGCACACCTTAGCATTAACACGATAGACAGAAAAAGGTTGTTCGAATTCGAAACGCCATTCGAAGAACAAATGGCTATGGCTTGTTATTATACATCTACTGATAATAGCTTAGTTCTTAGGCCGCTACACTACTACAGATCCGGCTTGATCATTCTGACTAGCAGTGGCGCCGGAGAGCGGGTGCATGACGGGGTATTCCCCCCGCCCATTCATAAGGGGGGCAACGGGGACGTAGGTTCTTTTTTATGTGGAAGTATCGCAGGTAATTTCATGGTTTATCAAGATCGACTTGAAACAAATTTATTGCAGCTATTCGCGCACCCAGAAACTTCAGAAAGGTTTTCTGTAATTTCTGATACTGCATTTGAGGTCAACATTGCTGCTGGACAGAAACAAGCATAATTGGTAACGATTTTTTTGTTTTTCATAAGTTTGCATTGCCCTCAATTCATTTACTGCCCGCCCTGCTCTACCGATGCTCCGACGTCCCTGCTGACTAGAGAGTAAGACGTGATAGGTTGCAACGTTTCTTTTCATCAAATAACGCAACGCCTGTCCAGCTGCGATACCACAACCTTAGCAAACCACAGAACCAAATGTACAATTCGTAACAATCGTGCTTAACTGTGCACAGTTTTCGGTAAAGTAAGCCCAGCTTTCAGTAAACGTGGCGAAACCGTTAGTATCTAGGTTGGGACCCGGAGGGCTCCAAATTTTAAACTGAGCACCGGCTCCGCAGCCAGTCCATGGTTAAAAAATGTCGAAGCTTCTGAGCCATTGCATTTTCATTTGCTCTGATGTTCACTAACACTTGGTTTTGCTTTGTGCAATGGCTTCTTGTAATTCTTCTGCTTGTTGGCTGAGTCATAACAAACAATAAACCGTTGAACCATTCTTTGCCCAAAGTTTTGTGAATGTGGTGCATACAGCTCCTACACCACTGATCAAAACGACGAGGTCATCAGTCACTGATGCTATAGCTTTTGACAAGCTGTATTATGGTTCAACCAGGGGTCTTTGCTCCGACAAGAGGCTACGTCGGATCTTGGATGAGTTTGTTAAACTGTCAATCACCTTTATGTTGCAAAACTAGGGTAGCTTACAGACAGGGCCGGCATTTAGCCGATTGCTTCCAATCGGGCCCCGCGCTACACCTGTGCAAACTTCATTGTCTATCGAAGCTGTTTGTGCAGTGCCGGCGCGGGACCCACAGTATTTTTAAAGCGTGGGGTCCGTGGCCAACGAAAATAAAGTGAACCGCGTCGTTTTTAACGCCCTTATTCATCATAATTCGTTCTGTCATCGTAACAATGGTCATTGTTAGCCAGTAACGTATAACCTAATTTTTTCAATAGCACTTAGTTGAGGTAGAGAGGGTTCGAGTTTTGAACCTTTTTTTCTGTTTTAGTTCTAAGTGTTTGAGGTTAAAACCCCCGTTGAGCTTAATATTTTACAAAATCTTTATTACCTGCGCAAAGGAAATTAAATGTGTTCGCATACTTTTTGCTTGTCAGTTTGTCGACTTAATACAAATACCACGGAATAAATTTGCATGCAAATTTCAAGGAACATTGTAAATGGGCCAAAAAGTAATAACTAGGCTGTGGTGAGAATCAGGGTTATCGTCTGCATCCAGAAGACATCTCACCACTTTTCGCAGACCTTTCGTCCACTGCGCTCACTTTATCCGAAATAATTATCTTTATTTTGTCTACTATGGCTGATCGGCGCAAGCGCTGACTGCATTGCCAATTTATGTAGCAAGATAGAACTGTTGCACGAGCTCAAAAAAGCAGTTTTTAACATAGAAGCATTCAGGCATTTGATAATGTCTCAGCAGTGGAAAAGGAAAACTAAGTTTTCTGGACTTCTGTACATAAAAAATTGAACGTTTTCTTGCGTACTTTACGCGCATTCTCAATTCTTGTGTAGCGGGTTGCCAATTTGGCTTTTTTGAAGCCAGATTTTGAAATTCTGACTTTTTTGAACACATTGGACTTTTTTTGGAAATAGAAAAAAGCCAGAATAATCTGACTTTTTCAGGCTTATTTTCAGTCGGATAAGCTTGGCTCTGGCAAAACATTGTCTGAGCGGCATATTCATTACAAATCTCTTGCGACGAGGGTCTAGTACCATGCAGGGTGCGCAGAACATTGCAAAAATTTTACTGTTGCCCTAAAGTGATCGAGGTTATTGATAAAAAATAAATGTACGACAGTGTAGTTACGGGGAAAGAATATGCTTCTAAAGATTGGACTTGTATTATTTTGATGTTTTTGACGAGTTTTAATGTCTATTTTGTGTGTGGTTGTGCATGTTTTATATGAATATGCCTCAAAAGTGCTACCTGGCTGTTTTTGGGACAAGGTCTGGCTTTTTTTGGTGAAGACAGGTTGGCAACCCTGTTGTGTGGTTGAGCAAGATTCGATCTTGCAAGCCGGGGTGTGCGCTAGCCAGTCCAGCCGCACACCTATGCTCGACTGCTCGTATTCGACGAGACATTAGCACAGCCTCATTTTGCAGCTGCAAATTGCTCTGCCGCCGTAATGAGTGTGTTTTGCTCTCCTTTTTCAAGACGCAGCCAAAATTTTGCAGTTATGAACTCCTGTGTAGCAGCATTGAGTTGATTTTCCTGCGGTATCCAAACTTGGAGCGCTGATAGTTTATATTCAGAGCAATGACACAAAATAAGGGGATTGCGTGTAGAAGAATATGCATATTATGTCAACAAACTTCGGTTTGACCACCACATGCCACTGAATGAAACCCCCCATGAAAATTTTCTGCGTACGCCACTGTTTATTAGTATCAACTTTCAACATGCCTGTTTTGAGCAATAACCGTTCTTCGATGAATTATAAAACCGCATTTGTTATCAGCTCAATGAATAAAACTGCACTGAGTTCACTTTCGTGTGACGCCCTTGGAAAATTAAAACGACGCACCAGGGCGCAAGATTACCAGATGAAATTTTAAACAAAAAGGCCAAACCGATTGTTTAACGGCCAGAAAAAAGCCAGACTATTTGTGGTATTGCCATTCGTTTGTCACAAAGAAACATTTAAATTATAAGAATATCAAAAAATGTCTTCGAAATTACGATAAGATTAACTCTTGTTTGGCATTGTGTTGGAGGCTGGAGCTCATTATTGCTGATACTTCTCTGACTTTTCATGGTTTATGAGATTGCACACTTTGGGTACAATAGTGCGACAGTTTGCATACTGATCCATCCGCAGCTTTCCGAACCCATATGAAAGTCATCCCCCAATAACTTCTATACTTACGACCAGAATCATTGCAGCCCTTCCACTTCTTGACGTCATTAAGACACAAGGGAGACAACCGAATCTGATCGCAAATTGCTTTGCTGGGAAATCGATTGCGCGTCAGCGACGCATCTTCAGTCCAGGAATTTTGTAAGCGAAAGCTTAGATGCGAAATGATAGCAGTAGACTACAGCAAGATCAGAGAAAGTGTGCGGACTACATTAACAGGTCCATAAAGCTACTACCACTTAAGCCTGACGTCATTGTCGCATTTCTATCGCGGAGATGCAGATCTGTCTGAAGGCGTTGTGCTTGCAACACAATACACACTACAGCGAGTGCACACATTTCCAGTTATTACGCAAAAACTTTGTTTCGAAACTCGTATACCTTAAATATTACTAACATCAGAACGCGGGCGTCGGTCTAATATAGCATTCATCACAAAAATTTTCCAGTTGTGTTGCCGAAAAAAATAGAATAGTAATATTTTCCTTCACGGGAACCCATTTTAGCGAAAAAAGGCCAAACGAATTTTTTAAAGGCCAATCAACTTGAAACGAGGCCAAATTTTTAAAATTTGGCCTAAAAAAGACCAATCTGGCAACCCTGCCAGGGCGTCGCGACGCACTGTTTGAGAACCATTAGAAACAAACTTTGTACCAGCCCAGCGGCAAATCGAGAATCGTGCTGTACTGGCGAAAACGATTGTGATTACCTGAGTAAGGCACAGCAATTCTCACGCGGGAAAAATATCGAAACAGTGGTATTGTCAATATTACCAAAGAATTGCGTTGTTGAATCCGATAACAGAGGCTGGTTAAATGTCCGGAAGGTAAAATGACTTGGCTATAACATTTTCCTACATAACGACGTATTTTCATCGGTCCCCGCAGAGTTCCTACATCTTGTACCTGCATTCCATATCCTCTATAACGACTTTGGCTATATCATCATTTTCCCTAGGCCAGCGTGGTCCAACTGCAGGCCCGCGGACAGAATTTTTAGGTCCGCGAGCTTTCGCAGTATTGATTGTTGTGTGTATGTTACTGTAGGCAATTTTAATTAGAACAAGCATAACATATGCTTTAATAATAATGTGCAATATTAACGACGTTAGACTATACCAGTGGTTCTCAACCTGGGGTAAATTTAATCTTCCAAGGGGGTAAATTTACTGAACCATAAATTGCAGCCAATGTAAATTTTTATAAATCATTCTAAACCGTAAGAGTTTGTTAATTTCGTATTTTCAATAAATGACCACCATTGAGTGCACTGGGGGTAAATCTGGTAATCTTGTTCGATAAAAGGGTAAGAAAAGTAAAAAAGGTGAAGAACCATTGGACTACACTGTGGAGATCTTCAGAAAATAGTCAGCGAAGATAGATTTCCCAAATCGAAAGATTTCGCACTAAAAATGCGCTCGACGTTTGGAAGCACATACGTGTGTTAAGAGTACATTTTCTACCATGAAGCAAGTCAAATCTAAAAACAGAAATCGAATGGCAGATGAAACACCGGACCATAGTTTCCGACTTGTTACCACTAACATATTGGTATTGTTAAAGGAACGATAGCGTCAGAGCAGCCTCAACCACAGGAATCGCGCTGATAGAGATTTGTAATAAATTGTTTATTGCTATTGTGTAATAATTCCAATGACACACTAATTCAACTCAAACATTTTACCTTTTCAATTTTAAATATTGTGAATCTGATGTTTTATACATCATTTTATTGGAAGTGGCCCATAGGTCAAACGTAGTTGGACCACGCTGGCGCCTAGGCTATAGCGACGTTATTTGTCGGTTCCCGTGAAAGATTTTCTTCGTTTGTAACGACAGTTGCAAGTGTAATCTCTGCTATATGGAGCAACCACACAAATCTTTCGTGACCGAATGGGAATGCAGTTCAGTTAAGGTACTGGTTGTCGAGCCTTGACAGGTGTCATGTAAGAATGGCGCCAAGGATTGCGCCATCAGCAGCAATCGGGACGAGTCGCTGCACGAGTTTTTACCGTTACAAGGTACAGTATTAGGGTTGTTGCGACTGTGGTCACTTTGATCGATAATCTTGGTTGAACAGTGCGCAAATTGTCGAAAAACGTAGTATCTCATAACGGAAAAAGTATGACATCGTTGTTTCGTTCAATAGCGAAAATGCTAAGAAAGTCCGGTAAAACCTTCAAGAGCTTTCGATATCCAAGAACGACGTTGACTGCAGTTTCGAAAAATAACGAATTTCTTAATTTTGTGATCAGATATGCATAAACACCATACAAAAAGCGGAAATCCTAATAAAAAATCAGTGCGAAAAATGACAATTTGACGTCATAGTCATGTTTCCAAAGCAACGTTTTAGCGAAGTTTGTTGACATAATATGCATATTGTTCTTCACGCATTCCCCTTATTTTATGTGTCATTGCAATATAAACTATCAGCGCTCCAAACTAGGATATCGGAGGAAAATACAATCAACGCTACGACACAGCAGTTCATAACTGCAAAAATATCAGGCTGCGCGTTAAAACAGGAGAGTAAAACACACTCATCACTCAGAGCAATTTACAACTGCAAAATGAGGCTGCACTGACGTCTACACAAAAATTGAGAATGCGCATAAAGTACGCAAGAAAACTTTAAATCTTTCGTTGTATAGAAGTCCAACAAACTTTTAGTTTTCCTTTTTTCCTGCTGAGACCTTATCAAATGCCTGAACGCTTTCTATGTTGACAAAAGCTGTTTTTGAGTACGTGTAACAGTTCTAACATGCTACAGAAATTGGTAATGTAGTCACTGGGGTCAGCGCTTGCGCCGATCAACCATAACAGACAAAATGAATACAATTGTTTCGAATAAACTGAACTATCGCGGAACACAATCTTAAACATGCGCAGTGGACGGAGTGTCTGTAAAAAGTGCTGAGGTGGCTTCCAGACGCAGACGATAGCCCGAATTCCCACCAAAACATAATTTTTACTTTTTGGCCCATTTACAATGTTCCTTGAAATTTGCATGCAAATTTATTCCGTTGCATTTGCATTAAGTCGACAAATTAACATGTGAAAAGTATGCGAAAACAATTATCCTCCTTTGCGCAGGTAATAAAGTTTTTGTAAAATAACAAGCTCAGAGGGGTTAACCTCAACCCGCCCCCCTTGCGTACGCCCTTGACCACAGTTCACCTATAGCGACGCTTTTTCTCCGGTGCCACGAAGTGATGTTACAGGAAAATCCTACTGTATTTTTTAGTCTCTGTTCCTACTTCGATAAGTACCAAAAAAGGGCGCCACAGACGTTTGGCGTGGCATTTGTCCCAATCTTCCCTTGCCGATGCACCACTGCATCACACTAATACAGAGACACAGACTTTATCAATTATTACTTGCCATGTCTGGCACCTTGTATATGCTTTTATTGCGCATAAACTATTTTACGTTCGTGACGTACATAGCAACAGATCAAAAAATAACAGCATGCCAAAGATGAAGACGAATTACGATGAAACGAAATTGTGGGATAACGCACACTGAAAATTTTTGGAAGATGTAACACAAAACTCAGCCCCCTTGGTTCCGGAGTGTAGATGTACGTGTATGCAGACCAAATTATTGTTATCCATTATGGTAAAATTATGTTTGTTAGCCGACACTTCCAGTGGTAAGTTGTTGCACAGTAAACTACTAATATTGAGTTTGGCACCCATAGCAAAACACTGGAATAGTTGCCAGTGGGGGTAAAAAAAATTATCTAAGAAATCAGAACAAGGGTTTTATCCAAAAGCACAGGGTAAGTAAAAATGCTGTTTTCAACACTGCTTGTAACAAAGATCATCTACAAAACTGAATTCTCAGTTAATATACATGAATTCCGCTACTTTTGTATCATGGGGATGATAAGTTTTAAACAAGGGAATGCACTACATTCATACTCACATAGTTTTTAGATGCATTTGATGGAAATGTTGGGTATAGACTATTCAGTGGTTTGTAGTAGTCTGATGGTGCATGACACACAAACTCAATACTTTCAATATCATGACAAAAGTCTTCTCCAGGGCCTAAGTAAAATGCACTTGGATCAAATGGTTCATCAGGATCGTAATTGCTGGTAGGCAATAGCCATGCATAACATACCGACTTTCTACAATATTGGTCAGTCATAAACCCAGTACATTGTGCATAATACTTTTGTTTATCATCAGTATCCACTACAGATACAATGTCACCACACTGGAGATACTGTCCTTTGTGAAATATATTGTCAGATATAGAGTTAGATGAGCCAGAGATTCCCACTTTGAAAAATTTCGTCTTAAAAACATTGCGTCGACTTTTGCCTTTAGCAATGACTTTAGTTCGTGTTGACTTCAGTCTAACATTGTTGCCTCGTGATTGCCGTTGATTTCGCTTATTTTTATTACCATTTCCATTGCTCTCTTCACCTGCTTCTTTCTTCAACAGTTCTTGCTCAACAAAACAAGAATGACAAATAAATTCGTTTGGACCATCTTTACGCCATATTGCACTAGAATTTCCTCTGCAATTCCTGCACTCTAGAGAACCTCCCCCAAACGGCATAGTTGGCCAAGAATAAATCTTTTCAGAATTATTCTTGTTGTTTCCAGTAATCCAACCACATTCAAAGAAAGCAAATTTAGAAAAAAAGCAATGAATACCAAAACTACTTCTGATAACATTAAAACTCGCTAAAATAATAAGGTTTGAATAGTTTAATGTCTATTGAGGACAAATAAGCATTAAAACTAAATTGCACCTTAAAATAAAACCTTGTCCTAACAAAGATCCTGTGTGAAACTTTGATGACAAATACCAAGCTTTAAACACACTTGTTTCTTCAAACTAGCCAAGTAGTTATTGCAATATTTATTAGCGTTCTCCCCACAAAAGACTGCCGCTGACAGTCAAAGTTCTTTACCACATTTTGTTTAGGGTTAGAATAGTACCTAACCATTTCTAAAAGTTCAAAACTTAGAACAGAAAATGTTCCCTGGTACTAGCATAACCACTGTTAGTGCCAGTGACAGCATTAATTTTTGTAGTATAGCACGTCAAACAAATTTTAAGATGGACAAAAATGAATGGGAAACCCCTTAAAAGTATTAAAAGGGTTTCACATTTGTTCTGGCAATTTCATTTCCTACCTTGCAGAAATTTATGACAGGTAACATACTAAACTCATGGGAATGCTGCTATTCAGAACATTGAAAGGTGTCTCATCTTTGAAACACACCTCAACACAATTATGCACAATCATGCATTGCAGTGACACTGAAAATTTGTGTCAACTGTGAATCAACACAAACATACATGTTAAAGAGATACTGATCACTGACAAGCATGTTCATGAAATTATCGACAAATACTAACTTGCTGTACGTATAGTGACCTGACTAATTAATGTGAGAACGAATTTGCAGCTCTTAAATCTAAGTTGTTTTTTAGCTTCACTCAACTGCTATTCACAATCTTTAAGACATTTCACAACTTTTCCACATAAAAAAGCTTCAGTATATATCAAACTTGTTCCACAAACTGTGAATTAGGTTAACACAATAAAAACTCTTTAGTAGTAAACTACTTAGTTTACTGATGATAAGGGGATAATACATTTACAAAAAGAAACAGAATGTTTATCTGATTATGCTTTTTTTCAGAGTTTTATGTATTTAATGCCTATTCAGGCTATTGGCAGGCTTGAAAGGAAAGAAAAAAAATTATGTTTTTTTGGTGTCCCAGCAGACTGCTTATTTTGGAAATGTAAATATATGGTTATCTTAATAATGTTGATTAATGTTTTTGATTGCCAAAAATTATTAAAACAAATAATTTTCATCAAATAATCCCAAAGCATTGGTTTACTAAGGGTAATACAGAATATAAAATGCATTTACTTTTCAGGAGTTGACCAGTTCTACAGTCACAAATTAACAGTTGCGTAATTTTTTGATTTCACATACTGTAATGGTTAAAATGCTGTGAAGTATAAGAAATGGGAACACGAACTAATGGGTTTAAATAACACAAATTGTTGCACTGACACCATACCATAAAAAGATTGTCTGATTTTGACTTGAATTAAATGAATCTTCTTGGCTGTCACCCTTGTCAAGCAAAGCAAATGGATATGCATTAAAACAAACAAGAATTCACAGATGCCGTCTGTGAGATGTGGACGGAAGGTGAAAGGCATACCCACCCACTGCACTTGTGCAGAGACAAACTCTGT
>Ga0210059_1010457_pt1 | contig 14335 bp, 18 predicted proteins | sample Ectturendosymbi2_FD_188042 | JGI IMG/M metagenome (GOLD analysis project Ga0210059, IMG submission 188042) | Ecteinascidia turbinata endosymbiont from Florida, USA - Sample 2 (SPAdes) (version 2) | ecosystem: Host-associated > Tunicates > Ascidians > Unclassified | place: Key West, Florida... | reverse complement strand
CAGTGGGCGGATCATCAATGGAACGCGGAGTGGGCGGACAACCCCACAAGACTCCGCACTTTAATTCCAGACACCGGTACACACACACCCGGAATGACCCTCCCAAGAAGAGCCTGGGTTCGGCTTTCCGCTCCTGCTTGTACAAATGGGGTATGGCCTCCTCTGCGACCTGTGAGCGTGGCGCAGAAAACAAACTGTCGACCATGTTGTCCTCCACTGTCCAATCCATCGACCTCCCATTGAGCGCATGACCTGACGGTTCTGGACGATGAGAATCGAATGGCTGCTCAACACCTGCCCCGATATCTAAGCGGGCTTGCAGTGGATAAAAGAAAAACTCGCTCAAACGAAAGAAACTGAGACATTAGAAACAATAAATCTCTCTCACTTTATGCACAGTGAGGTAGACTATATCGTCTGGCAAGTGGTGTTAGAAACCAAATGACTCAGCTAATTATGAGGATAGCATGTATTCATCAGTACAATTCAAAGAAAGCCTACGAATAAGGAAGAGCAATGTTTGAAGCGACAATTAGAGAACTGACAAGTTTTCAATAACACGGAACCAACGGTGAAAGCGAAGCATTTCATGACGCAGAGCGTTGATCCACAGATGTTGTTTTTAGTTATCCTCCGCAATCGAAGAAATTTCTGTAAAAATTCAAACAAAAATGAGTGTATCTTCAAAATTGAAGACTTTGATATGATTGAAAAAAGATTAAGATTCTCGGAACTAGAGAGCGAGGTGATGAGGAGATTAACCTCTCCACATTTTGAGCAAAATTTTTCAAGAGCTTCTGTTGTTTGCTGATCGCACAAATACTCTTTGAATAATATTGAAATGTTTAAGGAATAATTATCATTCTGCAGTTTTCGGGAAGAGCAGTTTCCAAAAGACATCTCATTTACTTTTTTGGAAATGAAACACTGTTTTGCCTGGACCCCAAAATATTGAGAAGTCGTTTAGATTTTCTGCCCCTTAATTGAAAGCGTAATCTGCCCATTTATGACCAGGGGTTCATATTTGGAAGTCGAGTTCGAGTTACAACACCTCCGAGTCTAGACTTGGGCGTTTTCTTTGAATCAAGTCGAATCACTGACTAGCGAATCAAGTCCGATTCGAGTGGCTTGCTACCTAGTCTTGTCAGTGCTTTCGTTTTGGCTCATGTTATAACATATATAGCATAGTTAAGTAATTTGATAGATGTAAAGCGCGTTCAAGCATAAAACGAACAGCTTGAGATTAGTGATCACCCTGATAAACAGCCACTCCCATCAAAAGCACCAAACGATTCATTATGAGTCTTTTCCATTGCTGACTCAATTTAGGTCATGTTATTTTTAATAAAACATGACCAGAGTAGGGTAATTAAGCCCTTCAAAAGAGACTCGAATCAGTCCGACAGATTTAAAAACATAACTCGAGACATAGGCGCAGGAGCAAGCAAATTTTTTGGGGTGCGAAGGATTTTTTCCCGAATTTCTCCAAACTTGCTCGAAATCGTTTGTGCCACTTTTTGTGCGAATGTTTTTTCATGCAGACCTTGTTTTGGGATGACCTCCAAAAAAAAGTCTTCGTGTCCTTCTGCAAACGTTGGGCGCCTAGATTTCCACGGATTTTTACCAAATCAAAACTTTTGGGAGTGCGCTTTCACCCTCTGCACCCCCGACACGAGATATTGCATCTCTGGTCTTCACGGGATTGCAGCAGCAAGCACAAGTTTGAAGAACTCACAATAAAACTTACTAGATCTTCCTGATATCTCTTACCTAAGTTTAAAGTATGAAATGAAAATTTGCTTAATATTTAACAATGAAGATAAACATTGTTTTGTTACAAATTGATATTACAGTCCAGCCACGTAACATGCAAAGATGCAGGATGTTTCACATTAGAACAGCTATGCTGCTGTGTCCAGTCCGCGGGCCGCATGCGGTCCAATCGAAGGTTTTGTGAGGCCCAGTTTAGGTTTTAGCTGCAGTGAAAGTATCCTATATACTGACAACCAGTCCTTATTTTGATTATCTTGAATTTGACGTTTTCGATGCAGGTAGCCCTCAGTGCCACTTTATGCCGTCTTTTACCAGTTAGGTTTCGAACGCTTTCAGTACATTAGCTTTAGCTAATTTTATTTTGCTGAGATCAAAGTAAGTCATTCAATGTGCGGCCCTGGTTAAGACAGTAACGTAGTTTTTGACTCAGTAAGCCATTTGGATTGGACATAGTTTCATAAATATATCAAGTCATGGATTCATTTGGAAGAGTGGCTACAATTGAATAATTAGTCGTGGGGAAATGTTTGGTTACAAAAATGACTGAAGAAAATTGACAAAACAACAAAGATATTCAGTCAACTTTCCAGAAGTATCTTTTCCAAACTGGCCGTCCGAAGCTGCAACTTGTCGTCAGTGAGGTCTTGTCCTGACCCAGCTTGCATCAGCTGGTTTCAGCATTGCCTGAGCTTTCCACAATATGACTATTTTCCTTGCTACTGCTGCATAATTCCATTCATTCAATAACGCTTAAAAGCACCCGTTTTGTTGTCCAGTTGCGAATAAAACTCTACATTTATTGCATGTTCTGCTTTCAGTGAGACATAGATGAGTGCCTTCAAGTGTTTCGTAGCCTTCAGTCCATAAAACACTAAAGCATAACCACGCATCAGAAAGCAATTCATCAATATGCCACCTGCTCAATTTTCCAAACACGGGGCCGTGGAACCTCTGCAGGAAAGCATTCAAACTTTGACCCGTCTGCTGCCTCTGGCATCAGCCAGAAGATGACGAGCGAATGTAGAGTTCGGGGCTTTGAAATACAACCTTTCCAGAATGTCTGTCGCTGCGTCGTACATAGCACAGTCTTCGATGTGCGCGTAAACCTCATAGCTAATGCATGTAGTTAATGTTTTAATCTTTCTTGTCGACTGTTCTGCACCTTCACTTTCCTGGAATGTAGAGATATCATTCTCGATTCTTCAAGTGCTTCCATTCTTTGGATGCAGAGCGAGTACTCTCGGGTTTCAACAGTTGATCCATTGTATGCGTTTCTTGAATTCATCTTATGATATAGGTATTGCGCCAACTGGCCTTAAGAAAACTTACGTCGCTGCCATAATCTACGAAGCAAAGCCATAAAGCTACCACAAGCATTAAAATTAAAGAAACTTAGCGTTTCCGAAAATGCACGTCTGGTAACGGTCAGAATCCATCTTATTGCTGACACATGGAGTCACTAGCAGGGGGGAGACTGTGAAACACAATGGCATTAAAAGCGCAATCCACGCTAATTGCAAGCTCACGACAAACACGTTACTGAAATTGATTTTAAACGCATTTCACAAAAGTTAATTTAGTCCATCTCGTAAAAAGTTATGTTTTATGATTTAAACGTGATTTTCTTGGAACTGGGTCCAGCAGTGATCGGACGTCATGTGATCGTCCCATCGGCACTGTTGCTTCTCTTCTATTGTGTTTAATATTTTGATGGAACCGTTCATCTTGTTCCTCACATAGACGACCAAGTTTTTTTGGGAATCGATCAAAGTGGCTGAATAAGTAGTGAACTTTATGCTCTTTCTGGCTCTAAGAGCTGGAAAATTTGAAAGCATCATTTCCACAACATTCTGGCAGCTGTCTGTCTTCGTTTTCCCCAAGAACGCCTTCACTACAGAAATATACAAGGACCAGGCAGCAGATTTAACAGCGGTTGTATGCGATACAAAAGTTTGATCTTTAATCAATTTGCGAATTTGTGGTGCGTCAAAAATTCCGGATTCACCTTTCTGATTACTCAAACCAGGAAATGTATTACAATGTTGCGGCCAGTGGTCCAACTATATGGACAAGTACGTATGTTCTGGAATCAACACATTGTAATAGACTGCTCAGTGAGCCATCCTGCTGGGCACAAACCGTTCACATGTTCACGCTGCGTTTGACCGGCGTTTTGAACGTAAGGAGTGATTGCGGCGCATGATCTCTGTTGTTGCTTGCTGCCACAGTGTGAAGCTATCGTAACAACACATGTATTCAAATTATACACCATTCTTGTCTAATGCTTTGATGAATTACTTCAACAAGACCTGTTTTATATGGGAGGATGATGCTGCCACAGTCAACCAATGGTTCGTTTATGATACTTTCTCTCCCGCAAGAAGCACTTCATACATCAGCCTTCCCTTCCTGTGCCAATGTCGTAAACTAGTTCTACAATCCACAGGCAAAGGAGGCACAGGTATTTGGCGTAACCACCTTGGCGTTTGCCTCCCCCGAAAATTTTAGCTGGTTGCAGCCTTGACTGCGGTACACCCATTGCAGTCCGCAAACCCATCAGTGCTATTGCAAAACACGAAGCTATCTTCTTCACTAAAGTAACATTTAAATACTTCATCTTTGTGACGGTAAAATGTTGTGCTGATCTTGGAACCAAGAATTCCGTGTTCACTGAGACGAGAAAACAAGATTTCAGCTACCTTTTTTGGCAGCTAGACATCTAAGTTGTTGCTGAGCTAGTCCTGACAAAAAGGCTTCACATTAGTTATTCGTTTGTAAACTTGCAACTGCATCATAACTGCTGCATTCAGTGAATGTTTCTTCCGGCGTCTCAAATAAACCATTAAAAAGCTAGATGTTGCGTTAAATGATACATTGCGCATCATATCTGGGTGCCTGAAACCGACCCGCAGGGAGCTTTTCCAGTACTCTCGGGTATTCCACCGGCCCACCTGTGCAGGGAACATTCCACTTTCAAGCTGGCGCTCCAGGCACAACTGAACACTAACCACCCCCTTCATGCCCTTGTCCGTAGTGCACAGTTTCTTGGCACACAGCGCCTGCATTCACGACGCTCCTTCCGCCGCCATGCTGCAGCGCTAATCAACTCCGGCTTCAATATCCTGGAGCATGGACGTCCGCAAAAATTTTTCCAGGGGGGGCAACGCCGACATTTTGCTTATACAGTACTTTCAGGTTGCTGCCGATGCAATGCAAATGGACTTTCACAAAACACTTTCCCCTTTCTACCAGGCCTGTACCCAGGTTTTAAGGTTTGGGGGGCAGAACATATTTTAGAGGGGCACGATTTTCAAAATTATATGTTTATAAATATTTTACTGGGCAAAAAACAATTTGGGAACACACAAAAGTATTTGGGGTGGCACTGCCCCCGAATGCCACCCCGTGGCTACAGAGCGGATTCTACACCACAAAAACGCCACTTGTTACGGCTAATCACAAAAATGCGCTTCTTTGGCGGCAGTAGCCAAGTACATTAAGATTAAACTCATCTCCAGATTTTCAAAGCAGTGCGATTTTTTCAAAGAAGCACTGCCTTGGTCTTTAAAGAAACCATCAACTATTACGTTAATTTATCTAGCAAGACTTGCCAGCGTTACTTCGAAACAAGATCTGCAGACACCTGGATTCCAGATTCTGGAGTCTCGGCAAGAGTTGTAAATGTCTCGAAGAACTCACTCAGGTACCAGAAATAAACTTACACGGATAAGACGTATTCCAACAAGTCACATAGTCTTATACTGTGTCAAAAAAAGCCTGAATAAGCGTAGTTTGATTAAGCCATGGGTGGACGACCCGCGGGCCTCGTGCGGTTCGCCTCAGCGTTTTCAGGGGCCCGTGGAAGAATTCAGGAAAAAAAACAACAATACTGAAATTTCCTCTAAATTAGTCCTAAACTTGAACCGAGACTTGCTTCTATTTCCATTTGATTCCTTGATGATTAAAAAGTGCGCTCTCCGTTAAACGCGGCCTTCAAATCACCCCCACGCCAAATTAATTTCACACCCCTGGATTAATCGCCAAATTAATTTCACACCCTGGATCAATCTATTCGCTCTGGCACAATGGTCACACTCACAGTCTCAAATCAACAGCGGATTTTTCAAACTTGTGTCAGCACTGCTACATTTTCCCTCTTGCTTCTTTCACACAGTGTAAAACTACGTTGCCAACCGCTATCGGCAGTCACTGTATTGCTGCATCAGCAGTGTAGAAAGCGGGGGTACAGGAGGTGCAAGCGCACCCCCAAAACTTTCGATATGTTAAATCCGGGCAATATCCTTGAAAATCCGGGCAAAAGCTGTGTAAATCTGGGTAAAAACTGTGAAAACCTTTGCAAAACCCCTGAAAATCTGGGCAAAAATAGTGCCCAACGAGGTTTGATTTGAAAAAATGGCGGCCAACGTTAGCAGAATCACATGAAGACTTTTCTTGGAGGTCATCCCAAAAGAAGGTCTGCTTGAGAAAATGTTCGCACCAAAAGTGGCCCAAATTTTTTTCGGGCAAGTTTGGGGAAATTCCGGCCAAAATCCTTCGCACCCCAAACAATTTGCCTTCTCCTACACCTATGTGCTGCATTGCATCACCTTCCTAGATTTCTGCATTCAACAGTCACATTTAAAAAAACCCTCACCACCGTAACTTGAAGTAAACCTTCGAAGAATTGAGGATATGTTATTGTTACGCAATTAGGACGAAGATCTATTTGCTCGCAAGTTTCGCAGCCTGCCTCTGCAGACCGAAAAACAGTCATGAGTGAACTGCAATATCATCATTACATGACACCACAAGAATAAACTTGCCTCTTGTGCAATGTGCGGGTAATATCGGCCATAGGTGTAGAAGGCAAATTTTTGGGGGTGCGAAGGATTTTTGCCCGAATTTCCTCAAACTTGCCCGAAAAATTTTTGGACCACTTTTTGTGCGAATTTTTCTCATGAAGACCGTTTTTGGAATGAAAAAAAGTTTTCATGTGATTCTGCACATGTTGGGGGACAATTTTTTCAAACCAAACACGTTAGACGCTATTTTTGCCCAGAGTTTCAGGGGCTTTGCCAAGGTTTTAACAGATTTTGCCCAGATTTCTGCGGATTTTGCCGATTTTCAGGAATTTTTCCACAATTTTCACCACATCAAAACTCTTGGGGTGCGCTTTCACCCCCACCCCCTGCGCCACTGACATCGGCAACAAACTGTCATTGCAGGAAGTAACTCAATTAATCTGAATTAAGTGCTCACTACAGGTTTTCATAAAAATTTTGGTTTTTAGTCCCAATTTCCAGGGGGGGCAAATACCAGTTTGCCCCCCCTGCGGACGCCCATGTCCTGGAGTCATGGAGAGTGGCATGGGAAAGTGCCACGCCACCGGTCCAGTTTTTGGTCACCCCTGCCGTTTGTCTCCCGTCTGGCTCAGAGCTACCCCGTAGTCTGTGGGTAGCACTGAATAGACTAAGAACTGGCTTCGGCCGCTTTGGTACATGCCTGTACCGCTGGGGCATCCTAGATACACCCAAATGCATCTGTGACGCTGGGGGGCAGTCGGCCAATCATATAATCTTCGATTGCAACATCCTTCGCCCTCCGAACTGCCTGGAAGGCCTGCGGTGCCTGACATCAACAACACTAACTACGTTTACATGGTCAGTTTTGCGTTGTCTCGTTATCATATATGGATAACGAGTGGTCTGATTCTGAACGTGATTTGCTGAGTCAATTCCCTGAACGAGCCAATGCGTTGGCCATCTCGGCAGGAAGACGTCCTCGTTATAAAGTGCACGTGGTCTCGTTCGCGCGGTACCAGGCTAGCACCAAGCACGGCTAGCATTCAGTGCCTGTCTCCAGATAAGATGTGACTGCACCGTTATTCTGTGTGTTGAGTTCACTTTTAGAAGTGTAATACCAACATAATTACCATACAGTCAACAAGGCACGTCGGCGAGGATGGGTAGTTTTACTATAGATAGCAATTTGGGCTTTGGGTTGGCAGTGTTAGGATATCTTATTTTGAAGGCAAGAATCTTAACCAAATGTTCAGAAATCACCCTGCTGAAAACTGTTTGCTTCTGCATTTTACATGTCATTACAGAAAATTGAGTGTAATAATTCTCTGCCATCAGTGGTGATAGAAGTAGGCTATAGTAGAAGATACTGGCCTACAGTAACTAAAATATACTTTTTGAAATGTAGATGTCTAGAAATGAAACATTACTGAGAAGATGCTTCTTTATAATAATGGCTGAAAGCTGTACACAAAATATGATGACAGTCTCTATTTAAATACAAATTTATATTTTAAATAGGCTATTGATCAGCTGGGAGTGGCCTGGCAGTGTTAAGAATAGTTGTTTTGAAAGTAAGAACCCTTGTGCGTTGCAGTAATCTTCATAAATAAGGCTTACAAAAATAGGGAAACTTTCTGGTATCAGTGGTGGTAGCAGTAAAGGATATACTATAATGATTTCACTAGCTCCTTGAAAAAATGTCATGGGTTTTTTAATATAACAAATACTGAATGTTTTGTTTTCATCATGTGACATTAGGCTATATGTTTGAGTACCAGTGTAATTTTAAGGTATTTTGACTGATGTGTCACCAAAAGTTCCACCTAGCCACTTGCAGCACATGCAACAAAGCAGTTATCTCCAAACTGTTTTTCACCATTGCGCTTATGAAACCTGTGTTAAAATTTGTCTGCCTGTTAACTTTGCACATGCGACATCAACGCATGCTGTAAACGTCAGTGCACGTCTGCTATGGATGGATTTTACAGTGTGCAGCATGATCCATAATTCACGGCACCAACTCCATGAGAGGCATGAACAGCAAATGCCAAATTCGTGAAATCTGTACATCAGTGTGCATGCTTTCCAACCCCATACAACCCTTTGTTCACTAGCCTGCGCAGTAGATGTTTAGCGAGTTAGCGACCCGTCTGCCACACTTAAGGACTTTCAGAAATGTAAACCGAACAGTACGATGACGTCATAACGGCCTGTCTCGTTTCTGCGCACCGTCGCTTCACATGTAAACGTAGTATGAATGGCTTGAGGACCTTGTGGATTTTGTCTGAACCGCCGCTCACACGCAAGAAGAAGTAGAAATAAACCATCACCTGAAACAAGGTCTGGCAAAGAAGCAGAACAGGGGCAGGAACTTCACAGCAATGTGGAACTGAGCGTCTAGCAGACTCTACATTAGGATATTCCACGACTTCTGTTTGTGGTGGTTCCATCTTGTCATGTCCATCAAGCAGAAGCAGGAATGGTCCTGGTGGTTCTGGAGCTCTCGCCAAACCAAAGGTATCACATCAAACTTTATTGCTTTCACTTGTTCTTGGGCGCACAAGCAAAGGGTTTCAGTACAATTCTTGCACACTTTGTGGGAAGCCCATGGTTTGTGTTGATCCCCCAGTTTACGCCAAATAAGTTTGGTGTACAGCACTTTAATCGGGCTCTACTGGCGTTAAAACATAAAAACAGGTTAAAAAAACTGGCCAACATTTCGATAGTTAGGTATAACTACCTTCATCAGGGCGTACACGAAATGGTGGTATGTTCATTTGGTAAAATCACGTGCACTGAAGTCTTGCTCTTTTCTTATATATTCACCACAAATGTAACAGGATCTATATGGATTGTTGTTACAACACCTACATTTTGAATTCATTACTTCATTTGCTTTACCGTAAATGCAATTCCTCATAAAAAAATCTTAAACATTGACAAAAATTTAAATAAAAGTGCATTTGTACCGGTGGCTTGCCCACTTTTTTACCAAGTAGCATTCATGTTAGCACAAAAATACATCCCTCTGGGCATGTTTTCAAGCTATTTACCGTGTGTTATATCGCTAAAATGTGATCATTGCTACAACTCTTTGCATGCGTAACGCATCGACAGTAGCCCTACCACCTTGCAACCTGTATACAACTAACTTTGGGCCAGGCTACTGGTCCGAATTCCCAATGTATTGAATGGAAGGCTACAACTGATGACTAACAAATTGCTGGCTTTCACCACATGCACTTGCATTGTTCGGCTACTATTACGCTGCACAATGCATTTGGAGCAATTGTGATATCACTCATGAGTAGTTTGATCAATCATTGCTTATTTCGTACAGCAATTGGCCAACACCGGGAAGAATTAACTAGAAGACATTTCGATATATTCAAAGAGTAGTGATGCTCTCGTGAAGAAAATAATTTTCACACAATATAAAAGGAACTTGAAGTACAACACTAATAAAAAAAATCACGAGATAAAAGGTGTTTGTTTCGTAGAGTACCTCTACACAGACGAACTTTATCTTTTGGTTGAAAGACATAACAGCTGTTTCAGAGAATCGAGCAACTAGAAAGGAGAACATATTAATCTGCGCACTGATGCATTTCAACCTTTCTGCTGCGACAACATTTAGCCTCGTGTTTAAAGATCGAAGGTACGAGCCTGGTTTTAACAAATGTATCAAACAAAACTGCAAAAATTGCTTCAACATAGTATTGAGAATTCAATGCACCATGTTGCTTCCGTAATGACAAACCACGACAGATTGTATGAAACATATGATTCACCTTCAGCAATTCTGTCAACCGTAGCACGTTCCGCTTCACTTCCTCCAACGACGTCAGACGACCTTTCCTCTGAAAGTATTAAATTGTTAATTTAAAATGTAGTTACATTAGTTTATTGCTAATTCATTACATTAGCTTATTATACTATGTAAAAAAGCTCAGTCTTCTTAAGCTGGATGACATTTATTGCCTTGAAATAGGTAAAATCATGCACAAATTTCACTCTGGCAACTTTCCTGAAAATTTCAACCGCCTTTTCACTCCTGTAAATCAAGTGGAATGTCATGCAATGCGCAGTGCAATTAGGGGTGCACATTTTTGGCAAATGGCCCACACCAAATATGGAAAAAGGTCTTTGAAGCAATAGGCCCTAAGATCTGGGACATTATTGATCCCTCTCCACACGACTGTTCTCCATTCACATTAAAAATAGTACAAAGATATACTTATCTCTGCATATGATGACAGGTAGTATGGTGCTGAAACATGAAGCTCTTCATCTTAACTGTAGCCCACTTATTTTTCATGCTAGAATCTAAACCGACTCATTCCCTTTTGTTCATATTCTCTTCTCCCATACCTCCCTTTATTCCTTAATTCTTTTCACCCTATTGTACACACTCCCATTCCTTTTCACATCTAGGTTGTGCTTGTTTGCCTAAATTTTGCGTGTTTTGTTTTTGCTTGTGTCTTTGTCATTATGTGATTTGGTTTTCTGGTTGCTGCTGGTGTTCTTTTGCTTTGCAGGAGCAGTGCATCATATCCCAAGGACCATTTGGGATCCCAAGGATCATCTCCATGCTTAAAAAAACGCTGCAAACAATTGTAGAGCTTGCCAGATGCGAAAGGGTTATGACAATCCGGGCAGAGTTTCATTTTAGCTGGGTTTATACTTTCTCTGCCACGCGCAGGTCCTTGCGGATCTGAGCAACCCATCCACCGAGAGAGACCGGTTGCAACCCAGCACTCCCTGCGCAACTGTGTTGATCATCTAGCAGCTCCTTCCCACATATATGCAACACCAAGAGTTGAAACTGGACAGTAACAAAGCTAATTTAACTGTTGAGGGGCATCGACTCTATAACCTTCCGGTTCCTTCAATGCCCTGCTGGCGTCCTTGCACTAATTTGTGTTTTTTCTTGCTGGAAATTAATTACCGCCAAATAAAATCAAGTCACCTCATCAAAGTAAAACAACGTGGACTCAAGACTGTACTTTGCCTGACCCCTCAGCTACAGTGAAGGTGCCCGAGAGACAAGTGTACTATTGTGCTGGCATGGTCTCTTTCCTATATCAACTCACCACAACTCTTACCTGCACATGAGCGGGGCACGTTATGGATTGCGTTTCTTAGCAACATGCTGTGTTTACTTACATGAAATGCCTTACAAGCGTCCAAAACCACTGAAAAGTACTGAAATACCTTTGTTCATATAATCTTTTTGCAAATTTCAATGAAAGTATTTAACCTTTAAACGCCTGAACGTATCATTATTGACCCAAACGAACATTTCGAAACATCTTCAACCCATAAAGCATCACTGCCACCCTCCTTGTGTGCCTCAAGTTGCTTGTGGACGTTGTTTTCATGAACACGAAATGCTGACATGGTATTTGTAACTTCAAACAGAATAAATTAAACATTTTCGTGAAAAACGTATTTTTCAAGACTTTGTTGAAAACTTGTCACATTTACCAATGTACTTCTACTCGCTTGTTTGATGGTGTCTTACCTCAGAACCCGTTATGGTAAAATTCTACGTGGGCCACTAGCGGCCCAACTAGATATGAATGGATGGTGATCAGCACAGGCGTTTAAGGGCTAATTCATGCTCCAGTAAATACCTTCAGCAAGTACTTCATCATTACCATCATCGTTGATGTTCATATTGCCGGCGGTTCCTGCCATGAAAGTAATCACAAAAAGTTGATATGATCGAGGCTAGAAACATTAATAGTCCAACAGTTCTGATGCCACAGCTATAAACAGGTGACTGCGACGACAAACCTAAAACTTCGGATCAGTGAATGCATTGGTTGGTTAGTGTTGAGAAACGCGACAAAAAGTCCGTCCTGTTTTTTAGTTCTTTGCTGTTCAACAAAAAAGCGCTTCTCATGCTCAACAATGCAACAGCACACTTGGCAGCAGAGTTCCTCATCATGTGTGCTGCAAACTCCTCAAAATCTTTTCTAATCAATTTGATCTTTGTAGCACTGGACAATTTTACGTTTGGCATTGTGACTTCTGTTTCTAACATCGCAAAATGACAGTTGACACACTTCTTCGTTAAAAGAGAATCAGAAGTACATCCAGGAGCGGAACGGTATCTGTTGTGTCACAAATGCTATATGATGTCATATACTAGATTATTTAAGTGCTCGTAAAAGAACTGCAAGTTTACTGATACGTTCGCTGTGAAGTGGCTTTATCACGTTGTTTACGAAACATGTTGATAGCGCAAATTTACAATTGTATAAGTAAAAAGAAGATTGTTCGCAAGATGCCCAAGTGGGTTCAATTTGAGGGATGCAGCTTAGACCCAGCGATATAGTAGTTTCACCTGATATTTTGAGATTGTTTTGATGGTTTCCTTATTGAATTAGGTTGAAAATATGCAAAATATGACTTCATGACCTAACATGCAAAATATGATTTTTATGACTTTGTAACTTTTGTTATAGACTTCATAGGGTGCGATTTTTGTTTTAAAATTCGTTTCATAGTTTACCATGACTTTTATGACTTTAAATGGCCCAGTTATCACCATTGTTGTTTGCAATTGTGGTGGGTGTGGTTACGGAGAGCGCAAGAGAAGGATTGATGAACGAAATTATATTGTGCAGATGACTTGACTTTGATGGCCGAGACTATGGAGGTCCTGAGTGAAGTTTAAAAAATGGAACGTTGCGTTTGAGAGCAAGGGAATGAAAGTTAACTTTGGGAAGACGAAGGTGATGGTTGGTGGGTCAAATGGGGAAATACTCGGGTCTCAAGAGTAAGATAGACCCTTGTGGCATGTGTGGAAAGATAGTTATGGCAACTCATTGCTGTGTACAGGGTGCGGAAGGTGGATTCATGGGAGATGTGCAAAGATGAAGAGGGTGAAACACAGCATGGCATGGTATTTAATTTGTGAATGTTGTAGGAAAGGATGAGATGGTGGAGCCAGTTGAAGAGTTATGTGATGGGGTTGAAACTGGAAAAGGGTTCTACTATTAGGGGGATAAGGTGAATGCCAGTGGGGGATGTGAGGCAGCGGTGACTGCAAGAGTTGTTTGGATGAAATGTAGAGAGTACAGTGAGTTGCTAAGAGGGCGAAGGTTCCCACTGCAGAAAAAGAGAAAAATTTATAAAAGTTGTGTGAGGCCAGCAATGTTGTATGGAAGCGAAACGTGGTGCTTGAGAGAAAATGGAATGGCGATTTTGAGACGATCTGAGAAAAGTATGATGAGAGCGATGTGTGGAGTTAAGCTGATGGACAGGGAGAATATAAAGGGACTTATTGGTATGTTTGGTTTCCAAGATAAGGTGGATAAATTGGCAAAAGCTCATGCGGTACAATGGTATGGGCATGTTTTGAGAAGAGCTGAGAGTGTGTTGGACTTCTAGATAAACGGACGACAAGGAAGACCACAAAAAACATGAAAAAGGCAGGTGGAAGAAGAAATTAAGAAAATTGGTATGGGTATGTGGAGATAATAGGTCTGCAGCCTAGATGACCCTTGGTCCTTCGCAGCCTCCAACTCCCCCATGCATTCTATACATCGATGTACTTGGAAATCATTGCAGTTCTTCATTATAACAATCATGATGGCGTCTTTCATGCGTGTGCTTTAAAAAGTGTTTGAAAAAGCTTGTATTTCATCAAAGTACAGTAACTGCATTAGCGCCATCAAGCGTATACTCTATACTACCGCCATGTATACATCCTGGTCTTCTTTCGTGTACTTGCGTTTTCTTTTTTCTTT
>Ga0210059_1010456_pt1 | contig 14335 bp, 10 predicted proteins | sample Ectturendosymbi2_FD_188042 | JGI IMG/M metagenome (GOLD analysis project Ga0210059, IMG submission 188042) | Ecteinascidia turbinata endosymbiont from Florida, USA - Sample 2 (SPAdes) (version 2) | ecosystem: Host-associated > Tunicates > Ascidians > Unclassified | place: Key West, Florida... | reverse complement strand
CAACTACTAGGCCAAAGTGTTTTGCTGAAGTTTTCATTGGAAACTAGGCTCGAGTCCGAGTCTTTTGAGCCTTTGATCGACTTTCTAGCATTTCTGGTTCAAAAGTTATGATCTAAAATAAACAAATTAATTAATTATCTAATTAGCTAATTAGTCAAATATTTTTACTAACTAACATCACAACTTTTGAACCAGAAACCCCAGCAGGTCATCCAAAGTATCAAAAGACTCGGATTGTAGCCTAGTTTGCAGTAAAAATTTCAGCGAAATACTACCACCTAACGGTTGGCCTCCATGGCCAGGCAAAGTGGGCCAAGGTGGCCTAAAAGTCCTCCACTTATGATGTCACTCACAGACAACCCCCATCCCCCCAAGCAAAAAATTTTTTTTCGAGTCTAATCTACTAGACTGGCCACGTTTTTTGAGATTTCCGTCGAGTCGCTAGAGCAAACAGGAGCGGAGATATTCATCCGCAAAGCCACGTTCGAATCAGCTGCTTTTTGCGAACCGCTTGATTTAACCCGGCAGCCAAAGTGTTAAAGTGAATGTATGTTTGGCTAAACAGCTCTCATTGCTGTATGACTGAGATTTGCTAAATGTTCAACAAGCTAAGTATCTTTTCAGCACCATGTTCGTATGAAGAAACATCTAAAACAAATTGCTAGGAACAGATTTCTCCCAATGCATTTTACCCTTTAATCCGGAAACCTCGCTGTCTGACACCGATTCAGAAATTTAGGAACGGATATGTCATATTAATAACAAAAATAAGCTATAAACCAGATTACGCCAACTGTTACTTAGTTGTTTATTAAATCATAATGGAAGGGTAAAAGTCAATTTTCTACGTACAATGAATGTAACAGTGGCAGACCCGGCAGGACGCAGCTATAAGTGTCCTGTACAGTTTTTTTCACGTTTCATCTCATTCTGAATATGCATACTAGCTTATGTATATGGATCTGCCAATAAACAAAAACAACGATGAGAGTTTCATTTAGTCATGTTTCACATGTAGTATTTGCTTAACACTTTGAGAACTGGCATACGATATATTCGTATTTCGATTTCGGCTTATAAAACAGCAGTTTTCGGTTGCCTTACCAACGCCCTAGCTCCTCTGCCAACTGCGCTAAAGAGCTGTTCAAGGGCTCAAACGGATTGGCCAGTCTAGTAGATTGCACTCGAAAAAACATTTGTTGGTTGGGAGTGCGGATTTTTTGTGAATGACGTCATAAAGTGAAGTAGTTTTGGGATCATTTTGGCTCATGTTGCCTGGCCTAGGGCCCAACCACTAGGCCAAAATGTTTTGCTGAAGTTTTCATTGGAAACTAGACTCGAGTCTGAGTCTTTTGAGCCTTTGATCGACTTTCTAGCATTTCTGTTTCAAAAGTTATGATCTAAAATAAACAAATTAATTAATTAGCTAATTAGTCAAATATATTTACTAACTTACATCATCACTTTTGAACCCCCCAGCAGATCATCCAAAGTATCAAAAGACTTGGATTGTAGCCTAGTTTCCAGTAACAACTTCAATGAAATACTACCACCTAACGGTTGGCGCCCAGGGCCAGGCAAAGTGGATCACGGTGGCCTAAAAGTCCTCCACTTATGACATCACTCACAACCACATCCCTCAAGCAAAAAAATGTTTTTCGAGTGCAGACTAGAAGACTTGCCACGTCTTTTGAGACTTTCACCGGGTCTGTAGAGCATACCGGACTGGAGAAATTCCCACGCAAAGCCATGTGCGTGTAGGTGTTTTTTTTTTCGAAAAATCCCCGAAACCAGCCAGACGCTAAAGAGTTAAGTTGACAGTTGGTTTGAGACTACTCTGCAGTTTGTTTCTGTTTCCCCATTGAGCGTTCGCTTAGGCCAGACCAGTTGCTAAGCCTGAAGGTTTAGGGGGGCCCAAAACATTTTAGGGAATCATGACTTCTGTTTTTATTGTATATTTTAATAGAAAATTTATTTGGCACAACAAAATTTGGAGGAGCACAAAAAATTTATAGGGAAATGCCCCCCGTGGCTACAGGCCTGATTCTGATTTTCCGGATACATCGTTAAACTGGCATTATTTGACGAAACAAAGTAGTTTGGATAAACGAGGTCTGACTATAGTTAGTTTCCCTAATTTCCTCGCAGGCAATCATCTGCTTACCGCCCACGCAAAAACCTGTGAGCGAATAAAGCGGTTTATGAGGACAATTGCGGAGTGGTATGAATATTGCGCATTACTTGATGCAGTCAGAGGGCTGCGCATCCTAAGGAAGAGTGCAGTTAATTTACATTAATTAATCAGAGACAAAGTAACAACTTGAGTTTCCGAACTTTGGCAAAATTGCAAAATTCATTGGTTGATTTCTAGTCTTAAGAGAAAATGTAGTTTTATGCTGAAAAGTGGCGACAGACCCCTTTTTCCCAGGCTAGATGGACCACTGGCTATACTTACTAACTAGAAAATCTGATTTTGCCAGATGCTGCCAACTGAAATAAAATTTTTGCAAGAATAAAGTTCTTAGACATATTTTTTCATTACTGTGTTTAAATGATCACTAGAAAGCTTCACCTAAGTTGAGTATGAAATGAAATTTGGAGTCATCGATAACCTCAGTTTGGATAATAAATGTATTTACATACTGTGTTTTTGTCTAGGTGACTGATTTACGAGCAACTTTGAAATCAAATGGCCTTTCAGTTAAAGGAAATAAAGATGAGCTTATTAAACGTCTGACTGACTTCAGAACTGCAGAAAATGGTGGAGAATCTACAGGTATGGTCAAAAGAACTTTGCAAACAACCAATTAGAAGCTCTTTTATCATATACTAGTAATATTGGTAGACATTTCATATGTATACACATGTTGGGTTGTGTATTTGTTGCTAAGAACCACATCCATTTTTACATTTTGGTAATTTTTTTTGTTTGAAAAATTGGCAGAGCAATTGTAACTAGGGAGAAGAGCTTCATGATGTGAGCTGGGAAATAGGTAATTAATGCTTTATGCTTGATATTTACACCTTGCTTATAGAATCATAGGAAGGATCTGTTTTACTCTGTCATTGTTCTCAGTCTATCCAGCTGAGTGTAAATTGTTTATGAAGATAACTTTTGGCTTTTTTTACCCTACCGTTTGCATCATTAAGAATGTGATAATGTTACTCAAATAGTCTAATGGTTCTGAAACTACAGGATAAGCAAAACCTATTTTTTCATTTGAAGTGCATTGGAGTTGTAGCACTCAATGTCCTTGTAAGCTGAATGTAACTTATTTATGAAAGTAATTTTTGGCTATTTTTACCGTGCCACTTACCTAGTTAACACCTTCGCTGCCAGGCAATTTTTGCTTTAAAAGGCATCATTTTTCCATACTGAACAAGTCCTTGCGACTCCATAACTTGCCAGGTGATTGAGCTAAGTATTTTGCCACAGTCCATCTGTTGATATAATCAACGTCATTTCCATGTTTGACGAGATCATCAGGTGAAATGACGGTAACCCATTTTTCAGTTGTCTTGAGCTTGGCTTTTATATTGCCATTTCAGGTGTAGCAAGTGGTAAATGTATCAGAGCAGGATATTTGCATGTACTTCAGTAGTTTGCACCTTAAAGGTGTGAGATCATCACAAACAAAGATGCGCTGTCTTCCTTTGATATTTTTGAGATTCTGTTTGTTAGTAAGAAACTCATTTCTTTTTTGTATGACAAAGCCTTGCAGTGATTGGTCGTGAATATTCCTTGTTTCTCCTTTTTTGTCCTAGCTGATGTATTCTCTGTATGATGTCAGTATGTTGGAGATCAATTTCAAGCTCATCTGCTACTGAGAACAAGACTTCTTCCCCATTATATCTTTATCTTTTACAAAAATATTTTCTCACATAGTTTTTGTCTGTCAAGTTGAAAGACAATCAAATTCGTTTTCTGAACCATATCATTTAATAGCTGTACTTTTTCTTCAAGTTGATTCAACTTGTTTTGCTTGTTGTCCATCTTGTTTTCAATCCATTTAGCTTGTTTTCAACGTTCTATGTAAGATCAGTTAGCTTGTGCAGCTTTTCATTCCTATTTCTGATGGCTTGCCGGAGTTGGTTGGAGATTTCTTCTTTTGGAGTTTACTTTGTCCATGTAGCCTTATTCAGTACACTTGATTTTTTCATAGTGTGGTTGATTAATTATCCAAGATTAATAGAGCAGTAAAATTAGCAGTAGGTTGCAGATTATATAAAATACAGTATTATTTAAGTTATTACCTACGCTGTCCCCTGTCTTATTCAAATAAAACCTAAATTTGGATAAAAATTACCCAAAAAGATTTGTACCCAAATTTTGGTTATTTTGCCATAAGTTTGGAACCAGAAATGCCAGAAAGCCAAAGGCTCAAACGACTCAGATTTCAGCCTAGTTTCCTATGAAGTAAATTAATTCCCATAGTGCTTGGCATTCAGGGCTCGGTAACCTGGGACAAAACGATGTAAAATCTACCCCACTTATGACATTACCCACAAAAAACGGAACCCAAAAGTTCCAAATTTTTAAACTAGAAGACTTACTGCATCTCTTAAGGGTTTGCACAGCTCTGTAGTTCAATTGCCTGGCGTCCTGGCAAGTTTGGAGTTGTAAAGTAGTGCAAAAATAGCAGATTAAGGTGGAATTTCTAGTATGAATATTTTGTACGCCGGCAGCAAAGGTGTTAAGAATGTGATAAACTGATATGTTACTCAAACTGTCTCATAATTCTGAAACTACAGGATAAGTAAAAACTTAGATATTTTCATTTCAGATGGGTTGAAGTTGTTGTACTCATTGTTCTTATTATGCTTATGGTTCTAAAATTAAGCATAAGATTTCAGATTGTAAACTTGCATCTGTAGTTTGAATGTATTCACAATAATTTATTATAAAGTGTTATTATAGGCACCCATAGTTGTAGTCATTTCTTGTTCGGTTTGGAGGGTATAACTCAGTGAGTATCAGCATGTGATTCCTTCTCATAACATGTATGCCACTCTATCTCAGAAAATGTAATTAATAATACTTTTTTGTTCAAAAACATGTTATACCAACAAAAAGCATCCACACATTCTCTAATGAACTTTGGCATGTAAACAAAGTTTGTCCAAAGTAGTAGCAGTTGTGAAAAAGCTTTTTATGAAATCATAACATAACGTGCGTAGAGATACAGTGGCATCTCATTGATTTTTACCCTCTTAGTGAGCAGAGGTGAAAACAACATACCTCCAGAAACAGCAGTTAAATCAGAGGTGCCAGATAGTGATTCAAGAATACTGTCAGAAAATGAGAAATCAATGGAAATTGAGTCAGCTTCTTCTGTTGGGGAGACAATAGTTAAGCAAGAGCCTGATCAAAGTGAAGAACAAGGTGAGATGTGTTGCAATATTCTGTGTGGTTTCCCTATGTCAATAAGTATTTTCTTTTTCACATTAACTTAATAACTTCGTTGCTCACCTTCAAATCTTAGCAAAATCATCAATGAGCTGCCTTATCATATGATAGCATAAAAGATACAGTAATGCAAATTGTTGAAAGACAAATTCTAAGATCCTGTGCCACCACCATCTCTTTAATACATTCAGTGCTGGGTGTTTTGCCCATGAAAACGCGTTGAGTGTTGAGCCATTTTTGTTATTTTTTCCACTCGCCTAAAACACACTGCAACTGAGACACAGACAAACATGACACAAGCACAGGTGAAACAAAAACAAAGTAACCTTTCCTGTCCTACCCGTGTGGCAACACTCCTAAGCATTTTTATGATCAGCGCACTGCAACAAGCCTGTGGGACTAAGCACAGCCATGTTTGAAAAGAATGCAGTTTTGTAGAAATAAGTTTTCAAAGTTTTTCAAATAACAGTTCTATTTCAAGGCATCAAAAATCAATGCAAAATGGTGTTAGATACAGAAATTTTTCACTGTGCACACAATTTATAAAATATGTTATAAACAACTTTTCCTGCTTGACAAGCTTATTGCACCATGCCAAAATTTTTTTGCAGGAAAAGCAGTACTGACATTAACTTTCCAGCACAGTCATGTTGAAAAAGTAAAGCTTTCAAGCAAGTTCTAATCCACAACATGCCCACAGTCTCTATTAAATAAAATGTTCTTTTTATTTCACAATCAATATATGTATAGTATACTTAAATACTTACCAAAGAAACAGATTATGCCCAGTAACAAAGAAAAAACATTTGCCAGAAGCATAGTGCCACATGTCTGTTCTGTATAGACCAGTTACATGTAGGTATGTAACCCCATGTAGAAAATTTAAATGTTAGTTAATTCACAACCAATGCAAAAATTCTTTTTGATCCGTTAAAGTTTAATTTTTTTCTCTGCACTATGCGCATTTATTCTCTGAAAGTGAAAAAATTTTTGCAGGTAAAATTCTTTGATTTTTCAAAAATCAAATTTGCCATCTAAATTTGACCAAAGTGTGAAGAATTTGGGGAGTGTTAATCATAATGCCAATCATTTTGTTCATCAGTGATGTAAGCTTTCTCTAAAATAATAAAAAAAAATTCAAAATTTGCTCTCAGCAGATGGTTTGTTTTCATGTTATGCATGGTTTTGAGCCTAGAGTTTAGCACCTTCACTCCTTCAGGATACATACATATTTACACAAAAGCTTCAATGCATTTTTTGAGAAAACGCACCCAGTACTGTCGCATAGCAGCCTTTATTACTTATTCTTAGATTTTGAATATATGGTGGCATGTTTCAAACTGTTCAATGCTTGTAAACAGGAAATTTTCCAAGTACACTTGGGAATGCACATATGCAGTGTGCAGACACACCTGTACAGCATTAATGTTGCATTGCCAATATGGTTTCTATGCTGATAATCATTTGATTTTCTAAGCAGGGGACCAAGTACGTGTGAAAACTGGCACGAAGAGAAAAGCCCAGTTTGCTCCTGGTAGCAGGAAAAAAGCGAAAGGTCCTTCTACACCAAAAACACCTCTAATGACACTGAATGAGCTCAAACCGGGTAAGTTATGTCTTAGCATTTAAAGCCTGTTTCAGTATGTTTTATGCCTGTTTCAGTCATGTTGTCAATAATGTTATGTGAAGGTACAGTATTTATGGTTGCAAATTTACAATTTGTAAGTTGTTGATGTTACTGAATGTACAGCACACTGTTTTTATAGAAATATCTTTGCAACATAATTTTTGCAAGCCTCTGTTCCACATCAAGTGAGCTTTCACATTCCAATGAAAAAAAGTCATAAGAAGCATCTACAGTATTGTTTGAAGTGATGAATACAGCATGTCATAAATGGAAACAGCATAGAACACATAATTGTTGCTTTTAATGTTAAGCAAACCAGTGTTAAATATACGTTTGACATGATTTTTTTCAATGACTTAACTGTCTACTTCTAACTTGTGACCAGTCACACACTAGTAATCTATTGCTTGGAGGTAGTTTGGAAAAGCTCATCTTATTATACCATTTATGATCGTGTCATAAAAACATTCTGTCACTGACCGTTGAGCTGATCAGATGTGTTTCAATCAGTCAGACGAGCTTGTAATCAGCTGTTTGTATAGCGGCATTGCCCTACTGGACTCTGTTTTGTGAGAGAATTTTTTTCAGGTAGGATTTTGTTGACGGTCAGGTGCAACTCTTTCTTTGTGTATTGGCAAAATTTGTTATGGGACTGTTTTGTTTTGTATAAAACTGCTATTCATATCAAAATGGACATAGCAGTGGAGTTACTTTGAGAAAGAATAAGTCTAGTCAGGTGCCTGAGGGACATGACGCTTTGCAATTATCAGATGTGTTCAATCATCTGCAAACAATGGAAAAGAGACTTTACGAACGCCTTTCAGCAATTGAATCAACCTTCATGGATCGTTTGCTGTTGGCGGAGTCTAGTTTGGAACATGCTCACAACACGATCTCTGAGGTGAAATCTGACCTTAGTGGTATCAAAACAGAATTGGCTGAAGTGCGTGTGGAAAAGAGAAAATCTGATATAATTTCTGAACTCAGGTCTAAAGAATTTAATCTGCTATTTCATGGTTTGCCTACAGTTTCTTCCAATGAGACTCCTGAACACAGTGAAGATGTAGTTGTTCATTTCTGACCACCTCTTTGTGATTTCCTGAATCTGATCTTGCCAAGATGTCATTTGCCAATGTCCATCGTCTGTCAAAGCGTACTTCAACACTTCAGTCAAGTAGTACAAGTTATTCTCAGCCTCCAGCAATAGTTGTTAAATTTATTAAAATGAAAGATAGAAATATGATTTCCAAATTGGCAGCAAGAGCAAGGCAATTTAAGAAAAGTATTACCAAGGTAAAAATATTACCTGTTTGCTTCTGGAAAAAAGATTAGATGGAAAATAGAAGGTGCTGAATACTGTCTTTATGCTAACGGTGAGAAGGTCTTAACTGACTACTTAAAACCGTTGAAAAATGATGGTAAGGTCACGCGACTTTTCAGTCCTTCATGTAAACACTATAAGCATGGTTGCTCACAATAGTACTATGAAACTAGACGAAATTAATGTTCTGGCTGCTGAATATAACTTTGATGTCATATGCTTAACTGAAACTTGGTTAGATAACTCGATCAACGCAAACTCCATTCGTCTTATTGGTTACCGTGATCCTTTTTGCTTAGATCGCAATCGGCATGGTGGTGGTGTTTTAGCTTACGTAAAAAATGACATTTATTGGGTTCGCCGCTTTGACTTCGAATCACCTGACGTAGAAATATTATGGCTTGAACTCAAAATTATAAATTCCCGTAGTCTATACCTTGCGGTGTGTTATCTTCCACCGAATACCACCTCCCTCTTCAAGCAAATGTTTATTGAGTCTGTATCCTCTGTTATCGAGTCACTTCTAGTTGATCCTTGTTGCTGTATCCTGCTTATTGGTGATTTTAACGATCATTCTGTTGGGAAACCTGTTCAGGCTTCAGACCAACCTTTTTCGTACTTTGTCAGCTTACGGCCTTCAGCAATTAATTGAAACTCCTACTCGCGAATGCAAGATTCTTGATTGAGTTGTAACAAATATACCCTTCGCTGTAGTCTCTCATGGTATTTTAGATCCTATCAGCAACTTAGATCACAATCCCATATTTATTAAATTTAATTTTTCACTTCAGGGGTGTTCAGCTTCTAAACCACTTACTGTATGGGATTACGCCAAAGGAAATTTTTCAGACTTGAATAATGCTCTTTATGCAACTCCCTGGGAATTTAGTATCATGAACTCGCCCAATGTTGACTGTGCACTTCTTAATGTTACGGATGTTATTAATCAAACTCTTAAAACCTTCATTCCTACGAAAATTATTTACCCTTCTAAAAGAAATGAACCTTGGTTTAATCACGAGCTTAAAACTTTAATTCGTAAGCAAACTCGATACTACAGGCGTTGGCATAAAACCAACAATATGAACTGCAAACGTCTCTATAACAAACTTAGAAACCTGATCCAACACAAAATCAAATTGGCTAAACAAAGTTATAACATGAGGTATATAAATAAACTAAACACCACTAATACATCTCATGCCGATTACTGGAGCCTTTTAAATCAGTTCTGGAAACCAAACAAACAATACAACTACCCAATAACCCTAAATGGAAAACCTGTGCATGAGGAATATGTGAATTGCAATCTTTTCAATGAATATTTTGCTTCAATTTCCAATTCTGCTTATGATATAAATAAATTGCCACCTTTCCACTTTCTTACTGATCATCGATTACTTCCTCAAACCTTTGATCCACTTCAAGTATTTCGTGTTTTAAGTAATCTACATCCAAATAAATGCAAAGGCTTTGACAATTTGCCCAATCGAATCCTAAAAATTTGGAGCCAATCGCTTGCTACTCCTTTCAGTCTTCTTTTTAACCTAATTTTCTCTTCAGAGGTATTCCCTTCATCTTGGAAGACTGCTACTGTAATTCCAATTCATAAAACCGGTTCTCAAACAGTTTTTCAAAACTACCGTCAAATTGCGTTGTTGCGTTCTCTTTCAAAAGTGTTCGAAAAACTTCTTCATAAGCATGTTTATAGCTACCTAGAATACCATAAACTGTTAATACCTAACAACTCTGGCTTTCGGAAAAAAACATTCTACCTTAACTTCATTGCTTGGTACCTGGCACAGTTTGTACCATGCCTACAATTCAAATCTCTCTTCATGAATAGGTTTCCTTGACATATCTAAAGCTTTGATCGTGTTGATCATACGTGCTTAATCTTTAAATTGTAACAACTTGGGATTGTCGGCTCTCTCTTAAATCTTCTATCCTCTTATATCTTCCGTCATTCTCAAGTCGTTCTTCTAGGCTGTTCTCGTTCGGATCTTAACTATATGAATTGTGGTGTTCTGTCTTAGGGCCTCTGTTATTTTTAATCTAAGTTAATGACATTGCTACAAATATTAAAGCATCTACAGTATCTCTCTCTTTGCAGATGACACCACCCTGTTTTATTCAGATAAGTGTCCTGTCCACTTGCACAGTGTGTTTACTCAAGATCTCTGCACGTTGCACCATTGGTCTGAGCTTTGGAATGTTACTTTCAACCCCCAAAAAACTGCGGTTATGACCATATCTAAGCACAGGAATGATCACCCCCCTTTATTATTTCATAATACCCACCTCTCGGCAACAGATACACACAAACATCTAAGCTTAATATTTCATCACAGTCTTTCTTGACACACTCATATTATACGCTTACATCAGAAAGTGATGACCAAAATTAACTGTCTTTGTTCATTCGTCAATCTTGTGCCTCGCCACGCTCTCCTCACGATATATAAAACGAACATATTACCAGTATTTGACTATGGTAGTATCATCTACGGCAACTGTTCTGATTACGACAATCGAATGTTAGACAAAACCCAACACCACGCTGCTAAAATAATACTAAGTTGTCTTAAAACTACATCCTCTAACAGTGTACTAGCCGATCTAAACCTCACAAGCCTGAATTTACGTAGAAAAATATCTCTGCTTTGTTATGTATCCAAATTAATTTTTGATATGGTACCCTGCCCCTTTCCTGCCAGTTCTTTCAGATCGTTCAAAGATTTTGTTCCGTATGCTTTACGTCACAATCAAAATGTTCAAATACCACTTTCTAAAAAATCCTTGTCCTATAACTTCTTCCTCCGTAAGGCTTCCATCTTGTGGAATTATCTACCACTGGAAATCAAATCTTCAGCCAGCCACTCCATCTTCATGAATCGCCTAAATTCCCATTATCACATACAAAAAAAAGTACTCATCATTTGTTAGGATTCAATCCCCAGATGACTTCCATTCGCTGTATGCTTTGCTTTGCCCATAGTCCATTAAATATCACTAAAAACAACTATCGTGTTTGTATATGTGGTGAAATGTAGACCGAATTACACCTATTCTTCCATTGTAACGTTCACTGCGCAGCACGAACAGCCTTTCATAACAACATTCATGATATTCTGAATGAAACCGGCTTTGCTGAACCATTTGAGCGTTTGGGACATACCGATTTGTTGCGCTTATATCTACATGGTGTGCCTGATGCGCCAACTGCTGTTTCAGTAGCTATTTTTAACGCTGTTGACGGAATTCTGAAATGTTGTGATAGATTCTAGTAAAGCAGTGTATTCGCTTTGCGTACTATTCATGTTTTTTTTTGGAATTTACTCATGCTGTATTTTGAAAGCTCGACGTAACACAATAAAATTGCACAAGTCAGGCTACCGCCTGTAGCAAGATTGTCATAAAATAAATAAATAAATCATGAAATTATTGATAGAGCTGCAGGGTATGTTTCACATGGTCTATGTTGTTGTACTGCTATCAAAATATCTTAGTTGCTATGTTGTTGAAGGACCACAAGGCAAATAGCCAAATCTGCTCACAATGCATTTTACTAGGAAATCCATTTTGGGTCAAGTAATGCATTTTCAATCCTGTAATTGCAAGAAAAAAAGTACAGGTAAAATGTTGATAACTAAAACAAGACTTCTGCTCTGCAGTTTCATGTTTGTTATGTTTTCATCTGTTTTCTAGGGGGTGTCACTCTTCATCAAAAAATATCTGATAAATCTTTGTTTACATTTGGAGGTTTTGTTTTAAATTGCCTTCCCTGAGAAAAGTTATCAGACTTGCTCATGCAACTGTCAATCCTGTACTGCATCAACTTGTCATTAAATCGTATATGTTGCTTTTAATTTTTTTTTACAGCACAAATATGTATGTAAATCCTTGAAATACATATTTTGTGGTAGGTTTGAAATTTGATCTTGTTTCGGAGGGTCCAGCACATAATATAACATTTACTGCCAAGCTGGTATATGAAGGTCAAGAATACGCTGCCCAAGGGATCTCCAAAAAGACTGCCAAACAAAATGTTGCTGCTTCTATTCTCCGGTGAGATCAAGCAAACGATGTAGAAGTAGTTTGACTATATTCAGTGTATTCTTTGCATACAATGAATGTAACCAAACTATTGACACGTTGGTCAGTTTTTTACACTCTTTTTACATTTTAATGCCAGTGGATCCTGATTAAAGAACTATTTGCTTTTGTAGTTAGCATTTTTGTTGTTGCATGGCTGGGAGTGTTCTTTGGCCTATTTATGGATTTGTATAAAGAGTTCTTTGTAAGCCACTTTCAGGTTTTGTCAATAGCCATGACATGTCCCTGAAGGAAAAGTTAAAATGTACATTGCTGAGATATGTGCTTCCCTATTTTACTGATTAAAAGTCTTATACATTCATCAGATGTCTTGCGCATTCAACGTGACCGCCAGCTGCTTCTTACCCATGGCCTTTAGTTGAGGTGTTGGCAGATGAGTTTTGAAGCATGCCAAGTTCAGGCATGTTTTACACATAAGTATCTTATTTTGCGACAATGAACCAGAGCCTAAGAGAGCCAGTTGTTGTCATGGTGATCGGATGCCGATGATGCAAATCACGACGAAGAATAATATGTACAAAACATGACAGATAGGGCTGGGTTCAAGTAACAAAAAATTATTGTTTAAGTAGTAATTTCTAACAGATTACTAGTAAATCAAACAATCAGGAAACTCAATGTTTAGACTTAAAAACATGCAAGCACATCAAAATCACTGCAATTTTGAAATCACATGAAGGGCGGTTCAGACAAAATCCGCACCTGTTGGCTGCAATCAATTTAATGCAATAAGCTTTTAGCTCTAAATCGTAAACACAATGACAATCAATAATTGTGACTCACAAAGCGCTCTTTACAGGCGAAAAATCCACTCGCCTCAATGGCTTATTTTATGTGTGATGAGATGATGCATATCATGTATAATATTGCGTTTAGACCAACAGGGGTAGTTCCTAACATCTTTACTTTCCTCAAAGCAAATTGCTTGAAATATCAAGTAATGGCAAAATTACTTAACCCTTTTACGCCCGCACCGGCTACTTTAGTGACTGGCATGTTGGCCATAACTCGCCAGCCGCCATAGCTGGAGAACTGTTCAAACCTTCTACGGATTCTTGGGGGGCATCACAAGTGGGGGTATTTTTGGATTTTTGACCAACTTTGCCTAGCCCTGGGTGCCAATCTAATGAGCCGTTTTTTTGGCTCAATTTTTTTGGAAACTAGGTGATCATCCATGTCTTTAGAGCCCTTGATTGACCTTCTAGCTTGTATGGAACCAGCATTATGGCTCAAAAAACCCATTTTGCACAATAATCCAAAAATTGCAGAAAAAGCATGTCTCCCACTAATGGCTTGCATGGCAAGCGATAACTCACCAGCAGTTTATGCTAGAGAGCTAATACAAACTCTCGAAAGACTCATGAAGTCTTCTAGTTTAGACTGAAAAAAAACTTGAAATTTAGGTTTGGGGTTTTCGGTGGGTGTCATCAGGGTTAGGATATGTTTTGCTTTTTTGGTTTTTCTTTTATGACGTCATCGCCCAGACAATGGGCTTATTGAATAAGCCAATATTATGGCTCAAACTTTTGGATTTTAGGCTGCAATATGAGCCTTTAGAGCAACGGTGTGCAACCTGCGGCCGTCAATGAAAGTTTGTGCGGCCGTGCACATACAATTAAAAATACACGATACAGCCAGCAGATGCTGGTGTATATTAACACTTTCATCGTACCTAAATATCTGCATGTTCGCCTCGCTACCTATAACCCCCATCAGAAGAAAATCCAACTGTTTGGTGTTAACCACCGTTCTATCGGCACGTGTTGTAGGCATGCCTCGCTCTCGCAGTGACCAGCTGGCAGTCTCGTGTCTGCAATGCCTCTTGCTGTTGTTAACGCAACAATGAGCAATCTGCGTCACAAAT
>Ga0210059_1010455_pt1 | contig 14336 bp, 14 predicted proteins | sample Ectturendosymbi2_FD_188042 | JGI IMG/M metagenome (GOLD analysis project Ga0210059, IMG submission 188042) | Ecteinascidia turbinata endosymbiont from Florida, USA - Sample 2 (SPAdes) (version 2) | ecosystem: Host-associated > Tunicates > Ascidians > Unclassified | place: Key West, Florida... | reverse complement strand
CTGAAATATATTTTATTATTCAGGATTTTTGAGGAACTTGCGGTTGCCCTGAAAACAGAGTTTGCCCTGAAAATTTTCAAGCCCGGGGGGGCGGCCGCCCCCCCGCCACGTACGCCTATGGTCGCGACCCCGTTTGGGGTCGCGAAATGTAATTTTGGGTGGCGAAACAAATTGGCTTCACAAATCAGATAAAAAAGTTTTTGTAAACTTTACAAGAAGATTAAAAGTTGGCCTTCAGTGAATTTATTTCTACTGCATTTTTATGGGCAATATCGTGCTTCATGATGTCAGTTGTTTGCTAGGATGTTTGCCTGAGCTATCAAATGAGAATAATCAACCAAGCGCAACAAGTTATGGGTTGTCATGTCAGGATTGTTTTAGCGTACTGACCAATATTGACCTTTTTCCATTCATTTCGGCACGAACGTATGCTTGTGTTTAGATCTCTAGGTCTACAGTAGTTTAGGGGCTAGGCTAACTGCTTTGAGAGCACACTGAGTAGTTTTAGACTAAAGTTAAAAGCTTTATACACAGTTTCAGAAATGCTTTGAAGTTTGATTCAGGAAAAGTTGGATCCACAAACTATACACAATTGATATTTCATGAGGCAACACATCTGCAATGTCCAGGATGAGTTTGTGGCATTACTAAACGACAAAATGTTACAACTGGAGTTTTCAAAACAGAGTTTATGTCATTTTTGGATAAGAGCAAGAAACGAATGCCCAGTCATTTATGATTTAGACATTCATAAACTCTTAGCATTTTGTACAACACATTTGTTTGTAGCTGCATTCTCAAAATTGACAATCATCAAGTCCAAAAACCAATCCTTTTTGAAAAATGTTGAGCATGTCGTTCGTCCTGCGTTGTCATGTATCAATCTACAAAGGGATGATCTGTGTAAAAATCACCAAGTGCTTCCATTCCTTTAGTTGCGCTTGATAACTTCTATAATCTGAATTGTATTTTGTTAATTTTTTTTCGCCTTGAAATTTCCATTGCGTGGTAGTTTTATTACTGTACAGTTTCTTTCGAGTATTGTGTGCATTTGCACGATTTCACCGCAGACAAAAATGCCTCATGAGCTTTGTAATGGGACACTGTCTATGGAAAGAGATCCTTTCTCAGCAAAGAATCAGACACTTTAAGATCTTACAGAGTATATATTTCGCCTACGATGTAGGCATCATCAGGTCTGCGAAGTGCATGAAGTATAAATAGAATAAAATAAAATAAAATCCACAAACAGTAAAGTTACCAATTAAGAAAATCTAATCAAAAATTAGCAACCCCAGCTGCTCACTTTACATTGGAAAGGAAAAGGTCACAGTAGGAACAGCTAACCTAGGGGCTCTCAACCGGAAGGGAATTCCCCACCAGGGGGGAATTTTGTATTTGCAAGGGGGGAATTTTGCGTTTAGGATTTTGTTTAAAATGTAATGTAGTTTAGCTTACCATTTGTGAAGAGTTTAGTTTCTCTTCTTAGTGTACTGATATAAAAGTGTTCTTTACAAACTAAATTTCTAAGTTGGATAGAATCTGTGAATAACGGTTTTAAAGGGGTGCATGGGATAAAAAAGGTTGAGAACCACTGAGCTAACCAAAACAAACTGCCAAGTGTACAGTGACGTAACAAACAAAATAACAGTCCAGTAGGTTACACGGGATGCGTAAGTGGTGTAGGTTAACGTGCTTCGAGAATTCATTGACACAGCCACGCGGTGGGTCTACGGATGGTCGCGACCACAAAGAAGCCGAAGTAGCGAAAGCAAAACCATCCCAAAACCTTCCGTTACATAGCAAGACTACGTTAAATCCATACAAATTTCAACAAAAAAAGCCAAATCAATGAGTAAACACGACAACAAGAAGTAAGCGAAGCAACAAATAGCACGTCCTTCCAGCTGCCAAGGCACGTTCAGGAGATCTCAATGCAGATGGAAACCATGAAGCCCCGCCTGTCAGAGCTCAACACTGACGCTGTGCGAAGAGTCTTGATAACGATGTAGTGATTAGACAGTCCTCGGAGCGTGTCGCTGGGTCGTAGCCATTCGTAGCACGAGCTTACCAGTCGTTTGTCTTGTACCCAACCTGAAACACAGGGGGACTGCTGGTAGTATCTATGTAAAAAAATATTAGCATTAGTAATGCTGCACAGCAGTGAACTAAGAATCCAGAAAAGGAAATAGAATAAATAAAAGGAACACCCGAAAACAAGAAAGACTCTGAAATCATGCCAGCACAAAATGACAAAACAAAAGCAAAAACCACTTAAAATTAAGACAAATAGAAATGAACTAAAAAGAAAAAAGAAAATTAACATTAAGCCAAAACCTCCGCAAACAAACAACGATCAGGACAAATTAAAAATTAGGAATATGAAAATAAAACAAAACAGAAGAAAAGCATGGGGAATAAAACAAAGCTACCAAGTGGAAAGGGTCCAAAGAAAGCGGTAAACAAACCTTAAAACCAAGCTAGGTGATTACACCGAGAATCAGTCAGGCAAAACGAATCGAGAGTAAGTAAAAGCAAAACTGGATTAGAAATAAAACTCGAAATCACCTGATGTCCGGTAAGATCATTCTGTCCAAGTTGATTGAAGCTTTTTTCCGATGCATCCATTTATCTGGGACGTTTACAGGTATCATTAACAACTAGGCCAGTGATGGCGAACCTTTTATGGACCGAGTGCCTTAACAGCAACCCTAATCTCACTTACGTATTCCAAAGTGCCAACATGGCAATTTAACCTGAATGGGCCAACTGAGGTTTTACGTTAGAAAAACATCTTGTGCATTAACATATTTTGTCTTAAAAGAAGTGCGCAATGACAGAGCTGCCAATCATGCTCACAATTTTTTATTGAAAGGTAAGTGTTTCCATTTGGCATGGTTTTGAACAATTAACGTGATTTTTGCTGTTGCATGCTTGATAATTTATCCATAACCTTGGCTCATATTTTATAAGTTTGAGAGCAACACATGCAGCACACAGCTCATTCGTGAGTCTGTTTCTGGTGTCAGATAATAATTAATAGCTGAAAACAGCTGTTCACAAGCATAAGATGATCCAAACAAAGTAAGGAAAGCACTCCCAAGTCCCTTCATTGACTTAAAAATATTTGGCAGGTAATTGAAACTTAAGTATTTCATTTTCATAACTAAGTGTTTCTGTCATTTGTCATCCCTTCTATCTTCGAAAGTGTTTCACGCAGGTCGTAGAACTTTTTTTCGAGTTACAGGTTTCTTGAAAATTCCAATAGCTCCATTTCTAGATTTTGTAAATCTAAGTAGTATAAGCAGAAAAATCAAGTTCTGCAAATTTGACCTGATTTGGAAAATTAAGAAAACGCAGGGTTGTCCCCATTTTACAAAATTGTGCAAAATCGTTTGTTAAAATTCATCTCTGCAGCTGCTACAAAGTTAATTTCTCGTCGATTTCTTGATGGCTTGTAAGATTGTGTGCAAATGTTGTAGAATTTTCCAAATGCATTCTTAGATTTGGAAAATATTTCAGCTGCCTACTTTTAATGTCTCTTTCAAAAACCTGCAGTTTTCTATCAAATGTTTTGATATCACAAAACACCCTTTCTGCAGTCTTCCCTACACCTTGTAGTTCCTTGTTTAGTGCAGGCCTGGCCAACCCGCGGCTCGCGAGCCGCATGCGGCATTTTGCCCAGTGTCAAGCGAAATTTCTGACCTCAGCGAAATTTCTGACCTATTATTGCTTGTCAGTTATTTTGCTTCTAAGAGGAAAGGAACAAAGTTTGGCGATTACTTTTTTGATGTGTGTTGTGTGAATAAAAACTTTTTGGTTAGATGCCAGATACCCACAACAAGCTACAGTACGTGAATAACTATAACCACTGAAAAATATTGGACTTAGTCTTAGACCTCAATTATATTTCTTTTTATAACCCTAACCTGACACACTAACCTAAACACTGAATCCTAAGCCCTAAACATCAGTTTTCTCAACGTATTTGATATATAGAATATTACTCATAGAATAGACTTCGTGTCTGCTGACAGACAAAATCAATCAATCTTCAGTTGCTGGAACGTTTCGAAATGGTAAAAACAATGGTTCACACGTCACTGCTGTCACGCGACGCATTTCGTGCGATCTTACGTTTGACGCACGCAAAGTCTCCATGTTTGCGGTTGGTGCTGGTTCAAACGGTGGACGCATCCACTGTATGAGCGTCGGTTCACACGGTGGTCACATCCACTGCATGAGCGGCGGTTCACACGGTGGTCGCATCCACTGTATGAGCAGTCTTCCATGACTTCCACTAGCACTGGATAATATCACACAATGCGCACCTTCTTCAAATAAAGCTCAACTTCCTTTGTGTTTGTTGCTTGTGTGTTGCGACATGTAGAAGCGGTTGGGGTAACCTTCAGCAGGTCAGGTTCACAGTTATGTCAGTGAAGAGCAACTCTTTTTAATGAGCACAGTATTTGCGTTTTCCTGATCAGCGTTTGTACACATGTCTATAAAGTCGGCAGCTTTGCCAGGTTCCAACATTTTTCCTTTGCACAAACCATTCTTTCAGGGATTTTATCCGATTACAGTGTAGTATCAAATGTTGTTTGAGGCAGAGTAACACACATTAACACTTCAGACGGCCTAGAAATGTCTTTTGACCCAGTTGCTTCTCGGAAAAGCCGACGAAGCTCAAAATGATTTTGTTTCGAAAAACTCCGTCCTGTTTTTGTGCAGTGGTGATGTTGTGTATGGGTTGTTGCTCGAGAAACAACAGTGATAGACAGGTTCTGTTAAGTTTTGACCTCGGTGACAATCAAGACATTTTGGGAGAACGCAACTATTTCATCTGAATACCGAGATGGTCGTCAAGCGTCGTTTTAGGGTATTTTGGTGGCGGCCGACTGTGGTCACGTGTTTCTTTGTGCGGAGTGAGTGTTCTGTGGACATTCCTTGGCGCATGAAACAAAGTGAAGGGCAAAGGTCACTCGCTCCTTCCGAACTTTCAGTATTACTGATATATGTGACATGTCATCAGCGCGCAGCAGTTTCCACATACAATAAAATTGTTTAAGAGCTAGGGGCAGCCAGTCGCCCTCAAGCTCCCGACTCATCCTCCCATGACGGTGAACAGCAATGCTCTTTTTATTAACGAAAGCATTTGACCGGCGTCAGGTGAATTACTTGGTACAAGCCATTCTTAGGCTTTATTCTGGGTCAAGAGCTATCTTCGTAGTCTTTGACTGACCGCAATAAAAATCGCTAAATATAAAGCACCCTGCACTAAAAATCCTTAACAGTGACTTGCGTATAAATAGGTTTGTTGTGTCATGCCCAACCGATTCTCTCAGTGCTCTCGAAGTTAGTTGATTATCGCAGCTTCAGGCCAGAAATATCCTGCTCGGTTTAGTGCGTGAATTCCTTTTTCATTTGATTGTGAGTCTGGAATGCATGGTGTTTGTCCAGAGGCGTGGTGCGACGGAAGGAAGTGGGACCTCACGACAGCACGATGCCCCTCGTCAATGGCGTTACCCGGATGCACCGCTGTCCGCGTCGTGTGGGTTAACAGTGGCCAAGAAGGAACATGAGGAACATTCAGGTATCACTGAAAATAATAAACACTTGGAAAAACGTCCAGTATATTACTGCAATATTTTATTTTTATTTACGTGGTTGGCTCAGACACATGGTCCACATCACAAGAGTGAGTAAAAGAACACAAGGATACTAAAATACTTACACACAACGCATCACGGGGTAGGAATCAGCTGGTGCGTGTGGTCACAGGCGTGCGAGGCGGGGTCAGGGTCCCCAGGGAGGTAATTGCCCCCAAGACTCGGGCAACATTCAGAAAAATTTGAGCAACACTGTTCAACATGTTTGGGCAAGTTGTCTTTTACTCTCCACGCTACTGAAATGACAATTCCATTATTATTTTCGACTGCAATTCTTGTCGTTTTCAAGAAAGAAAAAAATTCGGTCAAATCGAAAATTTCCCTCAAAGCCAAAGGTCCCCGTACAGCTATGCGCTTAGTCGATACTATAAATAGGAACGAACACTAAAACATGGCACCAGTAACTGCTGCAATCCTCATCGTCATACAGAAACGTTGTACATAATGGTAGAAAAATGGAGATTTGTATAAAACACCAAGCTACAGAAGTGAGCGGATACAGAAGTAGGATGATTTCCCAGTGGTTCCCTACCGGGGATCCATAGACTCTCGGGGATCCACAGAAAGATTTTTGAGGGTCCATAACTTTTGTATGTATGAGATGAAAGCAAAATAGCGAAACATTAAACAGGCGCCGGAGAACGGGGCATGACCAGAACCGTCTTCAACATGGGGGCTTGATGTTGAAAATTTGATAAAAACTCCACTGATTTATAGTGTTTCGTATTTCAATTCAATTTTGGGGGGTTTGGTGCTTTATTTGGGGGGACTAACCCCAACAAAGCCCCACCCGTGGCAACTGGGCATGACAAGGGAACTGCTCCTGCCATTTGGAAAAAGAGACAACGGGGACAGAGCTGCCTTTTCATAACAGTATCATAGGTAAATTAATGGGTGGCAGAACCTTTTTCAAAGTGGGGGCACCTTTTTCAAAGTGGGGGCAGGTCAAAAAAACTATCAAATATTCTTGTGGTTTGAATTGGCAACTGTGATGTCACAAACATTGAAATATGACGTCATTACCCACACACCATATGAAGGTCAAAATTACACCACTGTGAAAACGTATCGTTGAACCACCTGAAATTCAAATAGGCTGTTACAGGGGCGACCCAGGTCAACAGCGTCACTCGGGCTCATCATAGGATTTATTCTGACTGAATAAAACCGTTCGACGCTTGCGTCACTGAAATATCCATTTGTTTTCTATCCTGGATGGCATTGACGCTGCACTGTGACGTTACTTAAAAATAAATGAGAATTTCTCGTGATAACTTCTCTATTGTTGAGTAAACGTACGTCGCAGAGCAATGATAACGCCAGTCTGTCCTCTGCTTACTAGGCTCATTCATATTAAATCCCAGTTACTGGACAATTTATCGTTCGTTTGAAATTATTCTCGAAATGAGAACTGTCCACTGGATTGGACTTCAAATGCAATGTTCTGTACAAATCCAATGCTTCAAAAACATTCAATCTGATATGAATTATGTTTTAAAAAATAGTTAATTTCATAGGGCAGCTCGAGCTCTGATAGATGAGCCTGAGTAAAGCACGAGCGAACGAAATCGAGAGAAACGCCTACTATGAATGATATTGTTTTATTCAGGTCACCTGCAACATGAACGCAAAAGGCCAGACATGGAACGAAAATATATGAACAGTGACAGGGCACAAAGAAAAGAGCCCGAGTTAACAACTTAGTGAAGTGGGACCGTGGGTGGTGGCACAAATATGCAAAGCAAGTAAGCTCGCGTTCTCCGATATAAATCGTAATCGAAAACTCGAGATAAGCCCGTGTGCCGGATTTGCCACTGGGCTGTTGAAAACACCATGCACACATCTTAAAAAACAGGCAAAAATGTCACAGAATTGACACCAATCTTAAACACATTCAAATCACAACTTTTCCACATCTTGAAGAAGTAGCATGACTGAGTACTCATTTTACAACTGTATTATATACCGGAATGCAAAGACAAGACAAAGCATATGTAGTAACTAGTTTTCTGTAAGGATGCCAATACAAAAATAAAGCATAGCTATTTAGTTCCCAATGCAAAAACAAAAACACAGTTGAAATTTATCTGTCAAATCTTCCATTTTGCGTATAAGATTCAGCAAAATTTAACTCTTTAGAATGGTGTTAAAACGCTTGAAATGACATAAATTTTTAAATGCTCTGGTACGAACTTTTTCCTACACACAAGCATGGATGTCGGAAGCAGGCACGTAACTAGGGGCGGGGGGTAAACTCGCCCTGAAAAATTTTTCGTCCCCCTTGGAAAAATGTGTTGGACATAGTTTAAAACTACTGGACATATTTTATAATTGTGGGTCCCTCTCAGAAACCTCTCAGAAGGTTTTATAATTGTAATTGTGGGTCCCTTTTATAATTGTGGGTCCCTCTCAGAAACCCCCCTCTCAGAAACCTCTCAACCTCTGTGGGTCCCTCTCAGAAACCTCTTCTCCTCCCCTGGTGTCCCAAGCTGGTTAAGGGTCTGGTCGGAAGGGGGCAGGAATTTGAAAATTTCAGCAAAAATGCTGTATTCTTAGTTTCGAGTAGTGAAAAACAAATTTCGCCACTTTTGGCCCCCCTAGAACTTTTGAAAAATCCACTAGTAGATCCCCGTGGAAAAAATCGTTCCGATGTGCATGCGCACAAACATGTAAAATCACACCACTTTTATAAAAAATTGTGTTGCATTACACCATCTGGTAACACTGTTCAACAACGCCAATGCGGTAAGCAAGCCATACAGGGTGACAGACTGTGTATTCTGCCAAACAATTACGAAATCCTGCCAAATTACAAATAATATATTTCAAATAATATTGACAAAATACTGCCAAAATTCTGCAACATTTTTTCCCTTAAACAGTTTACTTTAACAATGGACCCATTACAAATTGGGTTATTAAATTATTTAAGCAAACTTCGAAATTTAAAAGCGGGGCGGCCTTGGCTCAATCGCCCCCTCCCCGGTTCCGCCACCTATGTAATTTAATGATTTATCAAAATCGACTTGAAACAAATTTGTTGCAGCCATTCACCGAACCTTTCACCGAATCGGAAAATTCAGAATGGTTTTCTGTAATTTCTGGTGTTGGTTTTGAGGTCAACATTGTCGATGAACAGAAGCAAGCATAAAAATTGGTAACGACGATTTTATTGGTTTTTATAAGTTTCCACTGCTCTCAACTGTTACTTCCCCCCCTGCCCTATCGCTGCTCCGACGTCCCTGGCGTCAAACCCTGGCCGTGGTGGTCCACCTTGCAAAAGACGATAAATCGAGCACATCTCCAGAATCCAGGCTACAGGGCAACAGAACATCTGGCTCATATAAACAAACATGTTTATTTATGTTAACGAAGGCATGCAAATTATTTAATCAAATTCAATGAGAAGTTTGGTTTGTTTTTGGGAAGCTTAAGGTCATTCATGCGATTAACACGCTTGACTGATTATAGCTACACAGCACAAACAAGATTCGTTCCTTATCACGAGGCACAACGAAAATTTGCAATATGTTATAAAATACACAACGAAATAATAAAATTACAATTGGTTGTCCACTTCTTGTTAATGGTTTTCAATATTCTATCAGTCATTTTAATTGTTATAACTGTCATCGAAGTTTCCACAATTTCTTCTCTGCTGGACACGTTTCAGTCCCAGTTGTTCTCTGGGTATTGTGTAGTTAAGCTTGGCGTTGGGATAAAAATTATTTCCTAACAGCATACCTGAAAAATCATGAACGATAGTTTGTTTTCTTCTTAACTTACTTACTTACTATACCAAAAACAGTTCAAGTATAATTCAACACACTTATGAACGTATTGTGACCTCACAATAACTTGTTGCTAGGTGGTATCCAAGTCCTGTATAAAGTATTTTCAGCTCATTTGTGTGTAGAGTTGGTGGAGTGCGTTGAGAGTTATAGCAGGTGTAAATTCTGAAGTAAAAAAGTTCCAATAGCAAACATGTCTGATGAAACTTTGCTAAAAAGTACGTCTGTGTCGCAGAAGGAGAAAAATGCTTGCTCCGCTCATGGATATGATATTTACAACACATATCTTGGCGGGGGAGCTGTAGGTCGGGTGTTCTTGGGTAGAGCCCGACCTGAAAAAATTCGCAAGAACGATAAACTCAAGATCATTCATGAAGCAGGACAACGACTGCAGGTAACGATCAAATTTTATGCGATGCAATAAAGTTATTGTTTTATGGTTGTACACCTGTGCTTGTGATAAAAGTTTATCCTGGTGTTGTTGAAACAAGTCTTGAACTACATTTTGTTTTCCAACTCCAGGAAATAAAAGTCCTTTCCCTGAGCAAGCACATTTCACACTTACAATTTTTGTCAAACGAGTTTGCGCTTGTCTGGCAGATTTCCTCCTTTTACATTAAACGTTAATAGTGTTTCACCTTGATTACAGTATCTTCATGAATCAATTCGTCCAACCTTTTTCAGCCTAGCAACTTGATTAGAAATTTTGTATTGTGACGTCATAATATGTGCAAGGTAACCGTCAGGAAAGCTTGGTCTGATCTGATGAAACTTACAGCACGTTATTCCTGTTGTTTTTCTCCATATCTGTATGCTTTCATCTCCAGTGCTGCAACTACTTTTCAGGTTGCCATCAAGATTGTTTATGCTGATGTTGGTGCTAACCTTGTTCGTGTGCTTTCAAAATACTTACCAAATGAGATCGCCAACATGGAAAAAGGCTTTGGACATCCTAACATTGTAGGTTTTCTTTCCTTTTTTGTCACTTTTGTTGCAGTGCTTTTGGCCTTATATGTACCTCTTTCTAAACTTGTACTTGTGTTTATAGAAAAATTTACTTTCACATGTACTTTAAACACCACATTTGAGTACAAAACTACAGAAATCTACTGTACGCCAACGCCTTGTTTTGCTTAAAGTTAATACTGTTAACATTCGGTCAGTCAAGGAAAAGGTGTCATTGGACTGACGAACACGCTTAAATGTGGCTTACCTGATGGGACTGGTCGATCTATCGCCAAAGTGCTGGTTTTGTACTTTGATGCTGACAGAAAACAGTAAACACGTCACTGGAAAGTACCATACAGTGAAAATAACGTAAAACATCAATGTGCAGATAACATTGTATAGTATCGTAACAATGCTGGTGTGCTTAGTAAAGTTACTGTGCCTGATCAAATGAAAACCCTCATTCAAATGCCTGATGAAGTGAAAACCCTCCTTTAGTTGCCTGATCAAGTGAATGATGTTAATTTTCTGTCACATAAAATCCAAGCTTCGCCAGTAGATCTCGAGCTGCACTGACTGGATTTGCAGCGAGAACACCCTGAATAAAGAAAATAGATTGTCAGTTTGAATTGGGCTGATCAAATCTTTTTCCTAATTTAGGTGATGTTGTTGGACGTGTTTGTATCTTGCAAACGAACATTCTTGGTCATGGAGTTTGCTCCGAAAGGGAGTCTTGATAAAATCTGGGCCAAATCTGCAAGAAATAAGAAACATCCGTACATGGAAGAAGAAGAGGAGAGGTTTTATTTTCGAGAAATCATTTCCGGCCTCCATTGTCTTCATCGCGGGCAAGTCGCTCACAGGTGAATATTAAAGTAACCTTCACAACAAACTCTTATTTTCTTCGAAGCTACATTTGCAAACTTACTTAGTTTACTTTGATGACAATTTCAGTATGTGGGTGTTTCAAAGTTGGTGAACACGTTCATCCTGTTTTTATGATTTTGCATCTGGTAAAATTTTTCATTTATAAGTAAAGTAAGTTTGTAATTGGATTAAATATATATCTTAATTTCTTGATGTTTACAGGATACGATGTTTGTTTTAAAGTGTGGCCTCGATTTCGTCGATTTATTGAAATGAAATTAAAATATGGAGGTTTTGAAAAACTAGGCTTGTTATGAAAAATGGGTCCAACCAACCACAAATGTTCAATGTTTTCTGTAAACCTGAAGAAGAAATTTCTCCCGAAGTTTGAAAGCTACGTCATTTCATTTGCAACCTTTGTATTGATTTTGTTCATGTCTTTCAACTTATGCCAGCCCATTTAGCCTAACCCAGTGGTTCTCAAAGTTTTTTCACATTCTTCCCTTAAAACCCAAAGTCTGTCAATTCCTCGCCAACAAGGATCACGAATGATAATTGCAAAAATTTCGCACTACCTCCTATGAAGCAACAATAGACGATTATGAACCAAACAGATTCTTTCATGATATCAGTCACTGCAGTTAAAGCAGCTTGTACCAGCATGTTACTGTGATTGCTACCTGGCAGGTGCATGGTCCGCTTGATCATGGAACTGGTTGGTAATCGCAGCTTCATCCTTACCACCAGCAACGGCAAATGCTACTACCCCTCAAGAATGGCGTTCCACAGGGATCCGTACTGGCAACCCTTTCCCCATCATCCACATCTCCGACCTGCCAACCACCTCTCCAGAAAGTATACATACACTGACGACCTAGCAATCATGCATGCTGATGGAGACTGGCAGGCAGTGGTAATGCTGCAAAGCAAAGACATGGCAACCGTAAGTGAATACCGCCAGACCTGGAAGTTAAAGCTCAGTACTACAAAATCAGTGTTGGTAGTCTTTCACCTCAACAACAAGGAAGCTAGACGTGAGCTGAAAGTCAACCACAACAACGAAACCCTGCCGTTTTGGTCCGAGCCCATATACCTCGCACGAATGTTTGAGAGGACACTCACGTACCGTCGACACCTTGAGTCATTTCGCAAAAAGTTGGCATCATGCGTTGCACTCTTGAGGCAGCTCGATGGCCCAGGCTGGGTGCTGGAACAACAACGTTGCAAACAACCAACATAGACCTAGTGCATTCAACAGCAGAGTACTGCGCTCCTGTCTGGTGCCGCAGTGCTCACCCCTGCCTCACTGACCCCACCATCAACGACGCCCTGCGAATTGTGACTGGATGCCTGCGTCCTACACCAGCAGACAACCTTCCAATCCTCGCAGGCATCCAAGTGCTGAACTTCGTCGCAATGGAGCCACACTGTCTCTAGCACGCCGTGCCATAGAGTCTGGACATCTGCTCCACTCAGAGTTCACCTGCCCATCGAGTAGGAATGCACGCGTCTCAAATCGAGAAACCCATTTATTACCCGCTGCTCAACAAGTCATCAGTTCATCTGACAACAATAACAGAAGTGCAGTGGAATGCAGTAAGGTTGGTGTGCATTACGAGACTCCGTCCTTTCATCCCCGACCCACCCTCCCGGAATGGTACTGCCAAGCATAGCGTGCATTAGCGCAGCCGGAATGGGGCCGAAGAGGCCATGTCACCCTCCGAAACAAACTTGTTAAGATTTTCACTGGTGCTTCATACCAATTTTCAATTGTTTGGAAATGAACGGAAAAAATCGGACGCTCATAAGGTGATGGATTCCCCCCGAATAAAATTCTTGGCTGAGCCACGGATAGCGTGGATCCGGCTCAACCGCCTCCACACCAGTGTCGGACATATCCGCTCCTGGTTGCACAAATGGAGTATGGTCCCTCTGCGGTTTGTGAGTGTAGCGCAGAAGAACAAACCTTTGACCATGTTGTCCTCCAATGTCCAATTTATCGACCTCGCAATGGATTGCACGGCCTTACGGTTTTGAATAATTAGATCATCGGTTGGCTGCTCAACACCTGTCCTGTGATCTAGTGAGGCCAAGCAACGGACTGAAAAAACTGGCTCAAACGATGATAATAAAGCAGCATGAACTTGCGTACTACAAGCATTCCCATCTATACCAACCTCGCTGTGCAGTTTTTTATGTGTTGATGAAACTAATAAGAATAAAGACATAAGGGTTTTTTCATCCACAGCTTTTCCTCCCCAATTCCTCCCTGGAGCAAATTTCCTCCCAGGGATTAAAAATTCCTCCCTTAGTGAGCCAAGTGGCTCCCGTTTGAGGACTACTGGCCTAACCTATAAACAGGACGATTTAATTCAGCGATAAAGCACCACTGCACGAAAAACTTCACGGGTGGTAATATGAGGCGTTTCATTTGATATCAGTTGAGATGTACATATTTGAGTAATTATACAAAGTTTAGGGTACTGCCATTGGTGTGCCACCCGTGGGTAATGGGTGGTTGCAAGGATAAGATTCAAGCGCGGTTCTTCCATTGATTTGCCACCAACGCAGTATTCACTACGAAAGTAGCCTCGTGGTTGTCCACACCGCGCAGAGTAAGTGGAGATGGGTGCTGTAGATCACTCGTGACACTCCAAAGAGAATACAAAGCGAGAATTATCGAACTTTCACTCTTTTCTTTCTTAAAAAGTTTAGGCGTATCAAATTAAACGGCCTTAATATTTACTGCCACAAGATTTTATTTATAAAATAAATTGAGAACTATGTGTTTTTGTGAACGATTTCACAAGCTTCCATAATGCGTTGCAAGGCACAGACCAGTCCTTTCATATAACACCAGAGAAAAAAACATTAGGTGTCAGATCAGGTAGTAGTGAAAGCCATTTTAACAACACATTTTCTTCATCACCAACACACCCATAATTCAGATAAGCCGCACATTAAGTTTTCAGTGAGGTGTGAGGTGGAGACCTGTCCTGTCGAAAAATGAATTGCTCGTTTCCATTTGCTATGAGCTCATCAAAGAACCGGTTTTGAAGAA
>Ga0210059_1010454_pt1 | contig 14340 bp, 8 predicted proteins | sample Ectturendosymbi2_FD_188042 | JGI IMG/M metagenome (GOLD analysis project Ga0210059, IMG submission 188042) | Ecteinascidia turbinata endosymbiont from Florida, USA - Sample 2 (SPAdes) (version 2) | ecosystem: Host-associated > Tunicates > Ascidians > Unclassified | place: Key West, Florida... | reverse complement strand
CAATTGATTGGTTAACTTTAGGGGGGTGTGTGCTTTGCTAGTCACATGACTCAGGGCAGTACACGAAAAAGGCAATTATAGTCACGTTTTTAACAAACTTCTTCTAATTTTGCTGTTCTCTCTTTCTCTTGGGCAAAAGGAGAGAATGAGTTTGCATATTTGATTCCGCTTGTGTCTGTCCTCTTTCGTTTGCTCTTACGTTGGCAATGAGAAAGGTGTGAGTTCGATATTTCCAGGAAATGGAAGTTTTGTTAGTTTAAGAAAGAGTTGTTTCGCGTTGTTGATTCCCAGCAAGTACAAGATTTCAAATATAACATGTGCAGACCATAAGTGTCTGCTACAGAGTGGAGGGTCCAAGTGGCAAGTGCGCAAAACTCCACACTGTGGTGGCGTAGAAAGCAACAATTGACATCACACGCCGTGCTCACTCTATTACTGCTTGTTCGCAATGGAAAACATATTTATATGGGTGTTACCCTCAGCGCGCGCATCCCGTTTGCTGTGCAACGCGCATGCAACGCCGACCAAGTAGCCTCAACTTCATCGTACGTGATGAACAGTGGATGAGTTGATTGATATCTGAAAAACGATTCCACAGTCAAAAGCCTTTTAGATGACTAGACAGTTGAGAAATTCTGGATTCATATGATCGGCTCGAGTTCTAATGTTGCTGAAGTTGCAGACGTTCGCGTTTGTCTTTTGTTTCCGCACATATTGATGAAAGTCCGGCATCCCAACAATGCTTCTCATCAAAACTGCACACAGAAATTGCCTTGACTCGCATGATAGTTGTAAGATGTGTTCTGTTAGAACCTTTTCCTATTGATATGCTACTCAAGTACAAATGGTATCAAACTTCCCAATGAATTTGATTAAATGACAAGTTACATACCTTTGTTAAAATGCATAAACACGTACATTCATATGAGCCAGATCATTTGTTGTTTTGTAGTTGAATTCTATGAGTTGCACGCAATTTATAAAGTAGATTTTGCAGGCTAAACTACCGTGGAAAGTCTGGCATTCGCTAATTTACTTTCATTTACTGTCATACAAAGGTTATGGACCCCTAAAACCTAACTGTGGACCCCTGGGGATCCATGGACCCCCGGTTGGGAACCACTGAATTAGATAAAACACAGGTATCAGCCGGAGCAGCAGTAGGGCAGGTGCTCAGTAAAAGTGTTGAGGGAAATGCAAACTTATAAAAACACAAAATTCTTCACCAATATCTTTGTTTCTGTTCAGCAATAATGTTGTCCTCAAAATTAATAACAGAAAGCGCAGAAAACCATTCTGAATGTAGTGAGTGCGTGAATAGCTGCAATAAATTTGTTTCAAATAGATCTTGTTAACCATGAAATTCCCTATGATGCTGTTGTGAAAAGTTAACTCCGCCCTTGTTGCTTCCCTTTTGAAAGAACAGGGGAAGCAATGCCCCCGCTCTTCGGCGTCACTGGAAGCAAATGAGAGTAACTGAAAAGCGCACAATTATAACTAGTATACTCAACGCTGTTGCCCGTTTCGGCGTTTGCAATAAGAAGTTTGCAAAACTTTTCAGGATTTATTTAAACACCCCACAAATAAAAATCATCATAATTACCTTCAAAACCACACCAAATCAATTTCAACATGAAGTTTGCCAAACCATCAAAGCTCAAAGATTTTCCTAAACATCAGATCTGTTGTCGTAACAACATACTGTTAAGGTTCATCGCTGCTCTAAAAGCATGCGCAGCTGCATGCATTGTGAATGTTGGATTCTCGTCCATTGTGACGCAACTATAGAATGAGAGCGAAGTGGGAAAGTTCGCAATCCTGGCTATCTGAAAGCATTGTGATGCAACCGTGAGTCAGAGCACATACGGGTGCTAGTTGCTGGAGACACAAGCGACGCCTCATCACTAAAGTTCGTAGTTGCTTTTTTTGCGAACCTTGGTGATCTTGATGAGATTTTGCAACTGGATATCAGCGACTGACATTCGGCGTTATATAAATCGTAATTATTAGCATCCGCTGACATTTAACATTTCATAATTGTTAAGCGACATTCCAACCTCAAATTACGCCCTCGAAATACTGCGCTCGGGGGCAGATGTCTCCTCTTGTCCTTGGCTACGCCATTGCCTCAAAGACACACTCATAAGTTTGCTTCAAGTTATGCATACAGCCAAACGTACTGAAGTCAAAGCAAGCTATAAAAACCGTTATATCGACATATACTTAAAAACAAAAACCGTAGTTACACATACAGCGCACTGTTAAACGCAGTGCCATATTTTTCCAAGCATCCAATTCGGTCATACCCAGCTTTTACCGGCAGAAGTAGCCAATGCATCGAAGCCCCAACTGCTTTAAGTTTGTCGCTGATGCTGAGTTATTACCGAACTAACGTGGAACCTAGTGATCAGGTCAAAAGCAACCTGAGCTAACTCTTTCCTAATGTTGCTAGTTTTCCGCAAACAAATCATCCAAAATCAGCGCAACATAGTGAGAAGAGCAGTTACTACCAACGTGTGCTGGTGAAAGAGCTCTTGCAAACTTTTTCTTTGGCCACCACTCACGCAAAAGTAGTGAATAGCGGTTACCGTAAAATGGTGATAGCTCGGTATCTCATCCATTATTTTTTTCAAAAAATAGCGGCGCTCCCACTACCCTCTTGGAAAATTAGCTCGCTACAGTAGCTCGCTATTGCCCAACTCTGTGCAAAAGGAGGTGGTTTAAGCACTGAAAGTTTGATCAACAATTTGAAATCAAAGCACAGAATCCATGAGGGTGAAAACCACAAAACTATTCAGGAACAGGAAGAGATCCGACCACAAATTGTGATAAAGGAAATGACTCTTTTTGAGGCTACAAAGAAGAGGTCATATATAACCTTGAAAAACTGTTCTATGCCTTAATTACAATCAAGCACAAATCAGTGGAACTAGAGAGTGCTTTTTAAGCCATGGGACTTTTTGTCACTAAATTTGGTTCGCTTCGGATTAGGTGTATCTTACATTTGAACTACATTGCTCATTACCGCCCATAGGTGTAGGAGCAAGCAAATTTTTGGGGGTGCGAAGGATTTTTGCCTGAATTTTCCCAAACTTGCCCGAACAGTTGTTGTGCGACTTCTGCCTAAAAATTTTCTACCACAAAGATTATTAAGATATTTTTTGGAGTGAACTCCAAAAAACGGTCTTAATTTGTTTTTCTGCAAACTTTGGGCGCCATTTTTTGAAGTCAAACAACGTTGGTCGCCATTTTTGTCCGGGTTTTCAGGAATTTTGCCTAGATATTCAGGGATTTTACCCAAATTTTTGACAAATCAAAACTTTTGGGAGTGCGCTTGCACCCCACCTCCTACACCACTGTTACCATCAACACCTTCGCTGTTGTTATTATTTCGCTTCACATAAGAAAATATGTTACTTTGCTTCATCTGCCTTGACTAAATAGTAAAAAGTTGGGTTTTACACTGTTTTCACTTTTTTCCTACAAAGGTTGAACAGCGGCTCTAGTCTGTGACTCAGTCTTCTCCCTACTAGACTCAGGCTGAGTCTACTTTCTACTCATTCTACTCCACTGTGAAAGGTACATCGGCAACATCGTACAGCTGTGATGCAACAATATGCACAACAATGAACAACAAATAATGCAACAACTCTCAATATCTCTTGTTCCGCTGTCTGCACTCAACCTCCTGTATAACTAACTAGCCTACTTGGAGTCTGAAAGTGGCACGGTGATCTAAAAAATTCATAATGACGCATCAACACACTTAAGCAAAAATAATTTCCCCTATAAAACTGCGAACCCTTACGGAACCCTTAAAACTCACGGAACTCCACTACATGGAACCCTAGGTTCCGCGGAACCCTTGTTGAAGAGCACTGTAGTATGATAAAGGCAGAATTTTAGGATACAAAGTTGTTATTTGCGGCCCGCCAGCAATAACCCACAATTTATGCGGCCCGTGATAGTAAATAGGTTCCCCATCCCTGCTTTAAGGCTACTGCTGATGCTGCAAAGGGCAAGTGATACAGTATTTGTAGCAAGCCAGAGTTATCAGAGAGGAATGTTTGCGATGGTCTTGAAATGAGGTTTGCATCACCACCATCAGGTGAGATGCAAGAAGCTGGAGCACCAGAAACAGCAGTGAAAAGAGTTACTCTTTGTTTTACTTTTGGTTAGTAATTACAAGCGCGTACCCTGGATTACTATCGTGGGTCTGACAGACCCGACTCAAATGCGGTGACCACGTGAAACCTACGTGAGCACGCGTCGCAGCGCTTTCCGCGTCTCAGCAGCTTCTTTTTTTGTGCACCCTGTAAATAGGTGCGCGTGCTGTTGTCCTCGCTCATTTCGATTTTGCAAAGGCAGTGAGTTCGGGTCTAGCAGACCCAACGTTATGGTTAGTGTGAGGTGACATACGGACGCTGACTTGGCGGTATGGTTAAAGAGGGGCTAAGCGCCAGGTGGCTGTATAGAGTTGAAACTCACTCAGCGTATGCTTCTACGGTTCTGCTAGCAGTATATAACAGGAGAAGTTCTTCACGCCTACAATTTTTTGTTTATGAGTAATTCAGTTCAGGCATATATGACACCTTCGCTATATTGGTCTACTTACCTTTTCATCAAAAATCGTATGATATTAGAGTACTAAGTAACTTTGTTAGTGCTCAAACTGCTCAGTGAGACTTATATTTTCAGTGTAGTTTTTGTGATAAACTGCAGTTGAAGGAAAGTACATTTTTTTATTTTTGAAAACTGGGTCTGACACACCCGACATTATTATTAACGTGACAAAAATCGAGCGATAGTAATCCAGGGTAACAAGTTTGTATGTCATTTTCATCAACTTCTACACGGAGCTTAATACTCAGGTAAAGTCAGCCACTGCCTAATTTCTCCAGCACGTACACTATACACAACATTTGCTTAAAATCATGGACAATTGGCGAACCAGGTTCGACTAAAAGCTGAAGTAGAATAGGTTTAAAAGCAGTTTCGTTGATTTGCACGGATGCATTTCTTTGGCTTACACATCAAAAGCTTGATTATCCTGAAAATTTTTAGTGCTATTTTCGGAATTGGGGGGCCATTGACATAGGTGGCGGAACCGGGGGGGAGCATGGGCCAGGGCCGCCCCACTTTTATTTCTGGGGAGGCCTGGCCCCTCCATTTTTAGTTTCGAATTTTGCGCAAATAAATTTAAGTAACACAATTAGTATTGGGCCCAATGTTAAATTAAATTGTTTAATAAAAATATTGCAGAGATTTAGCAGTATTTTGTCAATATTCTTTGTAATATATTATTTTTAATTTGACAGGCTTCGTAATTGTTTGGCAGAATACACCGTGCACAGTCTGTCACCCTGCTGTGGCTTGCTTACCGCATTGGCGTTGCTGAACATGTTGTCAGATTGTGAAACACAACAAAAATTTTTTCCAAAAATGGTGTAATTTTGCAATTCATGAGCGTCGAAAGCATGTTTTCCAGGGGGGAGCACCAGTGGATTTTTCGAAACGTTTCTCTGGGGTGTACAAATGTGGTGACATTTTTTTAACCACTCGAAACTAAAAAAACAGCCATTTTTTCTGAAAAATTCAAATTCTTGTCACCATTCCGACACCCATGCTTGTGTGTAGGATAAAGTTCATGTCACATCATTAAAATTGGTGTAATTTCAAGCGTTTTAAGACCATTATAAATAGAGAAATTGTGCTGAATCTCATACGATAAATAAAACATTAAAACATTTGACAGATCAATTTCAATTGTGGTTTTGTTTTTGCATTGGCAACACTAAATAGCTATATTTTATTTCTGCATTGTCAACACAACTGGCATCCTTACAGACAACTTGCTGGTTGCTACTTGTGCTTTGTCTTGTTTTTGCCTTCCGGTATCTCCGGTAATGCAGTTGTAATATGAGTATTCAGTCATGTTACTTCTGTGTTCAAGATGTGGAAAAGTTGTGATTTTGAATGTGTTTAAGAAAGGTATCAATGCTGTGTCATGTTTATCTATTTTTTAAGCTGTGTTCTTGGTATTTTCAACAGCCCAGTGGCGACTCCGGCACATGGGCGACGGGCTCCTCGGGCTTAGCCGAGTTTTCGGTAAAGATTTATATCGGAGAACGCGAGCTTACTTGCTTTGCACATTTTGTGTCACCTCACCACCCACGGTCCCACTTCACTAAGTTGTTAACTCGGGCTATCTTCTTTGGGCCTGGTCACGGTTCATATATTTTCGTTCCAAGTCTGGCCTTTCGCGTTCATGTTGCAGAATAAAACAATGTCGTTTGCAGTAGGCGTTCTCTCAACTTCGTTCGCTCGCGCTTTACTCGGGCTCATCCATTACAGCCCGAGCTGCCTTATGCAATTAAGTATTTTTTAAAACACAATTCATATCGGACTAAATGTGTTTTGAAGCAATGGATTTGTATAGAACAGGGGTGTGCAACCCGTGGCCCACGGGCCAAAAGTGGCCAGTGAGCTGAAGTTTTGTGGTCCGCGAAAAGGCCCAGATTTTCAAAGGGTATTGGTAATCTTTGGTGGGTGTCCAGCAAGTCTATCCCGCAGAGCTTGACATAGGCAGCTGTGGCCCCTGGACCAATCTCGTTATGTGCATTTGGCCCGGCACTTTTGCAAGGTTGCACACCCCTGGTATAAAACGTTGGATTTGAAGTTCAATCCAGTGGACGGTTCCTGTTTCGAGAATAATTTCAAACGAACGATACATTGTCTAGCCACTCGGGCTGATATGAATGAGCCTATATATTAGCAAGCAGACTGGCGTTATCAATTGCTCTGTGACGTACGTTACTCAACAATGGAGAAGTTATCATGAGAACTTCTCATTTACTGTTACGTAACTAAAACCACAGAGCAACAATAGTGCCAGCCAGAATGAAAGCAAATGGAAATTTCAGTGACGCAAACGTCGAACGGTTTTATATTCAGTCGGAATTAATCGTATAGATGAGCCCGAATGACGCTGTTGACTTGGGTCGCCCCTGTAACAGCCTATTTGAAGTTCAGGTGGTTCACTGATACGTTTTCATAGTGGTGTAATTTTGTCTAAAATAGTGTAATTTAGACCAATGTGTCTCAAATTTTTTGTTCCATCGCCTCCTTTTCACTCTTGATACATCGTTGTCTTTCCCCAAGCCTGATAAAGCATGCACAAGGTAGTATTTTTAAAGAATTTTGTTTAGAAATCGATACATACCGTGGTCCCCAGTTCGGTGTGACAAATGTGCTTGGCGATCTTCACAAAGCATCGAAATATTGGGAGACATTTTAGTGAGGTAAAATCGTAGATCACCTCGCTTAGGAATCAATAAGCGGTTTCTTTGCTTCGAGAGCATTAAGGTAACATCCGAAGTTAACTTAATGATCGTTAACTGAAGTTAACTCAAAGATCAATTGCTGGTAGTGGTTGAGCGTTTTCGCCCCCTTTGCGTTGTTTTGCCCCCCTAGCGCCCCATGTGTTTTTTCGCCCCCTTGCCCCACAAAGTCGCTCCCGAAGGGGCGATTCCACCCACTTTGAGAACCACTGATTTAGACCTACATATGGTGTATAGGAAATGGCGTCATATTTCAATGCTTGTTACGTCACATTGCCAGTTCAAACCTCAAAACGTTTCTATAATTTTTTAAAGTGCACTTGTGCCGCCCACTTTGAAAAAGGTTTCGCCACCCATGGCCATTGCCCCCATCGCCCCGCCTGGCTACGCGCCTGGGTGCAGCAAAAACCGGAGTGCCAGTGATAAATGTTAAAAATAGAACCAAATGTGATTTGCAAAATAAACTGAAATATTTCATTTCATACATTTTCACACATTTCTGAAAATCCCTACAAAGAGTTAAAAGTTCCAATCTAGGGATAAAATCCCTAAAAGTGAGAGCACTGTTCATGTTGCTAAGAACTCAACGTTATATGTGAACAAAGGTGGATACAGTCCGAATTGCAAAATAGTCCCAGCAGAGCTTTTGCATTTGATGGCAAAATATACACTAGCCTACACAAAGGAGTGGGTCAAATTTAATTGAGGAAATTTTGTGTGATCAAAAATGTTTAAACAAAGTAAAAAAAGTAAAAAAATCAATGAGGTTTAAAAGCAAGACAAAACAAACTCCGTGGATTACAATTTCACGTCGAAAAATGGAATGTGCACAGGAAAGAACGAGAAACAAAAAATAAATGTTAATAATAAAACAGACAATATTACATTAACCAATTACCGAAACTTCGAGGGTTCAGTTCTCGATAAGTGAAACAGTGAAATGTTGCTAAAATATATAAATGTTTGCTAAAATATATATATCTGGATGTGGATCGGTATTCCTACTGAACTTCGTAATCACCGGGAACTACTACGAAAACGCAAAAAAAACGACCTACTGAAGACCAAAAGAATATTAAATACCGAGATATAGATTAAGCTAAGTGGGACCCGGTGTTTACATTTAGCTTGTTAGGGCGCGGTTCGCACCCCTGGCTCCCCGTCTGTTGCACCATTGTATATCACCACCTCTTTGTAGTGTTTGGGGATTTCAGCAATCCTGCATGCGTCCGACATCGCAGCATTTTGCATATACAACTACGACCTCCCCGCAAAGAATGCAGCGCAGTCGTTAAAAAGTCAAGACATTGTTTTCAACAACAGTTCCATAATTTTTAGTAAAAACTGACTTGCTTCTGTTTTGTTGTTTATTGTTTCCCTTTCAAAACAAGTAGTCTTTAGAGTTAATAACCCACCTGTTGCGAAAACAATCCCTCATGAACACTGGGGCGGATGCAGCCAGTAAGGTTAGGAGGGGAGATTTCAGTAGTACCTGGTAGTCAAGTCTTATCACGGGTTCACTACTATAAGAGAGATGAAGTGTACTTCACAACATTGCTGTGACAAAACAATGGACGGCAAAATGCTCCAATATCGCGAATAGTATTTTCCGAATTGTACAACATCATGGTGAATAAAGTTACTTTCGTAGTTTTTTTGGGGGTAGGGGGCAATCGCCCTTCCCCCCTGGATCCGGTCCTGCATGGACAGGTCTGTTATGTACTGGTCTACTGCGAACTTGGGTTTTTGAGAACGTGTTCTGCTATGAAGCAGTGTATATTTAAAGTGGTCTGCCACACAATAGTTATTAAAGTGGTCTGTTGTGAACCGATCTGTTATGAACGTGTTCTGTTATGAACGCGGTCTTGTGAACACGTCTGTTTTGAACGGACACTATTTAATATATCCATATATTGTAACCAGGGGCGCAACCAGCTCTTGATTTCGGGGGGGGCAGTTTTCATGCACTTTCATTCGATGACGTCATCGTGCTTATTCAACCGTGGTACAACTTTTTCGCAAACGGTCACAGATATGTTCTTATCGCAACGTTTCCGAAAATGAGAACTTATTAGTTTTAAGCAGGACCGTAACTAGGGGGGCGAAACCCAAACTAAAACTTTTTTCGCCCAGTTGGAAAAATATGTTGGACATAGTTTGAAACTACTGGACATAGTTTAAAAATTTGGGCCCCTTCCAGTAAACTCTTCGCCCCTCTGGTGTATCAAGCTTGTTACGGGCCTGCTTTTAATCAAGATGCAGACCGAACGATCAGCACAGAGTATAAACTAGTGGCCTAATACAAACACGTGGTTCCGTATTCAACTAGTGCAGTTATAGCTTTTTTGTGTCAGGTGTATAGGCTACTAGTAAACCTGCCTAACTTTGTCTCTTGTTTTAGCAATTTCATCAAATCGTTTATCAAGATTTTTGAAACTTCATTTGAATGTATTTGCTGTGAGATAATTTCTGCAGACGATACTGTGAGTGGTGAAGCTGTCAGATACAAGAGACTATTGTCAGGATATATTTAATCAATGATGCTATTGTTTTAATTGTAGATACGAGACTTCGCCTGCCAACTGAAATACTCTTGAAAGGAATGCAGCAGGAACAGGGCCCTTGAGATGAATAAAATGTGCTGGTGCAAGAGCTGTTTTGGGCCCCCTTATAAATTATGACTAATTAAGAGCTTCACTAGCTTTTCAATACTATGACTAGAAAATGATATGCTTCATTCGGTATTTTACATCATAAACATTTACCAATGTTATTACTAAATTTCAAAAGGTCTCAGGCTGATCTCAAATAATGCACATAACACACAGTTGCTTTGCGAATTTCACAATTATACATCAAATTTAACATTAATAGTAGGCTATAGTAATTCTCACTAGCAAAGCAAATTTACTTCTTCTTTAAACCTAATGCAGTAATAGATGGACACGAAGAATTTCGATACTCGCTTTATCATGGATTCTAACAGTTTTTGAAAATTTTACTTGATAAACTGTCGCGATGCCAATTCAGGGTTGCGGAGTGGCAAGGAGTCGGAGTCTTTTTGGTGGAGTCGGATTCCTAACGGCACTAGGAAAGTCCAATTGGATCGCTTTTACATCACATTCCTAAGTTGGGAATTCCTGTTGAATCGGTACAATTTCTTATGAAACTTTTGTTGAAACAGAGAATTCTTGCTGTGTACCACGATTTCCACTGAGTGTTAGCTGCTACAGCCAAACGGCCGCCAAACTTCATTCACTTTATGTTAAGGAGTCGGAAACTTTGGAAAGGTCGGAGTTGGAGTGGAAATTTTGGAAAGGTCGGAGCTGGAGTCAGACATTTTACCTCCGACTCCGCAACCCTGGATGCCATACTTGAATGATGGCCTCTATAAGCTTGGTCATGGTGGTGCGATATAATTTTTGTAACCGGGATTTTCTTCATGATCATAATATCTCAATGGGGTTCAGATCTGCCGAGTTTCCAGGTCAGTCTATCAGATTTAATTTTGCTTCCTGAAAATCGTCTTCACTTTTTCAGAAGAAATACACCGGACAATATCCTATTGGAATTTCCTCCACCATCAGCAAATGCCTTTCTCATATCTGGAATGGGTTTTCTTCCAATTACATCAATGTATTTGTATAAATTCATCATACCCTCAATTGGCATAAGTGAAGTTACTACTGAAAAGCTAAAACTTCCCCAGAACATCTTTTTGGGTTCCTAATAGCTCATTGCAATGGACAGGAATTAATTGCTCACGGTTCCTTATCCTAATAAATCTGCTGTGTTTCCCTGGAACAAAAATGGCTTGCATCTGAAAACAGCACTTTTTCCGGTTTTCTACAGTCCAATATTTAGGCTATTCTTTGCACATTCTTAGCTTTTTTACCAGCCTCCAGTGGGCGGCGTCACACTGTACTTCAACTTCTGTAAACTCAACGTGCACCAAATCCTTCTGTAAAACAAAACTCGTCTTCTCAGCATGCCGTTTGCAATGGCTGTTTGGGTATAATTTCAGTGTTACGAAAGCGTAACGATGTAACTCTGCTTCCTAGGTGTGACATATGCCATTAAAAATCACCGAAATTCCAACATGCACAACTCTCAACCAGGGATGGGTATTACTTTAGGGCCCGAGCAGAACCGTCGCCAGAAAGTTTTCAATAGGGGGTTTTGCGTTTGTGCGGGGGGGCTTGATATTATAAAAATTAACAAACTCCACTGATTTATAGTGTTTCATGTTTCAATTTGGGGGCTTGGAGCTTTGTTTGGGGGGGATAAGCCCACCAAAGCCCCACCCCCCGTGGCGACAGGACTGGGCCCGAGTTAAAATTGCAGAAAGCTGCCCCAAAACAATGTACAGTTTGTGATATGTCATTTGCACAATGTATGGTCTTGAAAAAGGGCCCCTATATTTTACACATGCTACACAATAATTTTACTCGCTGAAAGCAGTTTAAATTTTTCATTTTGTCTGGAAATTTGCTTCTGTGTGAAAGTCCATTTCACACTGTAAATTGTTAGAAGTTATTTGATTTTACATTGTTCTTTGTCTACACATTAAAGTTGTTAAAGGGCCCACTTTGGCAGATTTTTTGCTTTATTTTGAAAAACATATGATCCATAGCTTGCGGCTCCAGAATGGTTCTTCAGTTTTAAACAAAACAACGCAAAAACTAAGTGCGAAAGTCTCAATGAGGGGCCCCGAGACGACAGGTTTTTTCGCCTTCCTTTATATCCACCCCTGCTCTCAACTACATACAAAAGAAAGAATTGGCTTCATTCTATAACACTATTGAGATGATTAAAGTCCTATGCAATGTAACGTCATAAAAATATTTTTCGATCATTCCGTCATGTTACGCATTACATAGTGCATTGGGCTTTGGGCTAACAATGAACAGCAGTAATTGAGACAGTCCCAATCACACATCAAACGAAATGGCGATATATTGTATATCGACTGAAACACCACTTTAGCCAATTAATTTGCCCAAGATTGTAGGAATAAAGTTATAACAATAAAAACTTTGTGCATAATTGCGTTTCCATTTTGAACGTTGAGGCCTCCTAGACTCTTGTGGGCACCGGAGCGGCACATCGGCTGCAACCTCTCGTGGGGCCTGAGCAGGAATGCAACTTTATCTTTATTATGAATGGTTGGGCCAGGCTCGCCACCAGATGTGGGTGGGCCCAGCCACTTTTACTAGGACTACGTAGACAACACCTAATAACTTTGAGGCTCTTGTGAATTTCGAATTTCCCTTGCAACGTTAGAGCTTGGCTGTGAAACCCCAGCAACGGTTAAGCACTGAACATAAAAGCAAAAATCCTTAAATAGTAGCCTACAGTAACCCCAATCAAACGTAAAACAACACAATATGAACATATGAGTAGGCTATGCTGTTTCTGTTACCAGGCATACAGTCTACTGGGTGCAAACTTTGATCCACTGGTGTGATAGCAATGCAGTATTTATCGTTGACGTTTCAAGAGTGTATGCAAGCTCTTCCTCAGAAGATGGCAAGAAACAAAATCAAAGGGTACACACACACACTGCATTTCTGAAACTTTTCAGAGTGGTACACGAAAAAAAGAATAACAAATGCCTTAGAAATAGGATACCAACATTTTAAACGATCTCCAATTTTAGCATATTTGTGGTTAAATACCAATCATTTACGAAATTTTCGATCAGATGTCCGTCTCAAGATATATCTTGAAAGGAGGTAATTAACCAGTAAGACAAAGAAAAATTTAAGTAAAACTTTTCTGAAAAATGATTAGAATACAAAATTTCAACTTTATTATTTGAAAGTTTCTGCAAATGTCAAAATTGCAATGCAATGTTTTGAAAATTTCGGAGGGCAAATGCCCCAAATGCCCTCCCCCCTGGTTGCGGGCCTGATTGTAACCATTTAACGTAAGTCACTTTCACTGCGCATCAACAAAAATTCTCGTAATCTCAATGCGTTAACTGGATAGAATTTTCATTATTGCCTAGAATTGCTACATTCTGCAAGAACTACATGTATTGCGTAGCACTTTGCAATACAATGGAATAGGACTATTTGGCGCTAAGCTACAATAATAACGTGTTTTTCTTAACATTAATAAATTACCAGAAATGGTTGAAAAGATTCTATACAAGGAATAAAACGTTTTCCCAAGATACCATCTATACGTTCTAGATCAGTGTTTCTCAAGCTTTTTCATTCCATCGCCCCCTTCTGACTCTCGACACTTTGTTTTCGCCCCCCAAGCCTGATAAGGCAAACACAAGGTAGTATTTTTAAATAATTTTATTTAAAGTTTTAATAGCTGAACCAAGCCATTGAAAAGCTGAACTTTGGAATTGTATTACAATGCTAATATGACGTTCAAAATTCTTGTGAAAATAATCCAGGGCTACTGAGCCGGAGCGTCGGGGTTGAGGATTTTGCCTGGAATTAAAAATCAGAAGGATCCAGACTCGGAGCTCAGTTGAAGATTTAGGACCGGAGCTGAAGCTATGGCCATTTGAGAAGAAGCTCCGGCTCCCGGTCCCTTCCCAGATACCAACGGTTTTGCCAAATAAACTTACGTGTGCTGTTTATAGCACACTAAAAGCGATTGCTACGAGTTATGACACCATACTGCAACATCATGGTTTATCATGGTTTATTGTTTCATATGACTCAGCCAACAAGCAGAAGCACCATAAAAGTCATCGCATGCAGTAAACCAACCATTAGCGAACATTAGAGCAAATGAAAACACAATGGCACAATAGCTGATCAGTGTAATCAAAGAGAGGCGCTGTGTCATATAGGATTGGCGAAAGACCGTGGCGGTCATCTAGTCCATAGGTTCTCAAAGTGCTCCGTACGGAGCCCCAGGGCTCCGCGAGAGAAACCTCGGGGCTCCGCGAGCTATTCGTTTACTTATTAAAATACTGATTTGGCTAATTTTGCAACTGTCCAAAGAAGCAATAACGGCATTAATAAAATTCATT